>Ga0126383_10000043_pt1 | contig 57942 bp, 83 predicted proteins | sample PanSoiMetPlot_35_FD_96882 | JGI IMG/M metagenome (GOLD analysis project Ga0126383, IMG submission 96882) | Tropical forest soil microbial communities from Panama - MetaG Plot_35 | ecosystem: Environmental > Terrestrial > Soil > Tropical forest > Bulk soil | place: Panama | collected 2016-02-17 | reverse complement strand
CCCGGCGCAGTCGCTGCCGCTGCTGGAGTCCGCGCACGCCGCCGGGTGGCGGTACGGCCGCTGGTACAGCCAGGTGGACCCGGACGGGGACCTGGGGCAGCATCACGTGGCGCACCTGATCCCGATCAGCCGCCGCCAGTTTCTGGCCGCCCGCCGCGACGGCTGGCCCGCCTGGACGGAGGAAGCGTGATGCGCGCCGCCCTGACCGACTCACTGCGGGCGATGTTCGACGCCTACCGGGCGGGCGTGCCGCCCCGCGAATGTGCCCTGTGCGGCACGGTGCTCGCCCCCGGGTACGCCGCGCCGATCCTGGAACCGGACTGCCGGGAGGGGCCCCCGGAGGCCAACTGGGCGTGCCTGGACGGGCGGAGCTGTGATCTGCGCGCGGCGCGGAAGCTGCGCGACGCCGCCCCGGACGACCCCGCGATGGGCTGGCTGTTGGGGCGGCTGGCGGCCACGGTGCGCCCGGAGCCGCCGGCCCTGCCGGCCGGTGAACAGGCCGCCGGGCGGTAGCCCCGGCGGTGAGAAGTTGGAGAGGAGTGACCAGATGAAGATGACGCTAACGGTGTTTCACCAGGACACCGGCGCCCGGCTGTACGCCGACACCTACCACCTGCCCAACGACGTGGCCGCGTGGCTGAACGCCCCGACGCCGCGCGAGGGGCCGCGTTCGTGGGGCGGCAGCTCGCCGCACGACATGCACCTGTACCTGACCGGCGATGACGGCAACGCCCTGGACCCGCTGCGGCTGGAATACCGGTGGACCGCGCACCCCTGCCACTGCGTGTCGTGCAGCATCCTCGCGTCGGCGGGCAGCGATTCGCGGGGGCCACGGTGACCGCGCTCGCGGCCGAGGCCCGCGCGCCGATCGCCCCCGGGGCCGGGACCCGGACCAAGACGGGCCTGCCCGGTGCCCAGGTGCTGTACATGTGCGAGGAGCTGGTGTTCCTCACCGCCGTGTGCGGCCTGGCCCCGCACGAGGCGGCCTGGGCGCTGCGCCGGACCGCACGGGTGGTGGAACGGTACGGGGCGGTGCTGCGCGCCTACCCGGGCATCATCACCGAGACCCTGGCCCGGTACGGGCCGCTGGCAGGCGACCGTGGAGAGGAGGTGAAAGACATGTCCGAACATCCGCCGATCGGCTGGGACCAGATCCGCGCCTGGGCGCGGGACAACGACGTGCCGGCCACGGCGCTGGTCAACGTCAAGGCCGACCAGGGGCATCACATCCCGGTGACCGGCTATGAGAACGGGGTCATTCAGACCGCGTTTCAGCAGCCGGCGATCACCTGGGCCGAGCTGGCCGGCCTGGTGCCCGGGGACGGGCTGCCGTGGGCGTACACCGGCGGCGACCTGCGCCGGATCCGTGACCTGGGCCACTGGGCCGAGGCGGAAGACGACCCGGGGACGCTGGTGCTGCAAACGCGGTGGGGCTAACCCCGCCAATCGAAAGGGAGGACACATTGATCACTATCACGATTAGCCGCGCACAGGCCGTCGCCGGGCTGGTGGTAGCCGCCGTCCTGGTGGCCGTGGCCGTGCTGGCCGGCTGCGGCAAGACAACCGAGCCGTTCCGCGACGCTGGGGTGTCCAGTGTCAACAACAGCAAGGCGGTGGAGGTGACCATGCCTGACGGGTTCTCCAACATGTCCGTCAAGTGTGTTGCCCCCGGCGTTCTGGGTGCCTCCGCCTACCACGGCGACGGCAACCGGGCGGCGGTGGCCCTGGTCGCTGACCCGCTCTGCAAGTAGCACCCGAGAGGAGAACCAGATGGCGATGAGATTCGTAGGGACCAGGGAAGAGATGGTGTCGCACCTGGAGCAGCTGGCCGCCACGCACACCGAGGCGGCCAAGGGGTCCAAGGACGGCGCGGCCAGGGGCAAGCAGGAAGGCATGGCGGCGGGGCTGGCGTCGGCGGCGTTCGTGCTGCGGAACTGGGAGCTGCCCGACACGCCGGGGGATGGGCTGTTGCGGGCGGGGCAGCCGGTGCCGGCGTTCGGCGGCTACCAGCCCGGCCCCGAGCCAGGACAGGACCCGCGCCACCACGACGGCGGCTAGGGCCCCCGGACGCGCTAGAACGGCCCCTCCGGGCCGTGGCCCCACACCCGTGTACAGCTTGGGGTGCGGGGTTGCGGGCCCGGAGGGGCCGTGTGCGCGTGTACCCGGGGTTGACGGGGTCAGCGTGAGGGGCCGCCGATGGTGGGCGGCCGGGCCTTGCGCCGGCGCGGCGGCGGGGCACCCGCCTGGGCCTGCTGGCGTTCGTACCGGGCCCGGTTGTAGGCGCTGGCGGTGTCCTGGCCGCGTTCGTAGCTGGTGCGTTCGGGGTGCTCGCGGTCCGGGTCCCAGGCGAGCCCCCAGGGCTGGTGCAGCCCGGCACCGGTCATGACTACTGGCGGGTGGCCGCCCATGTCAGCCGTGGTGGAACATGAGCGTGCCGGCCCAGGCTGCGGCGGCGGCCAGGATTGACGCGGTGGTCAGCGCGGCGGTGGTCAGGGTGACGATGAGGGCGCGTCGGCGCATGGGGGCCTCCCCGGGTGGTTCGGGTTATGTCGTGTCTGAGCGTGGCGGTTGCGCGGCTGCACGTCAACCACCCGCCTGTCCCTACACTCGTGTATAGTGAGGAGTGGAGAGAGGAGAGCCGAGATGACCGCAGCAGCCGCCCGGGAGGGCAGGTTCACCGCCGTGTTCGCCAACGGCAAGGACGCCGCCGCGTTCTACGCGCGGATCACCGGCCAGGCCGGCAGCGTCTACACCGGGGAGATCAGCCCGCCGTCCGCCTGGTCCGCGAAGGACATCACGATCAACCGCAAGGGTGGCCGGATCGTCACCTGGGCCTACGACGGCCCGATCCCCCTGGACGCCCCCGCCTGGGATAGCCCCGGCGCCCCGCCCCGGTGGGCCGAGTACTGGGCCTCCATGGCCGAGACGGTGGGGTTCTACGGCAGCTCGTTCGGTGAGCCCCCGTCTGGTGCGGGCCGGTACGCCGCGACCCTGAACGGCCGGGTCTGCCCGGCGTCGATGTGAGGAGAGTGACCAGGATGACTGACCCGAGAGCGGCACCTAGTCCGGACCTGGCGGCGCTGCGCGCGGTGTGGGTTAACCCGTTCGATGAGACCTACGTGTACGGGCGGCTGTCGGTGCTGACCCGGCAGGCGCCGTGTGGCACCAGGATCCCTGGTGGCGGGTTCGTCCCGGACGTGACCGTGGCCGCCCGGCGCGGCGTCCCCGAGGACCCTAACGACGGCAGCCCGGCGGCTGAGGCGATCCTCACCGCCGATGGGCGGGGCGCCCGCATCGGCGCCTGGTGCGCCGATGCGGGCCATGACCCGGGGGGCGAGCGGTGGGTGTACTACGAGCGGTGGACCGGCGGGGATGTCCGCCACGGGTATGTGTGCCCGGCGTGCCGGAAGCTGACCCAGACCGGGTAGCGTTCCACCCCCCCCCTTGTCACACACTGGTGTATACTTAGGAGTGTGAGGGGAGAGTGACCGAGATGACCACCAAGACCCGGCCGGCCGCCTGGCGGCCCGCCCCCACCTGTTCCCGCCGCTGCATCAGGCGCGGCTGCCGGGGACACCGGAACGTGTACCGCCCCCGGCCCGCGCCGGCGGCCCCCGCCCCCAAGAAAGGCCAGTAAATGAGCAGCAGCAGCGAACTGCGCGGCCAGGCCGCCGACGCCGACCAGCGCGCGGCCGAGTCGTGGGAGCGCAGCGACACGGACGGCTTTCTGACCCAGTGGGCCGCCGGGCTGACCGCCCAGCAGCTCCGCCGCCAGGCCGAGATCGAGGACGCCGGCGGCACCGCCGTGTTCACCGCCCTGTTCGACACCGAGGGCAACCTGGTGCCGGCCAAGTGGGTGGAGACCCGGTTCGGGTTCGCCTGGGGCATCTTGCCCTCCGACGACCCGCGCGGCCGGTTCACCGGCTGGTTCAGTCCGTCCCAGGCCAGGGACCCGGCCCGCCGCAAGGCCGCCGACGCGGCCAAGGGCTACCAGGTGGGCAAGGTCCGCGTCCCGGCCAGGGCCATCATCGACGGCCAGGGCCACGGCCTGTCGGGGTCGGCGTGGGTCGCGGTGATCCGCGCCGATGGCGGGTTCTCCCGGGACGTGGAGATCGTCACCGCCGCCAACTACGGAAGTGAGGACTAGAGATGTGTGTGCGATGCGGCACCGGCAGAATCGCCTGGTGCACCGATCCGACCCGGCACGGCGACGCCGAGCCCCCGAGCGTGACTGACGGCGACATTGGCCGGCTGATGTTCCAGGCCCGTGAGGTGCGGAACTACCTGCTGGCCGAGCGGTGCCGCCAGGCGCTGGCCGGCGACGCCAAGGCGCGGGAGACGGTGGTCAAGGTGATCACCGGCACGTACCACGCCGCCACTGGAGAGGAGTAACCGATGGCACGCGCACTGACCGCCGCCGAGCGGCTGGCGGACTTCATCGGCCGCCACGGCTGGCAGGTGACCAACGCGTTGCAGAACCAGGAACGGCACATGCGCGAAGCGGCCGAGGAATGTTGGCAGGCCGCCTGGTGCCCGCAGGGGCCGCCGCGCGAGACCACCCCCGGGTACATCGACATAAGCCCGGCCCCGGCCGGGTGCGCGACGCTGGCCACCATGTTTGACCAGGCCGCCGATGCGGCTGCTGCCGCGCTGGAGGAATGGGAGGAGCTGGGCGAGGAGGAGCTGGCCGCCTGGTGAGGGCGGCACGGAGAGGAGAGTGTGTAACCGGATGGGATGGCAAGAGGATTACGCCCGCGAGAAGGCCGAGAAGGCACATTTCAAGGAAGTGTTCGTCCCGGCTGTGGCTGCCGAGCTGAACGCTCTAGGGTCGTTCCCCGGCCTGGTGGGCGCGGACACCGACGTGGAGCCATGGGGCGGCCGGATCATCGACGGCGACGGCCGGGGCTACTACCTGGGTTACCCGTTCAAGGGCAAGACGGAGATCACCCCGATTTACCCCCGGTCGTCGTTCGGCTGGTACAAGACCGATCGCGGCAAGATCGGGGTGTCGGTGAGCCGTGGCCCGCAGGCCGTGGCCCGGGAGATCGCCCGCCGGCTGGCCCCGGTGTATGAGGCGGCGCTGGCCAAGGTGCTTGCCTACGAGGCGGACCTGGCCGTGGACCAGGGGCAGCGCGGGGTGCTGACCGAGAAGCTGGCGGCCCTGTTCCCGGACAATTGTGTGTCGGCCCCGTCGCACTCGCAGTCCGAGTACAGCACGCAGCTGGTCATCCACGGGCCGGGGTCCGGCGGCGGCTGGGTGCAGTATTCCGGCGGCGGTGGCGACGTGATGATCGGGGCCAACCACGGGTTCCGGGTGCCGGCGGGGGTGGCCACCCAGATGCTGGCCATCTACGGGGACTATGTGCGGGAGGAGACGGCGGCCAGGATCGCCCGTCTTGGCCTGGAGGAGATCACTGCGCCCGCCGGCCAGTTCTGTGACGGGGTGGGCGGCCGGGAGCACATCGGCGGCAAGCAGGCCGTCCGCGACGGCGCGGGCCGGGTGTACTGCCTGGCCCACCTGCCGGGGAGATACGGAGAGGAGTGACCATGGCCAGGGCTAGACGCAAGCTGACCGCCGACCTGACCCAGGCCGAGATCCGGGAGCTGGCCTGGGCGCTCGGCCGCGCCCATGTCGCCACCGAGCTGGCTAACAACGCTGGTAAGCCGGTCCTGGACACCGAAGGCCGGGCCGAGCTGTTTGAACTGTGGGCTGAGATCAACACCGACGTGAGGGTGTGACGGGTCATGAAGACCACGACATCGGAAGACAGCCGGCGGGACTACCTGGGGACCGGGATAGCGGACCTGGACGCGGCCAAGCGGTACCTGCGGCGCAAGTTCGGCAGCCGGCCGCTGGAGCCGATCGTGCGCCGCCCCGGTGCCAAGTTCTACGTGACCGCGCGGCGGGGCGCCCGGACGGCGTTCCTGCTAGGCCCCTACATCAGCCACATGACGGCGCTTGCGGCGGTGCCCCGGGCGCGGCGGGCACTGCGGGAGCGGTACCCGCATGAGGCGTTCCTGGCGGTCGGTACGGCAAGCACCCCGGAGACGCTGAGGACCGTTCTCGGGCGGTAGCCCAGGGAATACACTGGTGGGGGTGGTGGTTGTACTAGGTGGAGGGCCCGGCCGGGCCCTCCCCCGGGGGCCCCACCCGAAGGGGCCGGGCGGCCGACCGTAGGACCGCCCGTCCCCGAGGCCAGCGGTGACGGTACTGCGCTGACGCGGGGCTCCCGGGAGCCAAGCCGGTCCAAGCCAGGCGCTCGGACCGGGCCGGTAGAGCGCAGATACCGCGTGAGCGCCGGGAAGCAGGGAGGCCAGGCAGGCCGCCGGGTGGGCCTGGCAGAGTTCCACGGGACACGGAGCCGGCACCGGAAAGGGACGGGTGATCACACCACCGGGCGGCGCTGCCGCCACCAGGTGCGCCACGCCCGCCGGAACCGCAGGCACGTCTCGCACATTGCGCATTCGGAGCCGCGCCGGTGGTGGGTGTGGAGGGCCCGCTGGTGGCCGCAGCGGCAGGGATCGGTGGAGCGGCGCATGGGTGGGAGCGTACCGCCCCACCGTGTCACACACTCGTGTATAATGAGGGTGTAAGGGAGAGTGAGGCCAGGATGACCACCGCTACGGCTCACCGGGCCACTTGGTGGGTGTACGCCGGGACCGAACGGATCCGGCGCACCGCCCAGATGCGGGGCACCTGGGGCTACGACGTGACCTGCTCGTGCGGGTGGGACTCCCGCACGGGCGGGGCCACCCGGCGGTACGTCCAGGAAAAGCTGGACGACCACCGGGCCGAGGGAGGGGACTAGATGACCGACCTGGAGCTGCGCGACACGATCCGGCTGATGCTGGCCGGCTGGGACGCCGCCACCGAGGACCAGCGGCAGGCCGCGCTGGCCGACGCCGCCGAACGGGCCGAGATGGTGGAACTGCTGGGCGGCAAGTACGGCGTCAGTGCCGCCGACGCGCACGCCGCCATGACCGCCGCCCGCGAACGCGGCTGGGCCGAGATCGCAGACCTGGCAAGCCGGTGGCATCTGCGGATCGCCACGGATGAGGGCGGGTACACGATCGAACACCTGGAGAGCGAATGACCACCGTGACCGTGCCGCTGACCACCCGGCAGGCCGAATGGCTGGCCGACCTGGTCCAGTCCGGGTCCGACGCCGCCGCCCGCGCGTGGAACGCCGGCGTGCACATCGACCGGCTGACCCTGGTCATCCCCCGCACCCCGGCCGCGATGGACGCGCTGGGCCTGGCCGTGGGGATGCGCGCCGACCTGGCATCCGAGTCCGGCGGCGAAGGCAGCGACTGGACGATCGGGGAACGCCGCACCGTCCTGGGCCTGGCGCGGAAGCTGGCCAAGGCCGACGTGCCCGGCGCGGAGCCGCTGACCGTCTCCGATGGGCCGGGTGCCCCGGCGGTTGCCCGCGCGGACCGGAGGCCACTGTTATGGCGTCGGGCAGGCGCAAGCCCCGCGAGGACCGGTTCTACCGGCGTGGCCGGGTCGCCACCGAGCCCCGCGACATTGAGGAGGCCGCCGGGCGGCGGCGCGGCCAGCTCCGTGTCACCGGCGTCAGCGGCCGGGGCTACAACTGGCTGGACGCCGCACACACCGGGCAAGAGGACTACCGGGCCGGCAAACCCGCCGCGTCCGGGGAGCTGTTCGCCCGGCGGGCCCGCAACGCTGCGGGGCTGCGGCGGCTGGCCCTGGCCGAGGATGACCTGGCCGGGCTGTACGCGGCCTACGTGGGCGGGCACAGCGGAGAGCTGCTAGAGGAAGCGGCATGATGACCCAGATTCGGGCGGGTGACGGCGCTGTCGTGCAGGTCGCCCCGGCAGGCGGCAGCGGGGTGCTGTTGAGTGTCATCACCAAGACCGGCCGCGTCAGCGGGACGGGCTCGGTGATCCTCACCCCCCAGACGGCGGCTCAGGTGGCGACGGCGCTTATGCACGCCTACCAAGGACGCTTGGAGACGGAATGACGATGATCTACGCCAACGGCGCCAAAGGGCCTGGTGCACCTAATCCCGGTAACCCAGCTCACCGCGCTATGCGGGCAGACCCGCACCGACTTTCACGGCTGCGACGGGCCGGTCACCTGTGACGGGTGCCTGCTGGCCGCGCGGGCCGCGTTCGGCTGGGTGCTGGCGCACTACGCCGATGACGTGCAATCCAAGGCCACCAGGGAGCCGGTGGTGCCGCTGGGCCCACATCGACCAGCACGGACGCCGGCTGGAGAGGAGTACCCGATGACAACGGCAACGACAATTGAGGTCCACCCGGCAGCGTTCGACCTGGCCTTGACCCGGCAGAATCAGGAGCTGAACACGTTTATGAACCAGGTGCTGGCCGGGAAGGCCGCGCCAGTGGCCTGCTCCCGGACCGCACGGCGGACACGCGGCGAGCTGCCGCAGCGCCCGCCCACCGCCACCGAGCGGAACACCCTGGACGCGATCCGGTGGCTGGCCGTCCGGGGCGGCTGGGTCCGCGCCCATGAGATCGCCGCCCGCACCGGCCAGTCCCCGCAGGGCGCCGCCCAGTCCGCGTCCAGTTGTGTCCGCAAGGGCCTGGTGCGCCGGTCCACCGGGCGCGGGCACGTGTGGTTCGGGCTGACCGACAAGGGGTGGATCCTGGCCCGGCCCCGCACCGAACAGGCCCGGCGCCGTGACTGAGTCCCGGGGCCTGGCCACGGCGGAGGCCCACATCCGGGCCGAAGCGCACCAGCGCACCGTGGCGTGCATGCGCGGGCACCGCGCGTTCTGGTGGGTGCGGCAGCGGAACTGCAACCACTCCGCGTTCAACGGCGGCCACCGGACCACCTCGGACTACTCCGAGGTGGTGTGCGGGGCGCCGGGCTGCGGCCGGGTGTGGCGCACCAAGGCCGCCTACGTCCGGGACCTGCCGTGAGCAGGCACACCGGCGGCCTCAAAGGCTACGCCTACCCCCGGGCCAAGTGTCCGCGCTGCGGCCAGTCGATCAGCGGCGGCCGGGTCATAGACCGGCGCGGCGGGTACTGGCTGAACCTGCGCCCCCACAAGGTGCCCGGCACCCACCCGGGGCGGCCGTGGTGCCTGCGGCGGGGGGACCGGTGCGAAGCGGAGATGATCCGGTGACCACCACCAGCAAGTCACCCCTTGACTACCTCTACATCAGGGCATGGGGCCAAATGATGGGCAGCCATCAGTGGTACATCAGCGAGCAGGTCACCAAGGCCAAGGCAGCAGGTGCCCCACAGACAGCCATCTACCAAGAGCGCAATGGCCCCACAGGCGTCTGGGCCACTGTTGACCAGATCGTTTACCAGACCACCAGAGACAAGCTTGAGGCCATGGTGGCTGCCCAGACAGGCGACAGCCAATGACCACCCGCACGATACGTGGCAAAGCGTACCGGTGCCTTGCCTGCGGCTGGTGGCATGTCCGGGGCGCGCACAGCCTGGAGCAGTGGTGAGGGCCAAGGACGCCGTCCTGGGCGTCGCCGTCACCGTCCCCCACCAAGGCGAGACTAGGACTGGCCTGCTAGCCCACGTGCAACCGCCGTGGGCGTGGGTCAGCATCACCGATGACAGGCCACCGGTCCAGGTCAAGGCCCGGCTGGCCGCCGTGGAGAGGAGTACACCAGATGCCCAGCGAATACCCCGCAGAGGACCCCGGGGTGGTTCTGCCCGACGCCGCCCGGCAGGCCGTAGCAGCCCCGGCGTTCTACCCGGACGGCCGCCCGGCGGACGCGCCTGATGACCCCGGGCCGATCGAGTGCGGCCCGCTCGCTAATAAGCCCCCGGCCGGGTGGCTGCGGCGATTGTGGGACTGGCGGCCAACGGTCACATTCCGGTTCGACTGGCACTGGCGGCCGTGGCGGTACCGGCACACCCACTACTACACGCCGATCGCCGCCACCTACCACGTCAACCCGTTTCACGGCCTGTGCGGCGCGGTCGGGCAGACCATCATCTACTACGCGTGCATGTGCCGGGGCCGGGAGCAGGTGATCGCCCGCGCGGTGCCCGGCAAGATCACCCTGACGGAGGTGCGGCTGGGCAAAGCGGTAGCGGAGGGCCGGCTGCCCGAACCGGTCATCACCGAGGCCAGCTTGGAGGCGGTGGCGATCATCCGCGCCGCGCTGCGGGAGGTGGTGCCCGAGGGCACCTCCGCCCCGCAGGTGGACGGGTACGCCACGGTGGTGGCGGACCTGCTGACATCCGCCGGGCTGCTCCGGGGCGGCCAGTAGCCCCCAGGCATGCGTATAGCGGCACCGCACCCCGCCGTGGTCCGGGGTGCGGTGCCGCAGTTTATGCAGGCCAGAGGCGGCCTAGCCCTATACGGGCCCAGAACGGCCGCTCCGGGCTTGGGTGCCGTTCTGGTATGGGGGGCTACAGGAGCCTCTGGCAGCCTGGGAGCGTCCCAGCGGCGTACGCGGGGGCACCGTTTTGGGCCGTCGTCCCCCAAGGGTCAGCCGGCGACTGTCCAGATGCTTAGCGGCGGGAATGCCGACATCGGCTGCCCCGCCGGCGCATCCGGCGGCGGCCACGCCATGGTCCCGTCCACGTTCCGCACCACCCGCACGTTCACGCACTTGGGGTTGATCGCCACGCCGGCCTGCCCGGCGTCGGCCACCGCGTAGCTGACATCCACGGTCTGCGACGCGTCGGAAACCCCGAGGAAGTCAAGTTTGATCTTCTCGGTGATGTGGCCGCCGAACCGCAGCCGGGTGATCTCGGCGCCGAGCGGCAGCATCACCACCGGCTGATCAGGCAGCACGACAAGAGCCATTTCCTGGCCTCCCGTGGTCGGGGCGGGCGCGGGTGCGCCGCCGAAAAATCCGGGCTCGCACAGCGACTCATCCAGGGACCGGCCGTGCGAGGAGCTGGTCCACTGTGAAGCATCAGCGCGCGGGTAGGTGCACCCGCCGGTGCCGCACACGTGCGCCACGCCGGTGTAATGCGCCGACCAAAGCTTGTAGTCCGACCGGGACAGGCCGGCGGCCGTCATCGCCCCGGCCAGCGCGGTAGCGTTGCCCGCCGACGTGTACACCACCGGCCGGGCCACGCCCCGGGCCTGCTGCCGCTTCACCCAGCCGGGTGCCTGCGCATTCGTCGCATCCCCCTGCTCCACGTCCAGGCAGTCGGCATCGTCGGAAGCGAACACGGCGATGGTCAGTATCTGCTTGCCGGGGAACTTGGCGCGCACCTGATCACAGTTGGCGTAGCGGCCGTCCACGTAGCAGGCGTACGCGTCGCCATCGCTAGGCAGCAGCGACACGGTCACGTCGTCGTACATGACCAGCCGGGTTCCGGCCATGAGGTGCCTCCTCTCACTGCTGGGCGCGGGCGAGCACCGCGCCGAGCTGCTTGACCCGCGCCGGGCCGGGGCAGCCAGGGTGGCCGCACCAGGCGTCCCCGCCCAGGCCGTGGTAGGACAGCCCGGACCCGGTGGCCGGGTTGGTGTTCAGCCACAACGCCACCGCCGGGTAGTTGCGGTGCACCCAGCGGAACAGCCGCCCCAGCGTGTCCACCTGGGCGGCGGTCCACGGCGCGGGCACGAACCCCTCGGTTTCCACCGTCACCGAGAACCCGTTGGCGTCACAGTTCGCCCACGACATGCGGTCGGTGTCCACCCACTGGTAGCAGGTGCCGTCGTTGCCGACGCCAAAGTGTGAGCTGCGCTGGGCGGACGGGTCGCGGAACAGCCGGTCCACCCCTGCCAGGGTGCCTTGCATGATGTGGCAGATCATCAGCCGGTTCGGCTCCGCCGTGCCGGCCGACTGGTTGACCCCGATCGGCCGCCAGTGCGCCCCCGCCCACCTCACGGCCCCTCCTCCGGGTCGTAGCCTTCCGGGTGCCCGGACCGCTGCGCCGGGGCGTCGCCGTGGCCGTGAACATGCGCGGCGGTCCTCGCGCGCACCTGCCCGAGGGCCTGGTCTTGGTCGTGCTCGGGCACCAGCACGGCCACGTGCGCCATGGCCTGCTCCACCACTTCCTGGACGTGCGCCAGCCACGCGTACGCGGTGGCGATCGGTTCCACCTTGGGCGGCGGCCCCTGGTCCTCAGTCGTCATGCGTGTTCCTCCTCATCCGGCGGCGGCGGGGGTGCGGGCGGTGCGGGCGGGGGTACGGGCCGCGACGGCAGGACCCGGGGCGGCGGCGGCGCCACGACCGGCGCCAGGTCCGGGCGGTGGGTATGCGGCACCACGTACGCCGCCACCCCGGACAGGATGAACGCGATCACGATGGGCAGGTTCTGCTGCTGGTCGGCGGTCAGGTGATCGTGCAGCCACGGCACCGCCGAGATCAGCACCGCCGACAGGTATCCGGCTACCAGCGTCACCGCCGGCGCCGCCACGGCCTTTTGCTCGATAGCGCCAGCCATGCGTAACCTCCTCGCGTGGACAGGGATGAGGCGGGCCGGTGGGCCGGGCTGCTGGTCCACGTGGCCACCGCCAGCCCCGCCGCCCTCGCCGCCGTTCGCGGATGGATGGGCCAGCACCGGCAGGCCGGGGACCCGCCCGTGCCCGGCGCGGCCGAGCTGGCCGCCACCCTGGCCGCCGTGCACGACCTGCTGGCGCCCGGCTGCCCATGCCGGTAACCGGATGCCGGTGCGGCCGGGAGCACCCGCCCACGTTCCACGTGTGGCGCGACCCGCCGTTCTGGCGGTGGTGCTGCACGCTGTGCCAGCCCGCCGTGACCGGCGCCCGCAACTACACGTACTGGGGCGGGCCGCAGCGGTGCCTGTACAAGATCGTCCTGGGCACCACCCAGCGGCGGCATTTCCGGGGCCGCAGCTACCACCACGAGCATGTGGCCCGGCGGCGGTTACGGCCCCGGCGGCGGCACCGGCTCGGAGGGGAACACCGTCCGCGCCCCGCCCATGTCCGCGAGCATCCCCATGTACCGGGTCGTCTGCTGCGTGTTATTGACCGGGTTCACCACGGTTTCATTGAAAGCGAACCAGACCCCGCCGGGCGCGGCCGTGCCACCGAGCACGTCGTTGAACACCGCCGCCTGATCTACCGAGATGGACCCCGGATCGACGTTGTGCCACACGCCGGCGAAGTAGATCCCGGTGATCAGGGACATGTCATATTCGGCCACCACTCACCGCCTCTCCAGCCGGTCCAGGCGGCGCAGCACGTCCCGGATCCGCTTCCCCTCCGCCGGCGGAATCCAGCCCAGGCCGAGCACCACCGTCTCATCGTTGTCCGGCCCCGGGGTCATGGTGATCTCGGTCACCGGATACTGGGTGTCCACGTTCAGCCGCCCCGACCGGATCCGCAGCCGCACCGTGTCCCCGATCCACACATGGTCCGGGCCGCCCCACGCGCCCTGCTGCAACGTCACCGCATACCCCGGGGACAGCACCTCATACCGGGCCAGCCACCACGGGGCCAGCGCGTTCAGGTGCGCCTGGGTGGTCGCGGAGGTGGACTGGGTGAACTCCCACCGGCCCTCCGGGCGGGTGGCGATGTCGCCGGCGTCCACGTCCTGCGCGGTCAAGGTGACCGTTGTGTCGCCGGTGATCAGCCCGCAGTTGCCATACGACGCGGGGTCCACGATCCGGGAGATCTGCTGCACCAGGCCGCCGCCGGCCTCCAGGGTGACACCCTTGTCCGAGCCCCGCCCGGCGGGCCAGATCGCCAGCACCGGGTCATTCTCGGAGTTCCACAGAATGTCCCAGTCGAACCCCGGTTCGGTGCCGGCCAGCTCGGTGATCTTGTCCGCGATCATGTCCCCGGCCGGGTAGGTGACCGTGACCGTCTGCCCAGTGCCCCCCGAGCCGGGGCCCCGGCCCAGGCCCAGCTTGCCGCCCGGGTGCCCCTGGGTGTCCTGCACCAGGTTCCAGGCGATCGTGGCCACGTCGGTGGAAGTCCAGGACAGGTGGGCGTCCCCGGAGTGCAGCATCCGCCGGCCCAGCAGCGCCTTGTAGTCGTAGCCGGTGACCTGGCAGGTGTGCTGGTCCTCGGTGATCTCATCGTCGGTCGGGCCGAGGCGGAACACCGCCGGCAGCATCACCCCGTTGCGGTAGATCCGCAGGTCCGCCGACAGGTCTTCCCAGACCGGCTGCTGCGGGTCGCGGCCGTCGATCGTGAATGACGCCTCGTGGAACTGCGACGGGTCCCCGGCGCGGAACGTGAACGCCCGCTGCTGGGCGTTGCCCAGGTTCGCCGGCGCGTACGCCCCGGCGGTGGAGCAGGGGGAGAGGGTGAGCTGGTAGACCACCTTTTGCGGCGCCGGCGCCGGCGGCGGCGGGGGGGGTTCCAGGATGGTGAGGGTCAGCGTGACGGTGTCAGTGGCCACGGCACGCCCCCCGTCAGACCTGGTACCAGAGCGACTGCCCGGAGTTCCACCGGAACGTCAGCCCCGTGTTGGCCGCAATCACGCAGCCGGTGCCGTTAGCGACGTTGGAGGTACCGGACGCGGCCATGGTCACGCTGCCGGTCCCCTGGTTGAGGACGCACACCTCCTGGCCGCCGACGATCCCCGGGGTCAAGATGATCCCGGTCACCGCCCCGGAGTTGGACACCCGGTTCACCGGGTTGGCGATAGTGATGGTGTTGCCGGTGGCGAGGGTCTGCGCGGACCCGGTGAGCCCGTCAGCGGCCAGCGAGCGGGTGGAGGTGCCAGCGGTGGAGCCGAGGTTGGAGACGCCCGAGCCGCCGATACCGCGCACGGACTGACTGGTCGCCCCGTTCAGGTTGATCGCCAGCGCCGCGCCGCCGGCGTCCTGGGTGGCGTTGACGATGTCGATGCCGTTGACCGCAGAGGAATCAGCGCCAATGTCAGTGGTGACGTTGCTGCCGCCGCGCCGCATGTACCCGTCGATCTTGATATTGGAGCAGGCGGCCCCGCCCGCCGACACGCCGAGCGAGATCAGCGGGTTCGTGGTGACCGTTAGCGCGGCCAGGTCTTCATTCGTGCACCGGTCGATCGTCGCGTCGGTGACGCCCTCCAGCCGGATCATCCCGCCGGTGGGGTACTCGAAACACAGCTTGAACCACTCGTTGGCCCGCGACGCCGCCGACGACCCGGCGTTGCCGATCATCCGGTAGTGGTACATCGCGGTGTCGTGGCCCTGGTTGTACAGGGTGGACCGCCGCCACGAATTGTCGTTGGCGTTGTTGGGGCCCTGCATGTCCAGGTGCCACGCCTCGATCGTGCGCGGCGTCCCCAGCACGTACTCCCGGTTGGCGAAAAACTCGCACTCCGCCATATAGGTGGTGCCCTGCCCGGTGGTGGCGGAGCAGTTCCAGATCGCGTTCGCGGTGCTGTTTTGGATCAGCCAGCAGTGATGCACGCTGGACCGGACGATGTTGGCACCGTAGAACATGTCCGCGCCGGTGACGTTGACCGTCATGTAGGCCAGCTCAAACATGTCAATCTTGCCGGCGGCGACGGTGTCCATGGAGAACAGCGGCTGCCCGGCGGTGTTTTGCAGGGTGGTGATGCCGGCACCCATGCCCAGGATGCGGGTGAACGACGTGGGGGACAGGTGCGCGGTGAACGTGCCGGGGCCCAGCAGCACCGGCCCCATCCCGGCGGCCATCGCCGTGTTGATCGCGGTGGTGTCGTCCACCCCGGAGGGCATGAGGATGCCGCGCAGCGCGGCGGCGGTGACTTTTTTGGTGGTGCCGGACGCGGCCATGGTCGTATCGGACACGTCCACGAGCGGCAGCAGGTCGCTGTAGGAGAGCGCCGTGAGCGCGCCGTAGCCGCTAATTTTCGTCATCGACGGTCCCTCCAGCTTCGTCGGTGATGGCCGCCAGTGCCTCATCGAGCAACCCACTGACCGCCCCGGCGGTGTCGGTGACGCTGATCGTCACCGGCCAGTCGCCGTGCGACCCGGCCGCTGGGGTGCCGCTGATGATCCCCGTGGCACTGTCGTAGGTCAGGCCCGGCGGCAGCCCGGTGATCGTCCACGTGTCCGGCGGCTTCCCCCCGGACGCGGTCAGGGTGAGCTGGTAGGCGGCCCCCTCGGTGCCCGGCGGCAGCCCCCCGGTGGTGACGTGGACGCTGATCGCCACCGCCGGCACCGTGATGGTCAGCGCCTGCGAGTCGGACTGGGCCAGCGCGTCGGTGACCGTCACGGTCACCGGGTAGGTCCCCCCGGACCCGGACGGGATGCCGCTGATCAGCCCCGTGGCGGCGTTCAGCGTCAGGCCCGGCGGCAGCCCGGTGGCCGACCAGGTGAACGGGCCCTGCCCGCCGGTCTCGGTGAGCTGCAACGAATACGGCTGGCCGAGGGCCCCGTTGGGCGCGCTGGTGGTGGTGACCGTAGGCGGGGACCCGGGTATCGCGTAGAACGACGCCACCGCCGCCGCCCACGAGGTCACCGGCCCGCCGCCGGTCCACGTCACCGTGTCCGATGCGGTGGCCGTCCCGGCCGCGCTGGTGCCGCGCAGCCCCTGGAACGTGTTGGTCAGGTTCGATATGACCCCGTCCGCGCTCCACCCGCTGCCCGGCGCCCACGACTGCCCCGACAGCGCCGCCGACGACACCACCCCGAACATGGCCCGGAGCAGGCCACCCTGGTAGGAGTTCGCGGCCGTGCACGCCTGCGACAGCGCCGCCGGCGACGATGGGGAGGCGATGGCGCCGCCGCCGCCGGTGGCGTCGGTGAACTGGAGCGTCCCGGCCGGGGTCGTCTCCTCATACAGCTTCCCCTTGATCACCGCGCCGCTGGTGGAGTAGGTCCACGTGGCCAGGTGGGCGGCGTCACCGTACAGGCCGCCGGGGGCATTCAGGTAGGCCCACAGCTGCACCCGGGCCTGCCCGGCGCTGCTGCCCGGCTTCCCCTCCGCGACCAGGACCCAGTTGGAGTCCGCCGGGGTCACGGTCATCGCGCAGTCGCCCATCTGCATCTCACAGAACAGCGCCGACCCGGCCAGGGTCGCCGCGCCGCCCGAGGGCGGCGACGCCTGGTTGTTCCACAAGCTGATCGTCCCGGCGGCACCGGAGAAGTTCAGCGACTGCTGCCGCTCGGTGAACGCGCCGCTGCTGGGCACCGTGGGCGTGGCGGCGATGGTGCCGAACGCCACCACGTTGGACCCCGAGACGTACACGACGCCGGTCTGCCCGTCGATGTCCATGTCTTCGCAGCCGAAATTGACCTGGCCGAACGACTTGTCCGCGCTGCCGTTCAGCCAGGTGGCACCGCCATCGGCGGTGTACAGCACCCCGCCGCCGTTGCCGGTGTCGTCCTGGGCGACCACCAGCACCGGGTTGGTCGGGTGGATCAGCCCGGCCTTGGCCCAGCGCAGCGGCCCGTTGTTAGCCACCGGGTAGGCCGCCGACACCGTCGCCCCGGACCCTACCGCCCCGGTATGCGCGTTGGTGATCTTGAACACGCCGCTGTTGTTGGACACCCACACCTCGCCCCGGTGCGAGGGATGGAACCGGGCCATGAACCTGGCCCCGGTCTGCGTGTTGCCCCACAACAGGTACCAGTGCTGGCCGGTGTCGGTGGAGTAGAACACACCGTTGTTGCCGTCGTAGGCGACCATGTCCCCGGTGCCGGGCTGCCAGTCGATCGGCATCCGGTTGGCACCGGTCGGCCCCCAGTGCCCTTCCCCGCCGGCGTTGTCCACCTGGGACCAGCCGCCGCCGGCGTCCGACCGCCGCCAGATGCCGTGACCGCCGCCGACCGCCGCGATGACGATCTTGTTTCCGGTGGCGTCGTGGGCCCCGTCGCGGGCGACACACACACCCAACGGCACCCCGCCGGCCCAGTCGGTGGAGTCGTAGATGGAGGTCCAGTTGGCGGTGCCGGGGGAGTTCCCGGCACGCCGGCCCAGGCCGCCCGAGGCGGTGCCCGAGTATTTGGCGCCGGTGCCCGCGAATACCTCATCGTCGTAGTAGTCGCCGGCGATGGCCCAGCATTCCGGGCCGCCGGGCGGGGTGTCGGTCTGGTTCTTGGTGGAGGACGCGTCCCACGCCGGGTAGCCCGCGCCGGGCCCGCTCGACGGGGTAGACCACCAGATCCACCCCCAGTCGGAGTCGCCCTGCGCGCCGAGCCCGGCGGTGGCCTTGGACGCCCACACCGGGTGCCCCAGGAACGCCGGGTACCCGTTGTAGGCGATCGTCCAGCCCTCGGTGGCGTTAACCCGCCGGGTCGGCCCGGCCGCGCCGGTCTCATACAGCTTCACCGCCGCCAGGCTGGAGGCGTCGATGAGCATGAACGGGGCGAAGTGGCCGGTGCCGCCGTTCCACGCCGCCTGGGTGCGCCAGAACGTCCGGGTGCCGCCGGGGACCGGGACGGTGCCATGGGTGACGGCGGGCAGGTCGGCGTAGGTGATCGACCCCGACCCCGGCCAGGTGGAGGGGATGGTGGCCGACACCCAGCAGCCGTCATGGTTGGCGGTCGCCGGGGAGTTGTGCCCCGGGTTGAAATTGCCCAGCCAGATGACGTGGTTCCCCGAGCCGTCCACATACCCCGACACGGCCGTCCACAAGTTCGGGGACCCGGGGATGAACGACCCGTTGCAGTTCGCCCAGGTCAGCGCGCCCAAGTCCATCCGCCACAGGCCGCCAGAGCCGCACGCCGCGTACAGGAACCCGCCGACCGGGAACAGGTCGTGCACGTTCCCGGTCGGCTGATTGGCCAGCTTGGTGAAGTTCGGCGTGGTGGCGTGCGCGTTGGTGGATTGGTGCACGCCCAGGAACGCCCCCGCCGACGACAGCACCGACGCGTACACGTGGGTCAGCGCCCCCGGGTCGATGGCCAGCGACCGCACATAGGACAGGCCGGTGGCGGACCCGGCGATCTGGCACCGCACCCACGTCGTGGCGTCGCCGGCCACGCCGGTGCACGCGGCCCGCTGAATCCCGGTGCCGTGGCCGCCGCCCCACAGGTACGTAGTGCCCGGCGACTGGTTCGGCTCCATCACCAGCAGGTGCCCGGTGCACCGCCACGCCGAGTCCAGCGGTGCCGCGTTGTGGTTGCCCGCGCCCATCAGCGCCGACGACCGCAGCGTCCACTTGCCGCCCTCGCCGCCGCCACGCGGCCCGGTCGCCTCCACGAACCCCAGCACCCCGCCGCCGGTCGCGGCGGCGTTGGCCACCGCGTCGCCGGTCAGCGCGAACCACGTCCCCGCCAGCACGGTGGACTCGATCACCGCCACGCCCTGCCGGTATTTGTCCTTGGCGCCCAGGCCGGTGCCGATCGACTGCCACTGGTCCATGAACTCGGCCACGCCGGACCACCGCTTGCACGACATGTACGCGCCGTGGGTGTCGCCGTAGTGCACCAGCGTCTGCCGGTCCGCCGACAGCCCGAGCACCTGGCCGCAGCCGCCGTCGCAGATCCCCACGGCCTGCCAGGTCGGGGCCACCGGCTCAGCCGATCCGCTCGGTGACCAGCGAGGAGAAATCCTCGACGGTGGCACCGATCGACGCGCTGCTCCACTGCGCCCACTGGAACGCGAGCTGCCGCAGGCCGCCGCCGCCGGATACCACAGACTCGGTGGCGGGAACGGTGAGGGTGCCCTCGATCAGGATCGACAGGGAGTTCGTCGGCTTGGTCGTGCCCTGCCCGTCCGCCTGGTGGGCGTCACCCCACGCCGACCGGCCGACCGGCAGATAGTTCCCGGCCCCGTCGTACCGCGACGCGTCGTACGCGCCGGTGGCACCGGGCGGCACCCGGAACGCCCACCGCATATTCCCCGACGACCCGGCGTGGTAGAACACTTGGCAGCGCACCTTATGCGTGCCCACCGCCAGGTTCGACACGACCAGGGTGTCATCGTCGGTCAGGCTGGTGGTGGAGTTCCGCGCTGCGGAGTCGGTGGCCCGCGACACCTGCGTCCACCGCGAATACACCTCCCGCAGGTCGGTGATCGCCGCGTTCGCCACGGACACATCGGTGGAGGCGACCTGCACCAGCGCCAGGTTGCAATACGTCGCTGGCAGCGCCGGCGTGCCCGACCCGGTGTCGGCCAGCAGGACCGGCTGCCACCCGTAGTCCGACCACGAACCGTTCTCCGACCGGTCCCGCAGCTGCGCGGCGATCCGGTGGGTGCGGGTCCCGGACGGCGTGACCGGCACCGCGATGTTCTGGGTGGTGTCCGACCACGCCCAGTACACCCCCTGGTTGGAGGAGTCGCCGCCGTAGACGAACAGCCGCCCGGAGAGAATGTCCACGCTCATCGTCGGCCCGGCACCGCGCTGCTGCACCTTGCACGCGGTGGCCCCCTGCACGCCGGTCCGCGACCCGATGAACCCGTGGGACAGCTCCGCCAGCGACCGCACCCACTGGCGCAGCTCCTCCCCGGTGTACAGCTCCGGATCGGGGGTGTCGCCAGGCAGGACACTGATCGGGAACGGAGTGTGATTGGCCATCAGGTTCCCTCCCGGGGTGTCACGGGGTGCGGGCCGGCGTCCACGCGAGCACGGCGGTCACCACGTCATCGGCCGTCGTGGGGTGGTAGCGGACCAGGTTCTGCCCCGGCTGGAGCAGCCACCAGTCCGAGTTAGCCCAGTCCAGCGCCCCGGCGACGGACTGGTTCGGGTCGGAGTTGAGCAGCGCCGTCTTGCCGCCGGTGTCCACCTCCACGTAGTTGCCGGCGACGATCGACAGCGTGTCGAAGAAAACCAGGTTGCCGTTCGGCTGCCCGGGGATAGTCAGCGCGTCGTTCGTCAGCTTCGGCCCGGTGCACGGGCCGTACAGCCGGGCGGTGAACGGCCGGGGCACCGACCCGCCGCCGTAGACCAGCATGGATGACGCCGACCCGGCCGCCGAGGAGGAGATGGCCAGCCCCGCCGACCCGATGGCCAGCCCGGCGGAGCCGACCGCCAGGCCGCCCAGGGTGGGCTGCGCGCCGGGCACCACCGCCACCGTGGGCTGCTGGTCCTCCCACACCCCGGTAGGGCCGACGTAGCCGAGCTGCATGATCCGGTAAGTGGCCGCCTCATACGGGCCCTGCTTGGACGCGAACCGCAGCTGTATCTGACGCGGCCCACCCGGGTATTCGTCGTCGTCAATGACCAGGTAGGGGCGGCGGGACGGGTGGTTGAGCAGCGACAGCAGGTCCAGCTGGGCACCGATGTTGCCGACCAGCCCCAGGGAGAGGGTGACGGCGGCCTGCCCGAGGAACTGGCTGTTGTCCCGGGTGCCGTCCGCGCCCGGGTTCGGGTAGGACACCTCACGCGGCGCGGCGGCCACGTCCCAGTCCGCCACGTTCACATCACCGGACGGGATCAGCGTCCAGGTGACCCCCTGGGCCGGGTCGGTGATCGACATGCCGGTGATCGTCATCCCATCCCCCCGGCGTGCCGCCAGTAGAACGTTGCCGACCGGGCCAGCAGGATCGCGTCGGCCTGGCTGGTGACGTTCAGCGTGCCGACGTTCAAAACCGGGGCCCCATGCCGGCTGCCGCCGTCGCCGCCGGTGAGCACCTGCCGCACCGCCTCCGCCAGCGGCTGCGGCAAGATCATTTCCCCACGGTGGACGGTCGCCGGGCCGGTCACCGGCACCGACCAGGACCCGCGCTCGTACCAGTGCGGGCTGCGGGCCAGCCACATCCGGTATGCGTTCAGCGGCGACCCATACACCGACTTGATGTAAGCGAGGCCCCACCGGATCTGCGTCGCCGGGTTGGTCCGCCAGTCGGCCCCGGCTGCCGCCATCTTGGACGCGGGCAAGCTCTGCGGGATCCCGTACGCCCCCGATGAGGCATTCAAGGCGTTCCAGCGCCAACCGCTTTCCCCCATCCACAGGTTGAACAGGGCGGAGAACTGGGCGCCGGTCCAGCCCATCGCCGCCGCGAGCACCCGGCCGATCTGCACGGACGGGCCGCCGCCGCTGGGTGTGCCGCGCAGTTTTTTCAGCAGCCCGCCGAGCCCCCCGGCGACCAGGTCCCCGATGGTGCCCGCCAGGCCGGACAAGAACCCGAGCGGTCCGCCGGCGCCGGTCAGCAGCCCCAGGTGCAGCCCGGACATGATCGCCTTACCTGCCGGGACCAGCAGCTGGGCGTCCAGCGACAGCGGCCCCTTGTGCGCCTTGATCCACCCGGGGATGCCGGTGATGAACGCCGTGACCTTGTGCCAGATCGACAGGATGCCGTTGTACAGGCCCTGAATCACGTCCTGGCCGCCGCCGAACAGCCACCGCAGCGACCCCCGGAAAAACGCGGTCAGCCGGCCCGGCAGGCCGCCGAACCACCGGGACACCGTCCGCCACCCGGCGGCGATGCCGTTCGCCAGGCCGCCGATGATGTTCTGCCCGGACCGGACCAGCCACCGGCCCGCGCCGTTAAAGATCCCCAGGATCCACCCGGGGATGCGCCGCAGCCACGCGAACAGGCCGGCCCAGGCGAGCTGCACGCCGCGCCCCAGCCCGAGGATGATGTCCCGGCCGATCCCCGCCATCACCTTGGACGGGGAGCCGATGCCGAACAGGGACATGAACGAGTGGATCAGCCGCCCCGGCAGGCCGGTCCAGAAATTGATGAACGCCGACCAGGCCCGGTGAATCCCCGACGACAGCCCGGACACGATGTCGCCGCCGGTGCGGACCAGCCACCGGGCCGCCCCCGAGAACGCCCGCAGCAGCGACTGGTTGAGTGCGCCGCCGGGGGAGAACGCCGACCCGGTCCCGGACACGATCCCGTGCCACATCCGGTTCCACCCGGCCAGCAGCGCCTGGTTGATCTTCCCGCCGGGGGTGAATGCCGACTCAAACCAGCCGGTGATCGGGCCGCCGACGTACCGCTCAAAGGACGCCACCACGCCCTGCCAGATGGTCTGCCCCTGGCCGGGCAGCCGGATGTGCATGGTGGCGAACACCGGGATGCCGATCGGCCCAAGCAGCGACAGCGCCCGGCCGATCAGGCCGCCCCGCGCCGCCGCCCCGGCCGCCGCGCCGCCCTCCGCCCCGGCTGCCGCGCCGCCTGCCGCCGCGCCGGGAGCGGCGGCAGCCATCCGGTCAGCGGCCACCAGCATGTTCCGCGACGCCGCCAGCATCGTGTCCCCGGCGCCCTGCATGCCGAGCTGGACCTTGCCGCCGGTGATCAGGGCGATGAACCGGGTAACCGCGCCCCACCCGCTCTTGGCCGAATCGAGAATGTTCTTGAGCTGCCCCGCGCCCTTGCTGGCCAGGTACATGTACGTGAACAGTTGCACGATCGCCGGGTGCCCCGACAGTTGCCGCAGCAGCGCCAGCAGCGGGTTCGCCACGTTCCACATCCACTGCGAGTTGCCGCCGGTGGTCATCGACGCCCACGCCTTGACGATGTTGATGATGACCGTCAGCGCCTGCCCCATCGCTTGCCGGACCTTCGGCCAGATGGTCTGCCACTGGCCGAGCATCGCCTGGAACCCCGAGTGCTGGCTCAGGTTCTGCGACCAGTCGCGGAACCGTTTGGTCAGCCGGTCCAGCCCGGCGATCACGGTCCCGGCGAACGGGGTGAACGCTTTGACGATGTTGCCGAACCCCACGATGATGTTGCCGATGGCGTGGCCCAGCCCGGAGATCACGGGGAAGATCAGCGGGGTGATCTGCTTGAGCCACTGCTGGAACCCCGACGACTTCACCGCGTTGGCCGCCGACAGGGCCAGCTCGGACAGCGCCTTGGCGGCCTGGACCGCCAGCGGCGACAGGTCGTGCAGCAGCGGCTTCACGATCGTCAGGCCGATCCGCAGCGGCTCCAGCACCGGCCCGGCCAGCGACGTGGCCCAGTTGTGGTAGGCGGTCTGCGCGGCGGTCAGCTCCTTGCCGAACGCCCGCACCGCCGGCGGCGCCTGCCCTACCGTGGCGTTGTACTGCGCCTGCGCGGCCTGGAGCGCCTTGGTCTTGGCCGCCGCCGCCGTCTGCTGCCCAACGCCAGCCTTCAGCGCCCCGGCATACTGCGCCTGCGCCCGTGCGCGGGCAGTGTCCAGCGTGGCCTGTGCCTTGACCACGGACCCGGCCTGGGTGAGCAGCGGTTTCAGCGCCAGCCCGTAGGCCAGCAGCCCAGCCGCGCCGGCGGTGACCGCCGCCGTCAGCGACCCGACCGTGCCGACCAGCGCCGACAGCGCCGCCTCGGCCGGGCCGGTGCCCAGCCCGATCGCGGCGATGATCCGGGGCAGGATGCCGGACTTGCGCGACGCGGCGGAGGACGCGTCCCCGAACCCGGTGATCGTCCCGACGAACTTGATCAGGCTGCCGCCGGCGGACTCCTGGGCCGCCTGCTGCTTCCGCAGCGACACCGCGTTCCGGTCGATCGCGTGGTTGGTGTTGTCCACCTGCCGGGCGAACCGGGAGAACGCCGCCGACGCCCGATCGTCTCCTAGAAGAACGATGGGAAGCGCAAGGTCGTGGCCATGCGCTAACCACCTCCCTCTAGTGGGCCAAGCGGCACCTCCTGCCTCTGCCCTTGCTCTGATTACAGGAGCGGCACAGGGTCTGGAAACCGTCCGGGAACCCGGTAGTCACAAGCCAGTAGTAGAACTCCACGCCGCCGCCCTGACGGCCGAAAATCTCCTCCCGGTGCTCGCGGCCATCTCCGTTGACGTGGTCGATCGACAGATTGTCGGCCCGGCCGCAGCACGCGCACACGGCGCCATAGTGGAACTCGCTGAGCGGCCTGACGGCGCGACACTTCCGGCACCGCTTGGTGGCAGACTGGGCCACGGTCGCACCTCCGATGCGGCCAGGCCCCGGAACCCCTGGTGCTCGTTACACCAGCCGGGGCCGCTTTTCCTGCCACCCTATCCGCCCCCCCCGGTCAACTAGGCGGCGACGCCCGGTGGCCCCACGGCCGCCCCAGGCCCGGCCCGCACACCTTGGGGTGGCCCCGGCCCTGGCGTGGCGGGACGGGGCCACGTGACGGCACGGGCGTACCCTTGCGGGGAACCGCCGTGGGAAAGGACACCGGGGATGGCTTCGCTGCCGGAAGTTGTGCAGATGACGGTCACGCTGAACATCGACCTGGACAGCCCGGTGCGCGTCTGGGACCTGCCGCCTCCCGGTGTGGATGAGGACTGGGCCGGTGAGGGTGAGGCACCCGAGCAGCGTACCGTCGCCCTCGGGGAGCTGGTCGCGGAGCGGCTGCTGGACCGCGCCGGCGGCCCGCTGCTGGAGGCGGCCCTCCGGGTCCGGTTCGCGGCGATCACCGATGAGGAGATCCGCGACCACGTCCGGGCCCGCATCGCCGCGCTGATGGCCACCACGAACCCGGCGACGCTGACGGACGGGCAGCTCACCCTGGCCGCGCGGATCGACCGCGAGTACGCCCGGCAGCTCACCGACCCGCATTCGGGTGGGTTCGCCCACGGCCGCGACGCGCCCACCGTGGCGGCGATCGTCCAGGCAGAGGTGACCGCCGGGTTCCGGGACCTGTCCTCCGATGTGGTTGCCCAGGTCCGGGAGCGGGTACTGGCCGAGATCGCCGCCCATGCCCGCTCGGCAGAGGACCCGATCCCGCCCGGGGGCTAAACCTCCAGGCTCCGTTTCACCTCTTCCAGCGCCGCCTCACACGCCACCCGCACGTCATTGGCGGACCGGGCAACCGGCTCCTCAAACCAATGCGGCTTGCCCTGCTGATGCGTCCACTCCCACGCGCCGCGTTTGACCATCGGCCGCAGGAACACCGGCTTGCGCGCGTACCTCTTGGCCCGGGACCGGCCCATGGTGAACCGCGCCCCCCGGGCGAACACCGGATGGTAGAACCCGCCCGGCTGGTTCAGCAGGTTCGGCAGGTTCTGCTTCCCGGCGGGCATCCGCCGCCCCGCCGACACGATGTCCAGCCGCACCCCGGACCGGGTGACCCCGGCGGAGGCGAACACCGTCCTGGCGACTTCGGCGCGCAGCCCCGCCTGCGGGTAGTGCTCGGCGGGCATGTCCAGGATCGACACCTGCACGTCCCGGACGATCGGCGCCCCGGCCTGCCGGAACCGGGCCAGCAGCGCCCGCCGCAGTCGCGGGTCGGCCTCCCGCAGCTTCACCGCCAGCGCCTTCATCTCACCCACGCCGGGCCCGGTCAGCACCACCGCCACGCCGCATCACCCCATTCCTGTGCCGCGCATGTTCAGCGGCCGTCCGTCCGGCGTGGTCAGCGGCGTCCCGTCCGCCGCCTGCTTCGGCGGGCCCTTGCCGTCGCGGGCGGCCTCCATCGCCGCGTCCAGGTCGGTGAAGTAGTGCATCCACTCGGCCAGCTCGGTGGAGGAGATGCGGGCCAGCAGCGCGGCCACGGTCAGGCCGCCCAGTTCGTGCGCTAGCCGGAAGTAGAACTGGCGCTCGGGGTGCTCGCGGAGGCTTTTCCCAGTTCGGCCATCGTCTCATCGTCCAGCCCGGACAGTGCCATGGCGACCTCTTCCACCCGGTGCAGCGCGGCGGCGGACTTGCGGCCCAGCACCCCCACCTCCGCCGCCGTGAACATCGGCTGGTCGGTGTCCGGGTCGATGATGCACAGCGCGCACAGCTTCGCGGTGGCGTTCTCCGGGTCCGCGACCTGCTGGCCCCGGCGCATCCGGGCCATCGACTTGAAATAGTCGTCGCGGCCCTGCCCGGTCATGCCACGCACCAGCACCGCATCCGCGCCACTTGCGGCTTTCCACTCGGGCACCCGGACCACCTGGGTAAGGATGTCATCCGCTACCACGATCTGCTGTTTGCTCAGCAGCGTGACGCCCTCGGGGAGGTCATACTTGCGGCTGCCGTTCTCGCTGGTCATCATGCTGGCCTTTCCACGGTGTATGGTGATGGTCCCCCGTGCGGCAGACGGTCCCACCGTGTTCCGCCGGGCGCGGCTCCCGGGTTCGATGGCCAGTCACCGGGGGCCGCGTCATTACGGCGGGACCACCAGGTTCTGCGCGGGCACCCGCGTGATCGAGAACGCCACCTCCGTTTGCTGCGGGTTCTCCATGTCCCCCTGCGGCGACACCGACGACACCTTGACCGGGAAGATGTCGTACTTGCGGCCCGAAATGTCGCCCTCCCACAAGAACGCGGTAAACCCGGCGGTGTCGCGGGGCAGCACGCCGCGCACGTCGTTGGAGGTCTGGTCCTGGTAGAACATCAGCGAGGAGGGGTCGGCGGCGGTGATCCGGCCGGGCACCCGGGCGGAGAACCGGCTGGACAGGTCCGGGACTTCCACCGAGTTGGACGCCACGGTGAACCCGGTGACGCCGGCCACCTCGTTGGTCAGGTCTATGCCGCCGTTTATCTCCGTGCGGGTCGCGCCGGTGGCGTAGGCGGCGATGGCGGGCAGCCAGTAGATTTTCCGGACCCCGGGCGGGGTGAACCGGCTGGTCGGGTTCAAGGGTGTTGGGGGCATTCCGGGTCACTCCTCCGCGCTGGTTTGGCTGGTCGCGGCACGACGCCGCCCACGGGCGGGTGCGGTGCCCTCCCGCTGGTCGCGGGCCGCCGCCTCACTCATCGGCGGCGGCGGCTCGGGCTCCTCCGCCGCCGCCGGCATCGTCTCCTCGGTCAGGTCCACCCACCCGGCGGCGTAAAACAGGCCGGTGGCGCCCACGGCCATGTCCGCGATGTTGCCGGTGGCCGGGTGAATCATCCGGACGAACCCCGGGTCCAGCGGGTCGTGTGCTTCAGTCATCGCAGGGCTCCTCAGTTCGTGGAGATGGCGGCGACAGACACCGTTGTCGGCGTGGCGGAGAACCCGAACGTGCACAGGCCGCCGATCGACGGGTCCGCGTACCGGGTCGCGGACAGCGGGATAATCTCGTCGGCGCCGTTGGCCACCGTCACCGGGAACGGCGTGGTGACCGGCAGCCCATCGGCGGTGATCGCCGTGGGCACGACCAGGTTGACGGTGATCGGGGACGCGGACCCGTTTTTGACCAGCAGCGCGATCCCCGGCCCGGTCGGGGCCGTGTTGCCGGTGGTGGTCAGCAGGAACGCACCGGATCCGCCGGTGGTGGCGTAGGCGATGGCGCCGCCGGCCTTGGGGAAACTCTGTGTGACAAGTGCAGCGGTCATCGCCGCCCCTCCTCGGGGTTGAGTGACAATGGCGGGGGTGGCCCGTCGTGGGGCCATGTGGATGACCACCTAGCCCCTGGGTCTCGTCAGCCCCGGGCCACCTCCCGGGCCCGGGAGGCCCTACCGCTGGGTGAAGGCCCGGCAGTCCACGCTGAACCGCAGCTCCGCCCGGTACCCGCCGGACTCGGTGTCCTCGCGCAGCGTCCACGGCCCCATCTCGGCCTGCATCACCACGCCGCCCAGGCCCCGGTTGGCGGCCAGCAGCGCGCCCACGTCCGCGTGCAGCTCAAACACCCGGGCCCGGCCGGCGGCGATGGCCTCGGGGTCCGCCGACCCGGACAGGACCCCCAGGGCGTTGTGGATGGTGAACGTCTCCTCCACCGACGCCTGGCCCATGTCCCCGGTGCCGAAACTGCCGTCAGCGGCGGTGTCGTCAGCGGTGGTGACGTAGCCGATGACGATCACCTCCAGGGCGGCCGAGTTGGTCACCTGCGGGCCGTCGCGCACCTCGCCGTCCAGGTCGATGCCGGCCTGGCACAGGGCCAGCAGCGCGGCCTGCGCGGCCGGGTACGTCGATGCCCAGGACACCAGGCGTCTCCTCTGCTCAGATGGCGGGCATGATGTCGGCCTCCAGCGCCTCCAAAACGCGGCGCGGGATGGTGAACGTGAACCCAGTGGTGGTGGTGAACTCCTCCTCGCCCTGCAACAGCGCCGGCGGCATCGACCCGCGCTGGGTCTCCCACATGTGCCGCACCTGCTCCTTGCCCGCGTACAGGATCCGCTCCGCGATCACCGGCCGGCCGGCGGTAAGCACTACGTCCCACGGCCCCCAGTAGAACGGGAACGGCGAGATCTGGTCCACGATCCCCGCGTCGGCGTCCCAGCGGAGCTGCGCGGTCAGCCACTGCGGCCCGCCGGGCCACACGCTGGTGACCGACGCCACCGAGATGACCGGCCGGGTGTCCAGCACCAGCCGGTACCGGCCCTCATCCACGCGGGTGGTGAACTGGCGCGGCACCAGGATCCCGCATTTGGCCTCCAGCATCTCGGTGGCGGCCATCAGGAACTCGCCCAGCTCGTCATCGTCGCGGGTGCCGGTGATGTTGAGGTGGTCCTTGATCTCGTTCATCGACAGCGCGGACGCGTAGTCGCGGACGTTCTCGGTGACCGGCGTCGGCGCGGTGCCCGGGTTGGTGGTCACCCACGCGAACCGGTGGATCCCCGGGGCGGCTAGCAGGTAGTCGTAGGCGGCGGTGTAGTTGGACCCGGCCTGGGTCCACGTCCACGGCCCGCTGTGCGCCTCGGTGGTGCCGTCCGGTTTAGTGACGGTCAGCGTGGCCGCCGCCGGCGGCCCGGGGATGTTCTGCACGGTGACCGTGGTCTCATACACCTGTCCCGGACACAGCATCAGCGCCTCCTCACGGCCTGCCCGTCACCACGGCGGTACGGGGCTCGGTCCCCGCCGCCGCCGCCACCACCACGGCCCGCCCGGCCGCCGTGGCGTACGCCCCCACCAGCCGGGGCACCTCGTACAGCGGTGCCAGCGCCAGCAGCACCGGTCAGTCCCGGTTCACGAGCTGGGCAAGCAGCGAGCACGTCACCGACGTGAAGGTCCCGGACCAAAACACCTGATACGCCTCCGCATAGACAGGGTCGATGGTGGTGATCAGTCCCGCCTTGGTGGCGGTCATCGCCACGCCGAACAGCGGGTCCGACGCGGGATTGTTTTTGAAAAACACCCCGGTCGCCGGGTCCCGCTCGTACAGGTCGAACGTGATGCTGGTGCCGGTGATCGCGGTGATGTCCAGGTAGAACCGGGCCGCGTCGCAGGTGGCGAAATCATACAGCTCCTGGCTGTTGCCGCCGGCGGTGAGGACGTTCGACGTGGTCAGCGACACGCCGGTGACGCCGAGCGCCTGGAGGCAGTTGACCAGCGTCTTGCGTGCCACCTACTGCTCCTGGGTGCCCGTGACTTTGGCGACGTTCCAGAATCGCCGCGTTGGCGACTGCGCCATGGCCAGCTCCACCGAAAAGTGCATCATCTTCGCCCCGGTATCACCGATCCCCTGGTACAGCGGCTGCCCGGCCATCGACGTGTACACCGCCTCATCAAATTGGATCGACACGTACTGGGTGACGGCGAAGTCCGCGATCAGCTTGAGGTAGTGCCAGCCGCCGGCCCGGTCCCACGTCCCGCCCACCGGGTCCCACGAGTGCTGGTTGAACGCCGCCCGGGTGAGGAACGCGAACGGCACCAGCACGAACCCCGCCGACACGCCGGTGATGTACCAGAGGATCTGATTGTCGTTATTCCACACCCCGCCGGGCGGGTTCATCCCCACGGCGGTCTGGATGAGGCACCGGGCCGCCCACAGGTTCACCCCGTCCCGGTTGTACAGGCTGCCGGTGAACACCGACGTAAAGGATGTCGCGGCCGATTTGCCGGTGGGCCGGAACCAGAACGAGTGCCCGAACCGGCCCGAGAACTGGTCGCACACCCGCCGCTTGAACACCACCCCGGACGTGAGCGGGGACCCGGTGCAGTTCGGGTTCGGGTTGCACGCCGCCATCGTGGCGGTGCCCTGGTTGGCGGTGGTCACCGACACCTCCGGGGCCCCGGGCAGCGCCAGCAGGTTGACCCCGGTGAACGTGACGGTCCAGTTGCCGGCCCCGCCAGTGGTGACCGCCCCCGTGTAGGTGAGGACACAGGAGTTCCCCGAAACGGTGGGCCACTGCCCGGCCGCCGCCGGGGTGTTCAGCACGATGTAGTTGACCCCGCCGGTCTTGATCGCCGGTGCCCCCGCCTGGGTGGTCGTGCCCACCAGCGTGCCGTTGCTGGTGGGCGTGTAGGTGGCGGCCGAGCCGGCGAGGGTGAGGGACTGGTTGCCGCCGGTCGCGCTGGAGGTGCTGGAGTTGCCCTGCGGGTCCAGCCGCACACTCGGCCGGCCGTTGAACCGGATGTTGTGATCAATGCTCGCGGACCCGCACCCGTCGTTGTACATGCCGGCGAACCCGTCCGCGAAGTCCTCCACGAACAGCAGCCGCCCCCCGGCAGCCCGGTGCGGCCCGGCCGGTACCGGGTCGCTGACCAGGACCCGCTGCCGTTCCACCGTGCTGCCGCCGACTTGCAGTTCGAACGTGTCAACCTTTTTCCCGGCCCCGTCCGGGGGCAGCTGAACGTACGCATCGGCCACGGCCCTTACGCCCCTTCCTGTTTCCCCGGGATGCCGCCGCCGGCGGCGGCGGCGACCGCCACGGCCCCGGAGGCGACCGCTGCCGGTCCCGTCTGCCCCCCGGCCACCGACACCGCGAACACAACCGGGGTGAACCCGTGTGCCGCCGCGCCGCACGCCCCCAGGCCGGCGGCGGCCTGGGCCCTGGCCAGGCAGGCCAGCACCACCGCCGGGGCCAGGGCCAGGCCGGTCCCGGCAGCGGCGGCGGCGGGTGCCGCCCTCCCGGGGGTTCCGCCGGCCGCCGGGGCCGCGCCCAGCCCGGCGGCGGCGGTGGGGAACGCGTTGCCGGCCAGGGCCAGCCCCGGCGGTGCGGCGATGCCCGTCCCCGCCGCCACCCCGGCCGGGGCGAACGTGCGGGGCAAGGTGGACACGGTGGGGCCGGCCGCCACGCCAGCCCCGGCAGCCCCGCCGGCGAGGGCACCAGGTGCTGCCGTCGCCGGGGAGCTGGCCCCCAGCCCGGCCGCCACACCCGCGTTCGGCGCGGCGGCGATAACCGGCGCCGCCGCCGTCCCCGTCCCCGCCGCGACGCCTGCGGCGACGGTGACCCCCACGGCGGCCTGTACGGCCGCGCCGCCGCCGGGACCCGGGCCGGCGTTCGCCGCGACCGCGACCGCTGCCGCCGGGGCCGTCCCCAGGCCGGCCGCGACCCCGGCGTTTGCGGTCCCGGCGGTGGCCGTCGAAACCGTGGCGTTCGGGGCGGCACCCAGCCCGGCCGCGATCCCGGCGCGGACCGTGAGCGCGGTGGACGGGGCGGGCGCTTGCCCCAGCCCGCCGCCGGGGCCCGCGTTCGCGCCGAGCGCGGCGGCCGGCTGGGGCGCGGTCCCGGCGCCGGCTGCCGCTGGCGGCTCGGCCTGCGGCACCCGCGCATTCGGGGCGATGCCCGTCCCGGCCGCGACACCCGCGCCCGCTGTGAGGGTGGCACCCGCGCCCAGGGCCACGCCGGACCCGGGTGCCACGCCCGCGCTTGTGCCCAGGGCAGGCGCGGCACCCGGCGCGGTCCCCGTCCCGGCGGCCACCCCGGCGTTCGCGGTGCCGGCGGTGGCCGTGGAGATGGTGGCACCCGGCGCGGCCCCGGCCCCGGAGGCCACGCCGGCGTTTACCGTCGCGGCGAGGGAGGCGGGGGCCGTGGCGGTGCCCGTACCCGCTGCTGCGCCCGCCGCCGGGCGAACCGCTGGGGTCGGCGGGGCCGCCAGCCCGAGCCCGGCCGCGACCCCGGCGGGGACACTGGCCGCCGTCTGCGGGGCCGCCGCCAGGCCGAGTCCCGCGCTGGCACCGGCCGGGGCCGTGGCCGCTGGTACAGCGGGATTCGCCGCGCCCAGCCCGGCCGCGACCCCGGCGTTCGCGGTGGCCGCCGTGACGGTGGAGACGGTGGCATTCGCCGCGATCCCGGTCCCGGCGGCTGCCCCCGCGTTGACGCTGCCCGCTGCGGCAGCCGCTGGGCCCAGCCCCGCGCCAGCCGCGACACCCGCGACCGGCGCAACCGCCACCACCGGGCCCGGTGCCGCGCCCAGGCCACCCGCCGCCCCGGCGGCCGGGCTAGCAGCGGCAGCCAGCGTCCCCTTGAACGTGGCGGTCAGCACCCCGCAGGCGTGCGCGCTGCCCAGCAGCCACTCCGCGAAATAGCTTCCCGACGCCAGGCCCGCACCGGACGTGCCCGCGTCGTAGGCGGCCCGCCCGGACCGGGTGGTGGACATGTCGAAATTGGTCAGCGCCGTCCACCCGGCACTGTTCAGCGTCCCCGTCGCCTGCCCGTAGGCGGCGGCGGCAATAGCCAGGTCGGTGGGGCCGGCGGCGGCAGTGGACGGGGTGTCACACGTCGTGGAGGACGCGGTGGCCGAATAGGTGGCCGACCCGGCGTCGAACGTGACCCCCGTCGCGCCCGCCCACTCCTGCACGTTCCACGAATAGTCCTGGCTGGTGCCCGAGTTGCCTTGCAGCCAGGTGAACGCCGCCGGCGCGATCACATACCACAGCTCGACGCGGGTGTTCGTCCCGCCCGACACCGCGCCCTTGGGCCCGGCGGTCCACGTGTTCCCGGCGGAGTCGGTGACCGAGGTCATCGCCCCGGTGGACTGGCCACCGGATCGGGTGAAGATCGCGGTGACCAGCGGTGCCCCGGACGCCGGGGTGAAAGTTATCTGCGGCGTGTTATTCGCTGCCGCCGTAGACCCGGTGACCTGCTGGGCCAGTGACCAGGCGGCGGCGGGGGCGCTCACCGGGCCTGCGGCACCCACGCCGGCGGCGGGGGCGGTGTTCACCCCGGCCGCGACGATCGCGGCGGCGGCCTGCCCCGACCCGGCGGCGGCACCCGCACTGGCGGTGACCGCCGGCGATGCCGCCGGCGCGGCACCCAGGCCCGTGGCTGCGGGCGGCTCGGCCTGCGGCACCCGCGCGGCCGGGGCCTGCCCGGACCCGGCCGCGACACCCGCGTTTACCCCAGCGGCGGCCGTGGCGGCTGGCGCGGCGCCCGCACCGGCCGCCACCCCAGCGGCTACGGCGACAGCGGCAACTGCGCCCGCCGCCGCGCCCGCGCCCGGCGCTGCACCTGCTGCCACGCCTGCGGCGGCCACGCCATCCGCTGCCTGCCCGGACCCGGTGGCCGCCCCGGCCGGGGCGGCCACCGCGCTGACCACGTCAGCGACCCACACGCCGACGTACCCGTTCGCGGCGCCAGGGCTGCTGCTGTCCTTTTGTGTCCAGGTCAGGCCGGCCGAGTCCGACAGGGCCATCGTCACCGCGCTCGCGCCGCCGTTCGACGCGACCACCGCCACCAGCAGCGAGTTAGCGGGTGCGGTAAAGGACGCCGTCGATACCGTGGTCGCCGTCGTGGTGGACGCCGCTGGCGGGGCGGCGGCGTTCTCGGCCAGGGTGCCGGACACGAGCACTTCCGCGTTCTCCACCCGCCCCGTCTGCGTGGAGCCCATCGTGAACCCGTAAGAGACCGCGCCGCCGGCGACCCCCAGCGCGTGCCACGACACATAACGCAGGCTGTGCGAGGTGTCTTGCACGTCATCCACAACCGTGGCGTTGCTGCCGCCGGTCGCAGTCGCGGCGGACCCGGCGTGCACGCACGCGCCGTACACGTTGGACCCGGCGGTGGCGGTCACCGAGTTGGCCAAGGTCGTGCCGGTAGGGAAGCTGTGGGTCGCCGCGCCGGTTTGCGACGCGGCAACGGCCGCGCCGGTGAGGACGTACACGCGCAGCAGCAGCCCGTTAGCCGTGGAACCGCCCTGGGTGGCGGTCACGGCCAAGGTGACCCCGCCGGCGGTCGGCACAACCGGCACGCCCGGCCCGTGCCAGATGTTCGCCCCGGTGCCACGCATCTATGGCACCGCCTTACACCGAGGGCTCGCCCCAGATGATCTGCGGGATGACGTTCACCCCGGCCGGGGCCTTGCACCGGATCCGCAGGAACTTGCTCACCGGCATCCGGGCCCGCACGTGCTCGGGCCAGATGATCCCGTACCCGGCCTGCGGGTGCACGTGCTGGGAGTCGAACATCCGGACAGCGGTGATGGTGCCTTCCACGCTCGCGTTGTAGCCGGTGGCCGACGTGCCGCCGACGCACAGGCTGGCGGGCTGCTGGTCATGCCCCCACAGTTCCGGGGTCAGCGATGTGACTGTCGCGGCCACGTCGGTTTGGATCAGGTGGCAGATCACCGGCACCGCCGTGCCGGACGCGCCGTCGAACGCCACCGACCAGCCGATCACGATCAGGTCCGTGGTGGACGGCGTGGCCACCTGAAGCACCGTCTTGGTCGTGCCGCCGACCAGCGCCACCACCGTGGGCTCAAAGGGCGCCGACGTGGCGCGCGGGCTGGCGTAGTACTCGCCCATCAGGCCGGCACCCCGTCCACCAGCAGGTAGGCGGCGTCATGGTTCAAGACCCCCGGCGCGGCGATGGTCGCCGGGGCGGTCACGGTCGCGGCGGCCACCCCGGACACCGTGGCGCCCATCCACGCCGCCTGCTTCACCACCCGGTAGAACGTCAGCGCCGCCATGTCGATGGTGTCGCCGCCGGACACGTCCAGCACCTCAAACAGCGACCAGGTCCGCGCCCCCGAGTCGGTGTAGACACGGCGGCACTGGTCCTGCGTCAACGCAGCCATAGGGATTACCTCCCGTACATCGCCAGCGATTCCCCGGGCGCCGCGACCTGGGCGGGAGTGCGGGCCCGCAACTGCTGCGGCAGCAGCCCAGCCGCCGCCGGCACCGGCGCGGTCCACACCCCCTGATATCCGGACCCGGCCGGGTTCTGCTTGACTTTCTCGGTCCACGTCAGGCCCAGGCCGGTGTCCGACACGGTCATCGTGGTGACCGACCCGGCCCCGTCCGAGGACACCAGGGCCACGACCAGCGACCCGGCCGGCGGGGTGAAGCTCCCGCTGGTCAACGTGGTCGCCGTGGTGGTCGATGACCCCGGTGTGGGCGCCGACCCGTCCTCGGTGAGCGTCCCGGCGGTCAGTACTTCCAGCGCGGCCACGCCGGCACCGGCCGCGCAGCCGACCAGTGTGCTGCCGGGGGTGCCGGTCAGCGCCGTCGTCTTCCATGTGCTGTAATCCGCCACGTGGGTGGCGTCCTGCACGTCATCAAGCAGCGTGCAACCGGAGTCAGCCGTGTTGGCGGTCGCGGCGGCCCGCAGGGTCGCGCCGTACACCCGCGACCCGGTCTGGGTCGTGACGATGTTCCCGCCGCCTGCCGCGCCGGTGAGGGTCGCGCCGTTCTGGGTGGCCGCCGCCTGCGTCAGCACCATCACCCGCAGCAGCAGCCCGTTCTGGACGCTGCCGCCCTGGGTGGCGGTGACTGTGCCAGCCACACCCGGCCACCGCTACAGCGTGACCTTGAACACGCCGGTTGCGTCCCAGACCACGGTGAACGTGCCCCCGGTGACCCCCTGGGTGCCGCCGAAATAGTTGAAACACATGGCCTGCTTGGCCACCGTGCCGGCGGTGATCGTGTCGTCGTACACCAGGGCGCCGAACACGTTAGCCAGGGTCACGTTTCCCGACCCGGCGGCGTCGGCGGCGTCGAAGTTGACGATCGACGTGCCCGACGCGAACGCCTTGGAGCCCAGCGTCACCCCGCCCGCCGGCCACTGCGACGACGATGTCTGCTCCTGCGCGACCAGCCAGGTGCCGGTGTTGTACCCGGTCGAGCCAACCACCGCGTCCCGGTCGGGGGTGACCGAGTTGTTGAACAGCGCCGCCTTCACCGTGTCCGCCGACAGCGATGAGAACGTGGTGGGCGCGGCGGTGGTCCACAGGCGGCCCATGATCGGGTTGAGCAACGCCTGGGTGAAGATGCGGGAGTCGGTCCACGACACGGCTCAGCCCTCCTGCTCCGCCGCGCGGGCGGCGGCCTCGTGCTCGGCGGCCAGCGGCTGATACCCGGCCGCGTGCTGCTCCTCGGCCGGCATCGGCGGCACCGGCGGGTAGTCGCCGCCGATCGGGTGGTCAGAGGTGAAGCTGACCCCCTGCGCCTCATGCTTGGACTTGACCAGCTTGGTGGCGAACTCACCGGGGGCGGAGTCCCCGGTGGCGGCCCCGGCCGCCGCGCCCGCCGCGCCCGCCTGGGCCTTACCGTTGGTCGTCATGGCACCCCTTCCGGGTATGTTGCTGGCATGGCTACGCGAGAGACGCCAGCGGGGACGCTCACCGCGCCCGCCGACGCCGTCGTGTGGGACGATGAGGGTCACGTGATCGCGGAATGGGACGCCGCGCCGCCGGCCCCGGCCGGGGAGGCGTTCGCCGTCGAATGGGACAGTCAGGGCGAGTTCCGGATGGTCATCCCGCCCCGGGCCCGGCGGGCCCGGATGTGGCTGAGATAGCGGCCGATCAGGTCGTGGTCCTGTTCACCGGATCCGAGTGCGAGGAGCACCCGGGGCGGCCGTGCATGATGGAAGCCCTCGGCCCCTACGACCGGGCCAAGGCCGACCGGGTCATGGAGCGGTACCTGGCCGACGCCCCGTGGACCGCCCCGCACCGGCTGACACTCCGCGCGGACGGGACCCTTCCGGTCACCTGACCCGGGCGACCGCCACCGCCGGGAACACCGCCGCATCCGTGTGCCCGTCCGCGTGCTCGGTGACCACCGCCATATACGGTTTCCCGTCGTCGCCGGTGCGCTGCTGTTCGCCGTTCAGGTAGTCGCCGCGTTCCACCGCGACCACCTTGCAGTCCGCGCCGGCGAGCACCAGCGGCGTCTTCAGCCCGTGCAGCCGGTTACACGCATGCCACCGCTGGGCGTTCGGCGGCAGCGGACGGACCCGCTCGGCCACGCCGCAGCCGCGCCCGTCCTGCCCGGCGCGGCACACCCAGTCCTGCCAGGCGTCCAGGATCACGACGGTCACGCCCGGCCCCCGGCCCGGCCGCCCGCGCTGCGGTGGCCGCGCGGCGCCGCCGGCTTAGCCGCCGCCGGCGGCTTGGCCGCTGGCGCCTCCTCGGCCTCCTCGTGGCCGGCCTCCTCCTCGGCCTCGGGTTCCGGCCCGGCTGCCGCCGGGGCCCGGCCCTGGTCGGCGTCGTCGGCGGTGCCGTGGTCAGAGGTCGGCACCGCCTGGGTCGGGGTCGGCTCCGGGTCGTCGGGCCGGTGCGGGCCCGCCACGGCGGCCTCCACCCCCGCCTGCGCCGACAATGCCGGGTTCGGCCCGTACGCCAGGCTCTGCACCGGGTCTTCAGCCATCACGGCTCTCCTCTGCGAATCGGTCCGCCGCGCGGATATGGATGATCCCCCAGCCGGGGCCGCCAAAGTCGATCTCCGAGGTGTCGAACGCCGCCCGCAGGTGCGGCCACACCTCGTGCACCTGGACCCGGGGGTCGTGCCCGGAGTGGATGTCATGGACCAGGATCAGCCCGCCGGGACGGACCAGCGGCCCGTACATGGCCAGGTCCGCGACCAGCCCGGCCGCCGAATGGTCGCCGTCCAGCACCAGCGCGTCCACCGGGACCGTCGCCTCCCGCGCCGAACACGGCCGGGTCACCTGCATCAGCACCTGCGGGGTCGCCACCAGCTCCGCCATGCTCATCTCGGCCACCGGCACGGCCAGCTCATCAATCAGCCACTCCAGCGCCGCGCTGCCGTGGGAGTCCCCGATGTAGGTCACCGCGCCGTGCGGCTCCAGCGGCAGCCCCGACCCGCCCGCGTCGTACCCGTTGTCCGCCAGGGTGATCCCGTACACCCGGCCGCACACCTGCCGCCACGCGTACAAGGTGCCGCCCCGGTCACAGCCGATCTCCACCACCACGCACGGGTCCAGGGCGCGGACCAGCACCAGCGCCGCGCCCAGTTCATCGGCGTCCTGCGACGCGCCCAGTGCCATCGCCTGCCGCACCACCGGGTCCGCGTGGTGGCCGCCCCACCAGCCGGTCACGGCTGGCTGCCGTGCCACGCCTCCGCCGGGTCCTGCCCCTCGCCCCCGGCAGGCCGGGCGATAATGTACGGCGCCGACCGCCCCCCGGCCAGCATCGCGGTGAACACCTGCGGCTCATACCCCAGCTCCGCCAGCAGGGCCAGCAGGTCGGCCCGGTCGTAGTAGCCGTAAATCGAATGGTCTTCCACGAACAGCATCGGCCGGTAGGACGCCAGCGTGCGGGCCATGCCGCGCAGCGCGTGCAGGTCGGCGCCTTCCACGTCCAGCTTGACCAGGTCCAGCCGGTCCAGCAGCGGCAGCTCCTCGGCCAGCCACACATCCACCGGCTTGGCGTGCACGTGCCCGCCGTTGCCTAGGCCCTGCGCCTCCGAGGGCGTGAGGGTGCGGGTGGAGCCGCCGGTCACCTGCCGGTTCGGGTCGGCCAGCTCCAGGATCGTCTGCGCGTCCCACGCCGCGCCCTCGATCACCTCCACGTTGCCCACCTGGTTCAGCCCCAGGTGGTATTTCAATACAGCAGCCGTGTCCGGGTTCGCCTCCACCGCGACCACCCGGGCCGCTTTCTGCGCGAGCCGCAGCGACCACCGGCCCACATGCGCGCCCACGTCCAGCAGCACCCCCCCCTCAGGGAGCAGCTTGTCCAGCACCGGCGCGAGGGCGTCCTCATGCCCCACCGCTATCCAGTCGTCGGTGTGGCCGCCCCGCGCCACCCAGTCCAGCCCGTCCGCGTGCGCGGACGGCAGCCGGACCCCCGCCTCGGAGAACGGCCGCACCCGCGCCGCGCCCGCGAACTGCTCCAGCATCCCCATCACCGGCCGCCAGTACTGCTCCGCCACAACCCCGGGTTCGAACTGCTCCGCGAACTTCCGCGCCTTCGCGGCCAGCCGGGCCCGCTGCTTGGGGTTGTGCTGGGCGGCCCACAGTTTCTCCAGGCACGCCGTAATGCTCTTGATCGACGGGCACGCCCAGTTGGCCTGATCCCGCCAGTACCAGTACGGCTGGCAGTCCACCAGCCACCCCGCGCCGCACAGCTCGGTCTGCGCCGAGTTGTCCCCCACGATCACCGGAACGCCGCAGGCTTGCGCCTGGACCGCGCCCAGGCCGAACCCCTCCCCCCACGACGGCTGCAAGTACCCGTCCGCGCAGCCGGTCAGCCGCGCCACGTACGTGTCCGAATACAGGCCGGTCACCTGCGCGTAGTCCCCGGAGAAGATCACCGCGTCCCCGATGCCGAGCTGGTCGATCATCGGCCGCATGTCCAGCCCGTAATCCGGCAGCGTGGCGGCCATCGTATGGCACAGCAGCACCGCCTGCGGATGGGCGCGGCGGAACTTAGCGAACGCCTGGAACGCCTCCCCCCAGCCTTTCCGCGCCGGGTCGGTGCCCTTGTTCGCCCCCACCATCGCCACCACGAACGCGCCCTCCGGGACGTGCAGCCGCCGCCGCGCCTCCGCCCGGTCCTCCTCCGACAGCGGCCGGAACACCGCGCCGTCCACCGCGTGCGGCACGAACTGCGGCTGCAACCCCGCCTGGCGCATCATCCTCTCACCGTGCCGGGAGTAAGCGATCGGCACCGCCCCCGACAGTGCGAAAAACGCCTGATCCCCCGCCGACATCGGCGCACAGTGCACCGGCGCCCAGGCGGCGGTGGCGAACCCGCGCACCGGGTCCGGGCCCACCGCCCACGCGTCGTAGTGGATCAGGATCAGCCCCGGGTCCGAGCCGAAAAAGTACCGGGCGTGCGCCCCCAGGATGTCGGAGGAATACGGCGACAGGCCGGCCGACAGGCAGGTGATCCCCTCCCACTCGGTAGCGAACCCCGACACGCCGGTCATGCAGGAGATGACCACCTCGTAGCCCATCTTCACCAGCGCCGGCGCGACCCAGGCGACCTGCTGCCCGTATCCCGTCTGGGACAGCGGGGCGGGCGCGTTGCTGTGTATCAGCACCTTCACGGATGCGGGTCCTTTCCACGGTTTGACCTGCGGTGCAATCCAGGCATCAGCCTGGCCGCAACCCGCCCGCGTGATGCTGGGCGTGCCCGCACCACGCGGGGCGGCTTGGTTGGCTGGACATGCAGGCTCGATCACCGGCAGGGAGCCAGCCTGGCCGCCCCGTTAGGGCACGGGGCCACACCCCGGGAGCCGATCCCCGGTACCTGGCGCGCAAGCTACTGCTGCGGGTAGTCCCGCCAGGTCGGCGGCGGCGGGGTGTCGTTCACCGGCACATCATCCGCGCCGCCACCAGACTCCGGGCCCGCGTTGATCGCATCGCCGCACCGGGAGTCCATCTCCGCCCGGCCCGCATGCGCCGCGTCCATCAGCTCCTGCGCGTGCACCGGATGCTCGGTGCCGCCCACGGTCAGCGGATCCTCGGCCATCACTGCTCACCCGCCGGCATTGCCAGTGGCCCCACCTCGTGCACCAGCAGCGGCGGGAACGCCGGCTGCGGCGCTGGCTCGGGCGGCGGGCCGCCCTGTGCGGCGGCCAGCCCCGCCGTCTGCCGGTCTGTCTCGGCGGACTGCCCGGCGGCCATCGCCGCCGCCACCTCAGCCTCAGACATGGGGACTTCCTTCCCTCGTGATAGAACATGGGGGCTGGCCGGGGGCTCGCCTTGGACAGGGGCCCCGGCCAGCTCACTGTGTCAGGCGGTACCGCCGGTGGTCCACCGGAACGCGTTGGGTGTGGCCGCGCCGCTTCCCACGCGCCAGTAGTAGAACCAGCCTTGGTTGCCAGAGGGCATGTTGGCGGTGCCGGCGCTCTTGATGAGGGGGTCGAACAGCATCGTGGACCCGATGCGATCGACCACATAGAACTTCGACCAGTCCCCGAACACCGCCGACGCGGCGACCAGGGCCGTGCCGGTGCCGGGGGTCTGGGTCAGCGACGGCGACTCGCGGAGCTGCTTGTCCAGCAGCGTGGTCGGCTGCCCCTGCCCCAGGTTGGCCAGGAACGCGGCGCCGCCGTACTGGTCGATCGACCGGATCCGGTTGATGTTGGTGATCGTCATCACCCAGCCGACATTCGCGGACATGCGGAACCTCGGCCCGAGCGCCCCGTTGAGGGCGAGCACGTCGGCCAGGCCGCCGCCGTTAGCGCCGCCGGCGGTGCCGGTGAACGCCGCCACCGAGGACCCGCCGGCCAGGACCCGCTGCGCGGTGCCCAGGGTGTTGATGATGCCCAGCGGCTGCCCGGCGTTGCCGGTGCCGCCGGTGCCCCTCGCAAAAGCCTGCTCCTCCAGGATGTCCTTGGCATCCGCCAGCAGGCGCGGCAGCTGGTCCGCGAAATTGGTGTCCCCGACCGACTCAAACGAGCCGATCACCCACGCGGCGGCCTTCTTGGCGAAAATCTGAATCTGGCCGGTCGCGGGGGTGTTGTCGGTGGCCTGGCCGCCTTCGTCCAGCCAGCCCATCTGCACGCCGGCGGAGTTGACACCCTGCCACGCGTTGGATGTGGTTGTTTTGATTTCTGACATCTGCCGGTACGGGTTAGTGCTCCCGTCGCTTGTGAGCACTATGGTGGGGTCGAGCACGTACGGTAGCAAAAACCCACCTGATGCTGTACCCAGAGTGAGCGAACGCTGGGCGGCGCGCAGCCCCTCACCCATCGGATCGTTCAGGTACGACCGAAACGCGTCGATGTACTCGCCGTAGCCGGTGAGCAGCGCATGCCGCGCGATCATCGGATCGGACTGGAACTTGCGGCACGCCTCCTCCGCCCGCTCCGGGAGCAGCATCCCGCGCCGGTGGTGCACCTCCACCAGCGACATCGACCGGGCCACCATGTCCGACCCGCGCACCAGCCCATCCCGGACCTTGTCCAGGTCCGCGAACGGGTCCAGCCGCATCATGAACTCCGGGGTCCCGGACCACCGCCGCGCCGCGCTCCCGCCGCCGTTGCCGTTGCCGGCGGTGTCGCGGAACCCGGTGAACCCGGGCGAGAACCCCGACCCGTCGCCGTCGCCGGTGTCGGGCGGGTCGGCCGGGGCACCGCCCGTGGCCGCGTTGCGCTTGATGATCTGGATTTTCTCCATCCGGGCCAGGATCGGCTTCTTGTCTTCCTCCAGCCGCTCCCACTCCTCAATGAGGGTGTCCCGAATGTTGCCGTCGCGTTCCTCGGTGGTCTCGGGGTCGGCGTCCATGGCCGCCAGCTCGGACCGGATCGCGTCCTGGCGGGTTTGCATCTCCGAAAGACGCATGGGGGTTTCCTCCTCAAACCCGTGGCCCCGTGGGGCGGGGCGTCCCTGTGATGTGGTTGCCAGGCCGGGCTAGTCCAGCCTGATGCCGTGCTGTTCCAGCAGCTCCTGGGCGCGCAGCCGGTACAGCCTGTTGCCGGTGGACCGCATCACGGGCTCCGCTTCGGGGGAGCCGCCGCCGCCGTCCCCGCCGCCGTCCACGGGGAGAGCATCCGCGTCACTGTCCGGGTATTCGTCCCAGCCGTCCTCATAGAGGGCGTCAGGGAGCTGCATGCGGACGCCCAGCACCTCAGCGCCCGTATAGGCCGCGAACGGGGTCAGCCCGTATTCCCGCAGCCCCAGCACGAGCCGGCGGACGCGCTGCAACACGCCCCCCGGGCCGCGCCGGTACCGGTCCCCTGGCCCGCGCAGCATCGGGTCGGACCGGACGATTCCGCCGGTGAAGCTCTGGGTGCGCAGCGCGCCCAGGTTCACCAGCTCCAGCAGTTCCTCCCCCAGCGGGGTGGCCGCATATTCGGTGCGGGTCAGCAGCCCCGCCCCTTCAGCGGAGATGTGCCGGGTCACCCCGGCTGGCAGGGAAAACCGCTCCGCCGGCGAGCCGTGCACGGTCAGCCCGTGGTTGAACAGGCACGCCACCCGCCAGTAGCCGCCGTTCCGCTCCGGGCGGATCTCCTCCAGCACCTCATCGAACGCGGCCCGGTGGATGGTCTCCACGTAGTGGCCCTCGGAGTCGTTGATCTCGGCTGGGGTGTCGAACACGGCGGCGTAGGCTTCCACGACCCGCCCCGAGCTTTCGCCTTCGGCGGCGCGCATGATCCGGCACTCCTCCAGCGGGTAGTACCGCAGCAGCTCCCCGGTCCGCGACGCCGCCGGGCTGCCGCTCTTGCGGGCCTTGGCAGCCAGCGCGTGGAACCGGGCCTTGCCGTACTTGCGGCGGCCGATGTGCGCGGCCAGCGCGCCGGGGTCGCGGATGCCCTTCCCGGCCAGCGCCTGCTTCAGCTTGGCGAACCGGGCACCGGAGCCCAGCTTGGGCAGCGCCCGGGACACCTCCCCCGGCTCGCCGGGGTCGGCGGCCTCAAAGTCGGCCACGCCCAGGCCGGTCAGGTCCGGCAGGTCGGACAGGTCGCCGTCCCAGGACGCGTCCAGCCCGTCGCCGTCGTAGGTCTCGGTGTCGGTCACTGTTGATCGCCTCGCTCCGTGTCCTGTGCGGGCCTTCATGGCTTCCCACTGGGCTATGTTTCTGGCCGCCGCCGCCTGCACATCCGGGTGCACCGCATGGCCCTTGCCGTCATGGCCGGCGGCCCAGTTCTTCACGATCCCCACGGCCATCCCGGTGGCCTGCGACTCGGGGTGCCCGGCTTCCATCAGGTCGTTGCGGACATGCTGGATATACGCCGGCAACTGCCAGTCCTTGTGCTTCCACAGGCCGGGGCCGCCGGGTTTGCCGATCGGCTCGTGGACGGTGGACGCGGTCGCCGTCTCGGCCGTCCGCCGCGCGAACTCGCTGCCCCCCGGGCCGGCCGCCACCGGGCCCGCACCGACCGGGAGCCGGTTTTGCCGCCGCCACCGCTCCCCCTCCAGGTACCGGCGCAACCGGGCCGCCGTGGCCTTCGCGCCGGGGGAGCCGTCGCGGTCCAGCCGGTCCGCCTCGGCCGCCACCGCCTCCAGGCTGTGCCGCTCGGGGTGGGCGTGGATCGACGCGGACACCCCGGCCGCACTGATCCCGCTGCCGCCTTTGCCGGTGAACTCGCCGCCGCCGTGCTTGCCGCCAGGCACACGCGGGTGCAGCGCCTCCCGCCAGCCCCGCTCCGCCTCGGGGGTGTGCGTCATCGCCGGTCCACCTCCGGTAGGTTGTGCGGGCATGGCTGAGCCCCCGGGGCAACCGCCCGGGGGCTCAGCAGTTCAGGGGGCTATTCGCGCGGCACGTCCGCCACGACTCCCGCTGGGAGCGCGGCGATCTCGGCCTTGATCTTGGCGAATAGGGCCCGGTTGGCCGGCGTGTCAGGCACATGCGCGGCAGCGAAATCCGCGCCGGTCGCGGCGGCGACCTCCAGCGCGGTGGCGATCTCACCGATACCGCTCCGCAGCTCCTCAAGGAGTTCCCGCTGGTCTGCCATGTGCCCTCACCTCCCCTGCCACACCACCAGTATAGTTCCTGGTCACGTCGCCGCTTTGGCCTTGAACGCGTCCCACGCCGCCTGGTCCTTCACCGTCCATTTACCGCCGTGCGGCATCGACCCGACCAGCAGCGGCTTGGCCCCGTTGGTGTCCCACAGCTCCGCCGAGTCCAGCAGCCCCGACTCCACCAGCTTGGGGAACACCTCCGACACCCCGGCGTGAATGCTGCGGATCACCGATTCGGGGACCATCCGCCCCGTTTCCTTGGCGCGGGCCTCCGCGCGGCGGACCGCCTCCTCGGTCGCGGCGGTCACATACTTGGCGTCCACCCGGTGCCCGCCGTCCCGCGCGGCCTTGATCTTGGCGGCCATCTTCGCGTACGAGGCGTCGCCGGTGCCGTCCAGCAGGTAGTTCAGCTTCCGCGCGATGGCCGCCGCCTGGATCCGCTTCGCCAGGTAGGAGGACTCCTCATGCGCGTACGCGGCAGCGGACGGGTCACCAGCCTTCACTTTCTGCTGGTAGTCCGGCAGCAGGCCCTTGATCGCATCCGAGTCGATGACCACCTGGTCCTTGTGCGCGGCGCTAGCCAGCGCCGTGGACTTGCCCGATGCGGTGCCGCCGCCCAGGAACGTCGCCACCGGGCTGGCCTGCGAATGGTGCCCGGCGAGGGCGTCGGAGACGATCTGGTCGTGGAGCTTCTGCCGGGCCGGGTCCCAGGTGCCGTCCGGCCGCATGTGCTTGGCAACCGAGTCGTTCCCCGACGATTCCGCCCGGATGCCTGCGGACGCGGCCAGCCCCCCGGTGGCAGCCTTGGCGGCCTTGCCGAGCGCCCCGCCGCCCCGGGTCCATTTGCCGTGCGGGTCGCGCAGCTCACGCGGGTCGAACCGGGCCACCTGCCCGCCGCCGGACTGGGCCAGGTCCACCAGCTCCCCGGCCACCTGCCGCGCCTGCTCCTCCCCCAGCCCCAGCAGCCCAGCCACCAGCGGCACCAGCGCCGCCGCTGCCGCGTCCCGGGGCGATCCCCCGGCCGCCCGCATCACACCCGGCGACACCGGCAGCTTGGACGGCCGCGTGGTCGCCCGGGTGTGGATGACGTGCGCCGCCTCGGCGCCGATCAGCGGCCCGACCGAGATCCCCGCGATAACCAGCGGCGGCAGCGCCAGCCCCGCCGTGGCGATCGTCAGCAGCGCCACCGCCGCCAGGGCCAGCACGTTCACGACCGACTTGACCATCTGATCCTTGCGGTGCTGGGCGCCCTCGGCGGTCTCCCCGGCCGTGGCGTGGATCCGGCGGAACGCGGCCTGCTCGGCCCGCATCTCGGCCCGGACCCGGTCCACGATGGCCTGCTGGTCGCGGCCCAGGTCCGCCCGCGCCCGCTCCAACTGGGCGGACAGGTCGCTGACCATGGCGGCCAGCTCCAGCGGCGACGGCCCCGCCGGCCCAGCCGCCGCGCCGGCGCCGGACCTGGCCCACCGGCCGTGCACGCCGCGCAGCTCACGCGGATTGTAGGCCCGGCCCGCGTACTCCCCGACCACTCCCGGCGTCAGCAGTCCGGACGGGTGATACCCCGGCCGGCCCGCGCCAAGGAGGTGCTGCAACTGGGCTGACAGGGCCGGGTCCAGTGCCTTGCCCAGCGGCCGGCGGGGCTCTTTCACCGACCCCTTGGGCACCTTGGCCAGGGATGCCTTGATCTGCTCCAGCTCCGGGCGGTGCGCCCCGCCGGACTGGACCTGGTCGTTGTAGATCGCCCCGTCGATGTGCCGGCGGGCGGCGGCCAGGTCGCGGCGCATCATCGCGTGGATGGCCAGCCGCAGCGTCTGGGCGGTCTCGGACTGGCCGGGCTCGTGGTCTAGGTCGCGGGCCAGTGCCTCCATCGCCCTGGCGTGCTCCTGCCCGCCGGGCGGCCCGCTGAACAGGAAGTTGCCGCCGCCGGGACGGCGGGTCCACTTGCCCCGGAAGTCCCGCGCCTCGCCCGGGTTGAACGCCCGCACCAGCACGGCCAGCACGGCCAGCGCCGCCGATTCGCCCGGCTCCCACGTCAACCCCTGGGCGACCGCAGGACGGCCCGTAACGGCCTGGCCCTGGCCCCGGTCCCAGTCACCCGCTGTCCCCCCGTCCAGGCTGGCAGCGGCAGCCAGGGCCGCGCTGCGGGCCAGTCCCGGGCCGGCGGCCAGCGCCGCCACCAGCTCGGCGGCCTCCATCCGGGCCGCGTACTGCGGGTTGGCGTGCTCCCCGGTCTGACGCGAGGCGATCCCCTCCCGCTTGGCAAACGCCCGCATCTCTGCCAGCAGCTCCCGCGCCGGCAGCCCCACCTGAAGCACCTTTTGGTCACCCTTGTGGCCCTCGGAGTTGGCCAGCAGCAGCCCGGCCCAGTTGTGGTGCCCGTCCAGCACCCTGTTGTCCTGCGAAACGGTGATCCGCTTCCCCTCGTACTCGCCGGACTTCAGGGCGTCCGCGATCTTCCGGATCGCCGGGGTGTCGCCGGTGGTCTGGGTCGGGTGCAGCTTCGCCGCCGGGATCGTGGTCTCCTGCGCGGCGATGCCCCGCGACCGCAGGTAGTCCAGGAACTTGGGCAGCATGTGCGCAGTCGGCACGTACTGGCCGTTCACCAGCCCCGACAGTTGCGGCATGTCCTTGCGGTCGATACCCAAGGACCCGTGGTAGGAGACGGTGCCGCCGGACCGGGAGAACGGCAGCCCCTTCCCGGCACCCTCATGCGCCCACCGACCGTGGTAGCCGCGCGGGTGCTTGGCCTCATCGAACGTCCCCGCCCGCGCCACCTCCCCTGCGCGGGGCCCTGTCAGGTTGTGCACCGGAGCCCCCTTCAGCGGCGTCCGCCCACCCCGGTAGGAGGTGGAATCCCGGGCCCACTTGCCGTCCGGGGTCACCACGTAATGGTCCCCGCCGAACACCCTCGGCCGCTCCCCGCTGACCGTCCACTGCCCACCGCCGTAGCCCTGGGTCACGTACTGCGGCGCCCCGGTCAGCTTCGCTTTCGTCTCCGCGTCCGCCACCGCCGCCGACAGCACCGGCAGCGTGTGCTTCCCCACCGCCGTGGTCTCCCCGCCGTGCAGCGGGTTGCCCGTCGCGTCCACCGGCGTGAGCACCCGCTCATCGGCCGCCGGAATGCTGAACGTCCGGGACCCCTTGGTGCCGCGCCACTCGTACCCGGTCTGCGCCTTGTGCTGCCACCGCTGCGACACCGCCCACCCGCCGCCCGGCTGGGTCATCCACCACGGGTCCGACCACGACCCCCGCACCAGGTGCTTGTGCCGCTGCCCCTTCACCGACACATACCGGGCCCGTTCGGTGCCCAGCACCCCTATCGGCGCGGGGGAGACGGCCTGGTGGCCTTCGTGCCAGTCGCCGTGGACCATCTTCCCCGACCGGCGGTCCGGGCGGTCCTGGAGCGGGGCGTGCCAGTACGGTGGGATCTTCTGGTGGAACTTCGCCTTGGCGGCGGTGAACGACAGCGGCTGCCAGCCGTGCCGCCAATCCGTCGCGGTGCCGGGCACATGATGTCCCGCGACCGCCGCTCGGGACGCGGTCACGGTTGCGCGTCCAGGAACTGCGCCGCGTCCGCCATCGACGCCAAAACGTGCCCCACGTCCAAAACCCCCGGCGGCACCTCGGCCAGCTTGCCGGCCAGGTTCCGCACCCGCGCCTGCGCCTCCACCGACCGCGCCATGGGGTCCTCCTCCGCCCACGCCAGGATCGCCTGCGCCGCCGCCACCGGATCACGTGCCGGCATCAAGCCACCTCCGCAACTGCCCCACCTGGGTAGCCACCTGATCGGCCGCCCGGGTTCCCGCGCTCAGCCAGTACGACACCACGTTCCGCCGCGTGTACGCGGTCAGCGTCTCCCCGTTCTCCATCTCCCGCCCCGAGTCGGTCACCGCCGCCGCCCGCAGCAACTGCGCCGCCAGCACCGCCGACTTGTCCCGGGTCCCCGCATAGGCGACCTCGCGGGCCAGGTCCGCCGCCCGCGCGGCGAGGGTCTGCTTGCGCAGCAGCCCGGCCTTGCGTTCCATCTTGGCGATGGCCTCCGACCATGCTTGGGCGTTCCGCACCCACTCCGGGTACGACACTCCCACGCCGTTCCGCAACCGGGATGGGCTCGCCTCCTCGGCCAGCTCCTCGGCCACCGTCCGATGCTTGGCGGCCGGGACCTGCCGGGCCCGGTCCAAAGCGTGCCGTGCCCCGTCCAGCGCGGTCTTCACCGCCGGGTCCTCCGACCACACCCGCTGGGCCATCCGCAGCGCGTCATCGGAGGCGAACAGGACATCGTCGCGGAGCAGCCGTGACGCCTCCTCCACCGCCCCGATCGCCTTATTGTGCGCGGCATGGTCGCCGGGTGCGTGAAACCGGTCCTCCGTCAGCGCCGTGTGCAGCGCGATCAGGTGCCCCGCCAGTGAGGACTTGGCCTTGTCCCACGCCGGATTGTCGATCGCGCCGCCGGTCGCCGGGTCGCGGGCCAGGACCGGCGTCGGCAGATCCCCCACGCCCAGGCGGCGGGTGAACTCGGCCGCGTCCAGCCGCGACCCCAGCTCGGTGAACCCCTCCTCGATCGCCTTCCCGTTCACTCCCTCCATGTACGACCGGCCATCCGCCTGCGCGGTGGCGTCGGTGCCGCCCGCCGCGTGCAGCAGCTCGTGCAGCAGCGTGGTGAACGGTTCCACCGACTTGACCGGCTCCCCGTTGGCCGCCTCGGCCAGCGCATTGGTGGTCCCCCGGTCCAGGCCCATCCGCCCGTCCCAGCCCATCATCCCCACCCACGACGGGTCGTCCCCCACGTACACCTGCCCGTTGAACCGGGACAGGTCGCTGCCGGACATCTGCATCAGCACGGCCTGGCCCTTGTCAGCCAGGTCGGCCACCTCACCCGGCGCCTCCGGTTTCGCCAAGACACCCAGCCCGGGGGCTGCCTGGAGCATGTGCGCCCGGTCCGCCAGGCTGTCCAGGCCGGCCTCCCGGGCCCGGTACTCCACCTGCCCCAGCGCGGCCCCCGCCGCGTACGGGTTACCGTCCGCCATCTCCTTGACGGCCTTGCGCATCTGCTCGTGCAGGAACTGGGCATTCTGCATCGGGTCGTCGGGGTAACCCTTGGCGTACCGGCGGTCCACCTCCGCCAGCATGACCTCTAGCTGCTGGCCAATCCGCCCCGGCCGCCCCGGCCCGCCGGCGGGCAGGCCGGGTTTGCGGGCGAACTTCCCGTGCGGCCCGCGCGGATGCAGCGACGGCGTCCACCCCACCGCGCGCAGCACGTCCAAACCGGCCGGGTCCCAGCCCAGCCCCCGCACCGCCCTCACTGCCGCTCCCCCGGCGGCAGCTCCACCACCGGCAGCGGGTTCGTCGTCTCACTGCCCGGCCACACCCCCGGCACCGGCCGCACCCGGACCGGCCGGGCCAGCCGCGCCCGGCCGCTGGTCAGCATGAACAGCCGCCACCCCGACCCGATCGCCGCACCCAAAACCAGGCACGCCAACGCCACCATGCCCAGCGCGATCAGCAGCAGCGCGATCCACAACTCCACATCCCGCCACGACGGCGGCGGCCCGCCCCAGCTCACCCCCCGGTGTAGCCGGCCCACCACGGCGGCCACTCCTCCACCTCAGCCCGCGACACCCGCCCCCGGCCATTGGAACCGCGTGCGCCGCCCGGCAGGGCGGGAGTCCCCGCCCCCGCCTTCGCCGGCAGCGCGTTCGGCAGATTCGGCCGCCCCACCCCCGGCAACTGCTGCGGCCTGCCCGCCTGCGGTGCCCGCCCCGCACCGCCCCCGGCGGGGCCGCCGGTCGGTGGCTGCGGCGTCCCCGGCAGCGTGCCACCGGAGCCGGCCTGCTGCCCGCCGGGCCCGGGGCCGGCGTCGAAACCGCCCTGCCCGACCCGCTCGGTCGCCCGCCCAGACACCCCGGGAGGTGGCGCGTTCGGGTCCGGGGCCAGCAACGACAGGTCCCCCGCGTCGGCGGCCTTGATGGCCGACTCCCGGGTCATCCCCGCCTGAATCGTGGACGCCAGCCCCTGCGCCTTCACCAGGTACGACTGCGCCCGGGACAGCTCCCCCTCCCGCAACGCGGCGATCCCGGACACGTCATACCACAGGCGGACCGGCACGGCCGGGTTCTGCGCCGGCCCGGGAATCAGGTGCTCCAAAGCGGCACACAGCATCCGCCACTGCGGCCTGGCCCACAGGTCACCGAACTGGCGGATCGCGTCCTGGTAGGTGCCCGGCTCAAACCCGCAGATCTCCAGCAGTCCCGGGCCGCCGGCCGCGCACACCCGCCGCTCCCCCGCCTTGGTGATCGCGTCGGCCTGCAACTGCTCCAGCGTGGACCCGGTCACCATCGCGTCCGCGCCCTCATCCAAAACCAGCACGTTCCCGGCGTTGTCCGGGCCGCCGTACTTCGCCCGGATCCGCTTCCGCAGCCCGTTGATCGTCTTCTCCGACAGCTTCATGCTGTACTTGATCGTCAGGCCAGGCATGGCCCCGTTGTCCAGGTGGAACGACTTGTACCGGGTCAGCGCCTGGTCGGCGTACACCTCCCGCAGGATCGGCGTCAGCCACGACATGCCCCGCCACCGCGCGGACGGATCCGGGACCGGGGAAAAATGCGCCACCTCATCGACGGTGAATACCTGCGGCTCATGCCCGCCGGGCCGCATCTCCAGGTACCCGGCCGGCTCCCGCCACACCCGGCCCCCGTCGTCGGTGATCTCCCGGGACACGATGATCACGTTCTCCGGGCGCATCTGCACGATCCGGGTGCCGCCCTCCGCCGGGTCCGCCGGGGTCGCCCGCCGCGCATAGAAGTTCCCCATCGACCCATCCTGCTGGGCGCGGGACAGCAGCTCCCCGGAGTCGGCGTTCGGCCATGGATGCTCCAGCAGCGCCAGCGACGTATCCCCGAACGTGTGCTGGTCGGTCAGCGCCTGGAACCGGAACCGGGCCTCGGAGAACAGCGACATCCGCAGCGCCATCACCGCGAACACGATCCCGTTGGACGACATCACCTCGCGGGCGGTCCGCACCACCCCCGCCGCCGCTGATTCGGTGACGCCGCCCTGCCCGGAGTCCCAGGTGCCGACGTACTCCGCCCCCGAATACATCTGTTCGTTGTACCCGGAGCCGATGGGCTGTTGCCGGGAGAGGGCACGGTCCCACAGCCGCATCGCTCACCTCCAGGTCTCAGCTCGGCGGCGGCGGCACCATTCCCTGCCGCAGTCGATCAGGTCCGGGTCATCGAACCGGTGCTCCAGCGGCGCGGCCCACCGCCGCACCTCCGCGCCAGGATCCACACCGGTCTCCACCTCCAGCCGCGCGGTCTTCGCCTCCGACGCCCGGTCGTGTATCTCACAGCGGCGGGCCAGCCGCCGCAGCAGCGCCTTCACCGGCACAGTTCCGAGGGCGGGATGTACACGTAGATGTGGGTGCCGATCTCGGTCTCAATCTCCGCGAACTTCGCCCGGATGTCCCGCTCCGCCGCGCAGAAGTCCGCCCGCTGCTGGACCAGCTCCTGCCGCTGCCGATGCTGGCTGTTGATCAGCGTCACCACCGCCACCGTGTTCACCGTCGCAGCGAACACCACCAGCGCCACCGCCGCCGCCACACCAGCCCACGCCCACCACGGCACCAGGGCCATCAGTGCGTGGCGAGGTGCGCGATCGTGATCACGCTGGACACCACCAGCGGGGAGATCACCCCCGTCAGGATTCCCAGCACCAGCAGCCATACGCGGTTCCTCCGGGACAGCGCGGCGGCGTCGCGGCGTTCTGAGTCGTGGGCCATCGCGGCTTCTAGGCGGTCCAGCCGGTCCACTAGCGCCCGGTGCGCCTCGTCATACCGGCCCCAGGTGACATAGGCGCCGTTGTCAGGATTCGCGGTCACCGCCGCCCGCCTCCCCCAGGGGGAACAGCCGGGACAGATATTCCTCGACCGCCACGACCCAGGGTTCTTTCCACACCCCCGGCGCAACCTCCGTCATCGGCTCGCCGTGGGCCAGCGGCCGGCCCCGGTCATCCACCGACACCCACGCCCACCCGGTCAGCCTGGTTATGTGCAGCTCGGGCTCAGCCACGGTCATCCCAGCGCCGAAGGGCGTCCAGCATCGACAGCTCAGGAACTATCGTGTCGCCATACTCGCCGGTGGTGGCATGTGCCCCGACGCGGCAATAGCACCACGCCACCAGCTCGCGCGGCAGGTGCCAGGCGACCCACATGATGACCGCTTTCCGGCGCTTGGCCAGCAGATAGCGCCGGTCAGACCAGCAGTACCTTAGCCGATTCATCCGCCGCCCTCCGCCTCATCCACGCCCCGCTCATACTCGGCCTCATCGGCCAGCACCTGCGCCGTGGTCCGGGCACCGCGCAGCGGCCGGGGCTGGGCGTCCTCCCGGTTGAACCCCACGTACACGACCAGCGCCGACTCGGCCATGATCACCAGCCCGGCCATCCACCGGCCCACCAGCGCCCCGCCGAAAATCCCCCCGGCCAGGCCGATGAGCACGAGGGCCACGTTGGTGGCCAGGCCGCGCGGCCACCGCCGCCACGGCCGGGGCAGCGGATGCCGCGCCCGCCACGCCAAAACCTCCCGGGTCACCCGGGCCCGCGCATCACCCATGACCGCCTCCCTAGAGGGTCAGCGCCGGGGTCAGGCCGTACTGCGCGGCGCCGTCCATGGCCGCCTTCGCCAGGGCCTGGCAGCGCGGCGGCAGCAGGTGAATGTCCTGCCCCTTGATCAGCCCGTCGATACACACGTGGGTCGAATAGTGGCAATTTGGACACAGGTTTCTGAGCGGCGTGTCCACCTCTTTCCCGGCCGCGATCCACCACGAATGCGGGATGACGTGGTGCGCGTCGATCATCCCGCAGGTGTGCGCGTACATGTCGCACTGCTGGAGCTGGATCACCCCGGCGACCACCACCAGCGTGCGCGGGGTCGTGGCCATCGCCGCCCCCGACAGGCTCACCGCCCCCTCGGCCTGGCTCACGGCGCCTCCCTCAGAACGAATGCGGGATCTGGTCGGTGACTATGGCGTGCTGGAAATCCATGGCCGACTGGCGTTCGTTGCCGGTACACGCCTGCACGGTGCCGTCGTTAGACGCCTCGGAACAGTCCCGTGGCGGCTGCCTGTTGTGCGGGAAGTTCGCCAGCCACGGCCCGTCCGCCACCTCATTGGCGTCCGCGAAATGGATCGTCCGGTGCCCGTTCGCCGTGCCGAACCCGGGCGCGGAATCCTTGGCGTAGGTCTCATCGACCACCTGGTCACCGGAGAACGGGTGCCAGTAGTACCAGTTCTCAAACAGCACCAGCGTGGCGTACACGCCGCCGCCGGTCCCCGGCTGGTGGTAGTAGCACAGGTACGCGTGCTTGGTGCCGTGCTGGATACAGTGCGGGTCATCCGCCGATGCCCGGGTCGCCGCCGTCAGCACCAGCGCCACCGTCAGCGGCACCAGGCCCAGCGCCGCCACGGCCGCCGCCGTCCACCTGCGCATCACGCCTCCACGGTTTGTAGGGACCCGCCAATGTCCCGGACGGATGATCTACAGCACCCACGCACCCGGCTCGGCCTCCGCCACCGGGCACTCCTGCTCATGCAACCACCGCGCGTATGTCACCGCCACCAGGCACTCAATGTCGGCATCCGACCGCTTCCGCCCCCACGCCTGCCCCGCGTCCCCCACGTCCCGCGCCGTCGCCCCCACCAGCGCCATCGTCAGCGCATCCTGCCCCCGGTGGAACAGGTCGTGCGCCTCGGTCAGCGAGTCCCGGAACCCGACGAACGCCGCCGCCACATCCCCCGTCGTCAGCACCCGCACCGCCACCGTCTCGGGCCAGTGCTCGCGCAGCGGCTCCAGCCGCTTGCGCTCCAGGTCTTTCAGCCCCGCCGTCGCGTCATCGAACGTCAGCCGCTGCTCCAGCTTCGGGATGCAGTCCTTCTCAAACGCGTTACCGTCCACCCCCACCGGCTGCGCCACGGTGCGGCCCTCGGACGCGGCGCGGGCGATGATCTCCCGCACCCGGAACCCCACCTGCGACGGGGTCACTTCGTCCGCGACCTCCACATGCCAGCCCCGGTCCGGGCGGCGGCCAGCCAGGCCGATGGCCGCATTCCGCGCATTCCGCGAATACACCACGGTCAGCATCACCGGCCCGGCCGGCTCGGACGCTTCGTCCAGCGCGGCAGCCCAGTCTGTCAGCGGAATCACCTTGGACGCCCCCGGCGGTGCCTCGTGCCAGGTCATCTGCTCCCGGCACCACTCGGCCACCGGGAGGGCCTGCCGTTCATCGGCCAGGAACTCCATGCTGATCAGCCGGCCCACGGACGGGTTGGCCAGGCGGACGATCTCCGGTTTGTCACACCCACATCCGGCGGTGGTCTTGCCGTGGTCACATTTGGCACCCCGGTCACACGCGACCGCCGGCGGCGGCGCACACCACTCCAGGTACAGCAACCTGCGCGCCAGCCGAGCCGCCCGCGTGTCCGTGCTCGCGGCCCGGCCCCGCTCGATCACCTCATGCAGCGCCGCCGAATCCTCCCGCGCCCCCGACGATCCGCCGAGAATCTGCGGGTCGCCGTGCAGCGACCGCGCCGCCATCGTCGGCAGCAGCGCCCCCAGCTGCGCCGCCGACAGCGCCCAGCCTTCGTCCAGGATCGTCTTCGCACCAGCGATGCCACGGCCCGACCCCTTGGTCCGGGTCTTGAACAGGATCCGGGCCCCGTTCCGCAGGCCGATCTTCATCGCCCGCTCCGCCGCGTGCACGAACAGCACCTGCCGGGCCAGCCACCGGTACCCGCCGATCAGCTCCTCCAAATCGCGGAACGCCTCATTCAGCGTCGGGTCCCACTCGTGCGCGGTCCAGATGATCGGGTCCTCACCCAGCAGAAACGCCCAGCCCAGCGTGGCCTGCTTCATCGTGCCCGTCTTGATGTTCTGACGGGCCGCGATCAGCCACGACTCAAACGCCACCGACCGGCCCCGCCGGTCCCGGGCGAAAATCCCGTCCAGCGCCAGCCGCTGCTCCGGGAACGGCCCGAACGACGCCTCCTCACACAGCCCCGCCACCTCCGGGCCCAGCGTTCCCGCGCCGTCCGGGATGTGCGCGTACGCGGGGGCGACCAGGCGCGGCGCCTCAGCCAGCCCCGTTGCCACCGGCCAGCACCTGCAACTGCTTGCGCACCTCGGCCTGCCGCGCCTTCACCGGGTCAGTCTCCGGCCCGTCCGCCGTCGCCCGGTCCATCGCCGCCGCATACTCCCGCGACAAAGCGGCCAGCGCCGCCGCGCTCTCGGGGCCCGCGTCGATCGCCTCCGCCAGATACGCCGCCGCGATCCCCGCCGTCGTGTCCTGCTTGCTGATCTTCGCCAGCTCCGCCGCCGTCGCGTCCTGCAACCGGGTCCGCCCCTTCGGCTTGCGCTGCGGCGCCGCCTGCCCTATCTGGTCCGGGTGCCGGCGGGCCCGCTGCCGGCACGTGTCACTGTGGTAGCGGGCGCTCTTGCGGACCGCCTGAAACGGGATCCCGCACCCCGGCCCCTGGCAGATCACCTCCACCGGGCACCGCCTCTCCCGCCACGGCGGGCAGCCACCACGCCCGCGCTCTCCTGCCGGACGCCCTGAAGCCGCCGCCCAAATCCCAGGTGATCTCAGCCTCACCCATCAGACCACCGCAACGCCCACGGCGGCGGCGGCAAGTCCACCACCAGCCACGCACCCGCCGCATGCGGGTCGAACAGCCGCTCCCCACCGGCCACGAAAAACTCCGCCACCTCATGCGCCGCCAAATACGTGAGCACCCACAACAGCCACGCCGCCCACGCACGCGGCCCGCACGCCGGCTCCCCGAACGGCCCATCCGCCGGCAGCGTCACCAGAAACCGCTGCTGGCGCACCCTCCCCCCGCCCGCCGAGTCATACGCATCCGGCGCCCGGTACACCACCCGCAGCACCCCCGGCTCCCGGTACGGCTCCGCCCACCCCGGCGGCTGTACCATCTGGCCGGGGGCCACGCTCAGCTCCTCCACCAGCGGCATCGGCCGCAGGCTGGCGATCACCAGGTTCAGCGCGGCAACCCCCGTCGCCCCCGACGCCTCCACCTCCGCCCACGACAGCCCCCCGCCACCGGGAGCCGGTGGCAGCCCCGTGTACAGCGCCAGCGTGCCGCCCGTCGCATACCCCAGCACCGGCAGCAGCTTCTCCAGATCAGCCCGCGCCATCACGCATCCGGCACAGAGAACCGCTCCGCCGCCGCCGCCCCCGGATTCACCGTCACCTCCACCGGCGCCGCCGGCGGAATCGGCGTCACCCCATCCGGCCCCAGCAGCGGCCCCCCATCCGGCCCCGTCACCGTCACGCTCAGCGTGCACGTCCCCGCCGACACCGCCGTCAACGGGAAATCGATCACCGTCACCCCGCCCGAGTCCGCGCCATCCTCGCCGTCCCCGACCCCCAGCACCCCCGCATCAGACGACGACGCCACCGCCCGCGTCCCCGGCGGCGGCGGCACCGCATCCCCATGATCATCCTCAAACGCCAGCACAGCCTTAGCGTTCACCGAGTCCACGTTCAACGGCATGGGATCTCCTCGCAGCGAAAGAACCATCGACGCGGCCCCGCCACCCACGGCACCAAGCCACGCCACCAGCAGCTCAGCGTACGCCGTCAGCACCGGCACCGGAGTCTCCCGGCCCTGATGCACCTCGGCCGCCACCCCCAGCGCCGCCAGCCGCACCGCGTACCCATCCACGCCCGCAACCCTAGGCCCGGCACCACGCCTTGGCCAGGCGGTCAGCGCATCACGACATGCCCCGGGTGACCTAGGACGCACCGGAACAGGTATCGCTGTCCTTGGCAACTTGTAGACGCCGAACCTCCGCCACCTGTCCACACCCAGCCGAAATGGTCACGTCACGTGACCGGCGAACACACAACGTCACTCACCGCTGGCTCGGGCGCGGAGTCGCGGGGCCGCTCGTGCGGTCGGCGCTGCCACTCGGGCTCGCTGGGCTCTTCGTGACCGCCTACTACCGGATCGACGGCGTGATCCTCTACCAGCTCAAGGGACCGGAGCAGGCCGCCTACTACGCCGCGGCCTACCGGTTCCTCGACGTGCTGCAGCTCTTCCCCGCGACCGCTCTG
>Ga0126383_10000042_pt1 | contig 58895 bp, 53 predicted proteins | sample PanSoiMetPlot_35_FD_96882 | JGI IMG/M metagenome (GOLD analysis project Ga0126383, IMG submission 96882) | Tropical forest soil microbial communities from Panama - MetaG Plot_35 | ecosystem: Environmental > Terrestrial > Soil > Tropical forest > Bulk soil | place: Panama | collected 2016-02-17 | reverse complement strand
CAAAGTCTTTCGTTCGGAATTCGGGCATTCCTCCCACCGCCGAGATCCGGTGCTCCGTTGGGGAGGAGAGAGAATGCCAGTTACTGCTCTTAGGCAAGCGCCGATTGCCGGCCTTGCCGTTCCGATCGGGACCTTGGCCCTCGTCGGGATCGCCATCGCCGCAAGCGAGGTCGGCGACAATGCACTGGCATTGCTGCACAATGGCTTTGCATGTCTTTCGACTTTGGGCGTCGCAGCCGGTTTCAGTCCGGCTGTGGCGGGGATCGTCGCCTTCGTATTGTTCCTGGCTGGCGTTGTCAGCGGGCTTTCGGGGTTTGCATTCTCCGCGGTAGCGGCGTGCATTCTATGGTTGTTGCCCCCACAGCAGGCAGTTCCGCTGTTAATGCTGTTATCCATCTGCAACCAGTTGCTGTCGGTTGGCAAATTGCGGCAGGAGATGGTGTTGTGGGGCACGGCCGAGCGCGAAGGAGCGCTGGCGTATATCGCCGGTGGTCTGGTCGGCGTGCCGGTCGGCCTCGGCTTGCTGCAAGCTCTGCCGGCGAGCACGTTCGCGGGTGGGCTCGGCCTCTTCCTCATCGCCTACAGCGTGCTCGTTCTGCTCAAGCCCGACAGCCTGCGGATCACGCGCTCGGGCTGGAAGCCGGCCGTAGCCGTGGGCGCCGCCGGAGGGGTCATCGGCGGGTTTTCCGCTTTCCCAGGGTCTATGCCGGTGGTCTATCTCGGCCTGCGCGGCTTGAACAAGACCGAGACCCGCGGCATCACGCAGCCGTATATCCTGGCCTTGCAACTGGTTTCTCTGAGCACTCTGGCGCTCACCCACTCCGCGATCTTCAATACGCAGTTCTGGCTGCTTTGGGCGCTGACGCTTCCTGCCGTGCTGCTCGGATCGTTGGCCGGCGTTGTCCTCTACCGCCGGATGAGCGAGCTCAACTTCCGTCGCGCTGTGCTCATCCTGTTGATTGTTTCCGGTGCCAGCCTTTTGATAAAGACGCTGACCTGAGCGGGCTTGGGCGACACAGGTGCTCCTGGCGCGGACAGCCGGCAATCTACCCGAACGCCCTAATCTTATTGCGATAATGACATTAAATTCCTTTACAAATAAGAAATTGTGAGCTAGCCTTGACGCGATTTCGCGGACGGGATCGGGATATGCCCTTTCAGGTGCTTTTTCAGATTTATCCTTCAGGCGGCGAGGCGTCGCGCCGCCTGCGGATTGCCCATCTCCCGCCTGTAGATGCCCTGCAGATAACAGGATAAGCAGAAGGTGCGTCCTTTAGGCAGCCGGGTCTCGCGCAACGGGAAAGCGCGTGCTTATAATCGGTGATCTGATGAACGGGAGACGGGAATGCCTGAAAGCAGACGAACCAGGCCTACAGTTTCGGTCGCACCTGCGATGCCGCCCCTGCTCATGCCTGCGCCGGCGATCGCCCCGGCGCTGCCGCCGGTGCATTCGGTCGATCTGATGACCGCAGCCGGATCGGCGGTGTTCGGCGCTCGGTGGCGGGCCAAGGAGGCAAAGATTGTCGAGTGTCCGGCATTGGCGGACGCCATGCCCGAATTCAGGACGACCTACGACATAGAACCCCATGCCGAGGAACGCGGCTTCGATGATTCCGATTGGCCGCTGGTCGCCGCCACCGAACTCGGCGCCAAGCGAGGCGGCGGCATGGTGTCGTTCTTCTGGTTTCGCACGACGCTAACGATACCGGTGAATGCTGCCGGTTTCGACACAGCCGACGCGATGACGGTGTTCCGGGCGAATATCGACGACTACGCAGAAGTTTGGGTGAATGGCGAGATGCCACGGGCTGCCGGCCGGCCGAGCCCGGGCGCGATCCAGGGGTTCAACATGCCCCATCGCCTCTTGCTGGCCAATCCCGTTGCCCCGGGCGACAAATTCGAGATCGCGGTCTTCGCGATCAACGGGCCGATTTCCGCGGCGCCGGCAAATTTCCTCTGGTTTCGGGAGGCGAAGGTCGAATTTTTCCGCTGATCCGGCTCAGGAATGCCGGAACTGGCCCGGCGGCGGTGCCGGTCAGCGCGCCGCCCCTGGACGAGCCGAGCGTTGCGCGGCGGAAGATCGCTTCCGCCGCGCCGTTAATTGGCAAGACCGAGCGCGCGGATTCTCTCGAATGGGGCGTGTATCTGGGTGCGGTAAGCCGTGGAACCGGATCGCGAGAGCCAGAGCTGTTCTAGCCCGCGGGTCCGGTGCTCGGGATACTGGCCGCGGAATGTGGCGGCAGCCTCGGTCGCTTCTGCGCGGCGTCCGGTCGCGGAAAGTGCTGCCGCCAGGAAAAGCCGCGCGCTGCCATAGCTGGGATTGCGCTCCAAAGATTTCCGGAAGAGGGCGGCTGCGGCCTCGGTTCGCCCCAGAAGCAATTCGGCGAACCCGCCGAAAAAAAGCCAAATGCTGTGCCGTCGATCCGCCCGATCGAGGTGCATTGCGCGCTCGATCGCTGGGAGGGTCTCGTCCGCTCGGCCGAGAAAGGCGGCATTGTACCCGGCAAAGCCGTGCGCCGTGCCCTGTCCCGCATCGGTCGCCAGAGCGCGCTCAAAGGCGGTCGCAGCCTCATCCAGATGTCCAGCGGCGGAGTAAAGCATCCCTTGGACACAATGCGCGGGCGCGTGACCCGGGGCGATCGACAGTGCAAACGCCGCCGCCTCGCGCCCGAGGTCGGCGGCGGTCGCTACGACGCGCGGCTCGGCCCACCAAGGGTTGCTGACCAGATGTTGACAGGTGATCGCCAAGCCGGTCAGTGCCTCGACATTGCGCGGGTTACTCGCCAGGGCGGTCAGATACCAGCGCTGCGCCTCGGCCGACAGTTCGGCGCGCATGCCTTGTTGGAGCGCGCTCGCCGCCCGCGACAGAGATTCAGCGACCCCATACTCCGTCCCTGCGTCGAGCAGCGCGCGTCGACTCGCCGCCTGGAGCAACAACAGGTGGAGTTCCCGGGAAATCCGCCGCGTGATCTTGGTCTGGACCGGCGCAAGTTCTTCCGGACGGAATTCGTGCCTCCCGGCCCACAGGTATTCGGAGGTAGCGGCATCGACGATGCGCAGGTTGACGCGCAAGCTCCCCGGGCTCGCCTGCTGAGCGCTCCCGGTGACGACGTAATCATATTCGTGTTCGGGTGCCGGCGACCGCGCAGGTTTGCCCATTGCAGGCTGCTGACCCGTCAATGGTTTGAGAGAGAAACCGTGGCTTCGTCGTAGGAGATCGGTAACGAGATCATCGGTAAAAGCCTCTACCAGCCGTTGCCGATCCGGATCTCCCGTCAGATTGCGCATCGGCGCTACGGCGACGGCAATGCTCGGCAGCAGGCACGGCCATTGCGGTTTTCCCATCCCAATGGTCGGCCTCGACCGATCTTGCCGCGGAAGGCCGCGGACTTCGCGCCCCGTATCGGCCAACGCGGCGCGCGTCTGTGTTTTCGGTGTGCCGCTTGCGAGATCCACCGCATCCCCGCCCGAACTCGCGATCGAACGTGCTAGCGCCTGGGTCTCCTCATCGGGCGTGACGCCAAGCTCGCGCTGCAAGACATCCGCACAGCTTTTGTATTGGCGGAGCGCTTCACCTCGGCGTCCGGCGCGACTGTAGGCGCGCATCAGCGCGCGCTGCCCGGCTTCGGAGAGCGGATCGAGCAAAACGAGCCGGCGGGCGCATTGAATCGCCGCTTCGTATTGGTTCGCGGCGTCCTGCTGCCGACTCAATCTTTGGAGGACGTTGCAGACCACGCCCAAGGTGCGCTCGCGCTCTGCGGCCAACCATTCCTGAAACGGCTCGGAGGCGATATAAAAATCGGCTAGAAAATCGCCGCGGTACAATTCGGCCGCCGCTTCCAGCTCGCAGTTATGCTGCGAGCGCGAGAGCCGGTCGAATTCCTCAAGGTCAATGCTAGCGTCCCGGATCCGGCAATTGGCAAAATCCGCTACAAGGTGAGAAGCCGCTTGCCGCCCGAGCGCCTTGCGCAGCTCCAACAGGCAATTGCGCAGGCTGTGGCGAGCCTGCTCCGACCCCTGATAGGGCCACAGCAAGTCAGCCAGCCGCTCGCGGCTTACCACCTGACCGTTCTGGGCCGCGAGATACGCAAGTAGGGCGCGCGCCTTCTTTGGGAGCTTGTCAAGCCGACACTCATCACTCTTGATCGTTAAGCATCCGAGCATGTTAATCGACAAAGACATCGTGCTTGTCCCAATCGAGGCTGAGAAAACTCTCTGCCGGTTGTAAAATACTGAGCTCGTGCGTCCATTGTCCGGCGCCGCAGAATGGCGCCGATCAGCGCAACCATAGGTGACAAAATGTCACCAAAGAGGCCAGGGTGCTTGGCTCAACTGTTTTACTATCGCACAAATTATGGCAAAATTACGTCTGACCGCGACTGATTGTTTCAAAAGCTTGGGCATAGCCGGATTTTTGCCTCTTTTAGACGAAACGACAGCCGTGACAACTCCCTCTCATTGCTGAAAAGGATCGAATAAGCACCACCTTTTTGACATATCTCAGACGTGGAAATGACGTTCGACTGACATAGGCCGGTTAATGTCGCGTGGTTCCAGCTCAATCGGTTTATGGCCTGCTCGGATTGCTGAGCGGAAGGCGTGACGGTTTGCACTCCACTGCCGGCTAAAAGCGAGACGACGTGAAACGATCAGACAAAACGAACGGAATCTACGCCGGCCAGGTCCAGGCGCTATACCAGCATTTGCCCATTGTTCTCCTCGTTAATGTGGTGAATTCCGCCTTGGTCTCGGTCGTGCTAGCCGCCTCCAGAGGACAGATTTGCTGGTTGGTTTTTTTGGGATTAACTGTCGCCTTATCGGGAGTTCGTGCATTGGGCTGGGCCCGCTATTGCCGGAACAAGGGGACAGTCGAGTCGACCGCCAAATGGGCGGTAGCGGCAACCGTCGGATCGGGATTGTCCGGATTGCTGTGGGGTTGCGCCTGCGCTCTATTGCTTTCGGACAATCTGGTGGAGCAGACGTTTGTAGCATTTACCATAGGCGGGATGTGCGTCGCGTCTCTGGTGGCATTTTCCAATTATCTCCCGGCTTTCATAGCCTATGTCTTCCCTGCTTCGCTACCGCTGGCGGGTCGCTTTTTCCTGGACGGCTGGACGGTCCATGGCGACATGATGGTGGTGTTCGCAGCAGCAATAACCCTTGCGGCGTGTAATTCGACTCGCGGCTTCTTGGACGGACTGCGTTTGAACCTGGATTTGACCGAGAAAAGCGGTGAGTTGAGCGCAGCAAATCAGCGACTGCTATTGGAGATGGAGCAGCGGCGGATAATCGAGGATCAACTGCGGCAAGTCTACAAAATGGAAGCCATCGGCCAATTGACCGGCGGCATCGCGCACGATTTTAACAATCTGCTCACAGTGGTGGTTGGACATCTCGAGATGGCACAAGACCGTCTTAGGGGTGATGGCCGCGCCGTCAGGTCTCTACAAGCGGCGCTGCGTGCTGCGCAGCGCGGTGCTGCCCTGACTCGCCATCTGCTCGCCTTTGCGCGCAGGCAGCATCTGGATCCCAGGCCCGTCGACATCGTTGATGTGCTTGCTTCAGCGGAAAAGTTGCTGCAACAAACGATTGGCCCCGAGATTGAGCTGCTGATTTACGCAGAAAAAGGCCTGCACCCAGCATGGATCGATCCAAACCAACTGGAGCTCGCAATCTTGAACCTAGTCCTCAACGCCCGCGATGCTATGCCAAACGGCGGAGTTCTGCGGATCGACGCAGAGAACCGACGGAGAGACATCGGCAACCTGGCAGCCGATCTCGAAACAAACGACTACATCCTGGTTTCAGTAACCGACACCGGCATCGGGATGAACAACGAGATTCTGGAGCGCGCGTTCGAGCCGTTCTTTACAACGAAGGAAGCTGGCCGCGGATCTGGGCTGGGATTATCAATCGTGCACGGCTTCGCCGCGCAATCGGGGGGATCTGTCCAGATAACGAGTACACCCGGTCAAGGCACCAGGGTGGACCTGTGGCTGCCACGCTCCGAGAGCCAAATCGTTACACCCCGTACCGTCGCCCCCTGCCCATTCGAATTCGAGCCGAGCCCGACCCGGATCCTTGTCTGCGACGACGATCCCGAAGTGCTGACCTTCGTCGCCACCGTCTTGCGCGACAACGGCCACCTGGTATGGGAGGCGCTCGCTCCCTCAGAGGCTCTCGTTATCATCGAAAGAGAGCCGCTCGAGCTTCTGGTGATCGACTATGCAATGCCGGGAATGAACGGCTTGGTCGTCGTTGATCGCGCGCGAACCTGCCAGCGGGATTTGAAAGTGATACTAATGTCGGGGCACGCGGATGTGCTCCGTACAGGCGGCGCCTCTGGGATTCCGCTTCTCGCAAAGCCGTTCAAGATCGCCGACCTTCGACAGCGTATCTCTGAAGTGTTGTCGGTACGCCCGATAGATGACGGCTTCAACTTTCATCAAGCACAGCATCTCGCCGCCTCCGAATTGAGATACTCGGATATCGCTATCTCGCATCATGAGGTGGCCTCCTGGGCACCGAAACTTCGCAAAGTTTAGAGCATCGGGACCGTCACTCGGCTCATGAGATCGAGTGGTCCGTACGGTAGCAGCCGCGGCGCGATAAAATCGAACGAATGGCTCGCACAGATCGTTATTGTGGCCGGGGACGCCGTCGTATCGAGCGAGACCGACACGCCGACCGCGGAGGCCCGGTACGCGGATAACATCTGCTGAGCATACCACGCCGAACAGTTTGCTAGCGGGGTATCCGATAAAGCCGGACATCGCGAGGCCTGAGTCTGCGCCGAGCAGATCGCCGGCGGATGGTGATTGTACGCCATCGCATAGCGGCCGGCTTGCTCGACTGCGATTAGCATGATGTTGTACGTCCACAGGGCCCGGGCGAATTCAACGCTGCCGACGACAGCCAACACCAGCGCAGACATTATAATGGCGGCTTCAACAGCAGCTGCGCCAGCCTCGGCTGTGAGCCAGGAGTGTTGGCGGCAACTCATTGCAACCGCACTTCCGTTGCCGCGGCCAACATTGATGGAATGCCCGGCCACGGCACCAACGGAGTAAAGGGCTGACTTGCTGTGATCCTGATAAAGACGCGGTTGAAGACCGAACGTCCGGCAGTGGCACACGACTGGCCGCACGCAATCGGTGTCTCGTCATTGCATTCGCAGTGTCGCATGAAGCTTGCCGGAAAGGCTAACGCAGGCGCGACGCTCATAGCGCGCTGCATAACATGCTGGATACCGCCGGTGTCGTCCGGGTACCTTCGCGCATATTCTGCACCGATCCGTGTCGTAGCCACTAATCCGGCGGATTCAGTCACCAACATCCCAAAATCGACTATCCCGGCCGCGATCAAAACGACGACTGGTGCCACTAGGGCGAACTCGACGGCCACGCTCCCACCGCAATTTCGAAACGCCGCGATGATTTCTGATCGGCGCTGACCACAATGTTCATCGAACTCCTTGGGCATCATCACTCGCTGATGGCAACGGTATAGATCACAGGAAGATTGCCGAGGCCAGCGGTCCTACATCCGCCCGTTTCGAGGCGCGACGAAGCATCAATATTCAATGTTTTGACCACAAGGAGCAAGCATTGCGGGCCGGCTGCGCTTGGTGCGCCATGGAACGTCACAGATGAGTTCGGGAAATAGACAAGGCCGTTGAGTGTCGTATCCAGCACCCCGCCAATCGTGTTGTAACTAGAAGTGTAGGTCGTGCCAGGCGGCAGGTTGTGGGAGTCCTGGACGATCACGATGCCGGCGAACCGCCCCGAATTTGGTGCGTTGAGAGCCAATCTGGCGCTCGCGGCGACCGACAACGCTCCGATCTTACTGCTTTGTGTGGTCAAGATGAGCGTTACACCAAGTCCCCTAGTATTGTCGCAGGCCGAGCATTTCAGCACAGCATTCGGCTGAAGCTTCAGATCGCCGGTTATCCAGTATGTGCCGGGTGATAGGTCGATAATTTGGCTAGACGAAATGTTCCACGCTCCAGTGATTTGGGTGTTCGCCGATAGAAGAATTTGAGAATTGGTCAGGGATTTACCGGAGATAACGCAATTTCCGGCATAAATGCTGACAGAACCTGAAGGCTTGGATTTACATTTCGCCGTCGTTGGAATGCCGGCGATCAGATATGCATGAGAAAGGGTACCGATATATGGGTCGACCACGCCCGGCGCCCCGATCATCGCGGGAGAGGATAGTACGAACTCCGGCGGGGGCATTGTCGGATCGATCGGAGTTTGTTGCAAGGATATTTCACCAGCCGTGAGCAAGGTTCTCGCTACTACCGTGCTGCTACTCTGAAGCTCGATTGCGCTACTGCTGATTGAATTTGCAGCCACGGAACAGCCGGGCATATCGAGCTGCGTCGAGACGGCGAGCTCCACATCCGTGCTGTTCGTACCAAGCGCCAGAATACATGCGTGATCCAGCACCTCAATAACTGCGACAGCCGTATTGGCTACGGTCATGCCGGGCAGAAACATCGCTGCCAATAAGGACGCCTGGGATTGCTGCAACGTAACCGCGATACCGTTTGAAACGGTTCCGTCGCCGTAGGGATAAGCGACCGCCGGTGTGCTTCCCTTATAGCCGTTCCGCCTGGCAGCCTCGTCCGCGGCTCTGGTCAGATCGCCGGTGTCGTCGGTCTTGCCGCCGATCACCTCATAGGCGGCAGCGATGGCGGCGGAATCGGCGGCGGACTGGTTCTGTAGTTTGATGGTGAACCAAACGCCGGTTTCGGCCCCGAGCGCTCCCATTCCGATCAAACCGGGAAGAGCGATGGCCACAATCGTTGCGGTAGCGCCGGTCTTATCCCGAAAAATACGCGAGATCAGGTCGGAAATCGTCCGAGTAAAGTCAGGCGGCATGGTCGATCAGGCGCGGCAACTGTTCACGCAGATTTTCGCTGTCGACAGGAGAGCATCCCAGCGAACAAACAATAGCTCACGGGGGCGGCTGCGGAGGCTGGCGCTTCCGGGCTCGATCGCATTGTATCGTAGCTCCGTCACGGACCCCTTGCGAGCATGTCGATGATGCGCAATGCCAACGGCGTGCCGATCACTATCATAAGGGATGGTAAGACGAACGCCATCAAGGGTACCGTCAGAACTACGGGTAGCCGCGCAGCGCGCTGTTCGAAGCGGACGAGACGCTCGGTTCGCATCTCGGCCGCGACGGCTCGCAGCGCTCCGGAAAGTGGTGTACCGAACCTGATCGTTTGGTTGAGCGCTGCAACGATCCCGCGCAGGTTCGCAATACCCGCTCGCTGCGCCAGGTTGTCGAACGCTTGATCGCGGACGGCGGAGATGCGCATTTCTGCGGCAGTAGCAACGAACTCCGCAGCCACCTCGGGATTGGAGGAGCGGAGAACACGGCCGACCTGCTCGATCGCATGATCTATGCTGAGGCCTGCTTCGGCGCAAATAACGAGTAAATCCAATGCATCAGGTATCCCCCTTTCCAGCCGATCGCGTCGCCTTGCCGCTAGCCGGGAGAGGACTATCTCGGGAACGCGCCAGCCCAGGACAGCACTGCCCGTCACGATGGCGAGTCTAATTGTGGTAGCTCCAGCGAAGAAATGACGCCACTCGAGAACCATCCAACAGAGCGGAACAAATATCATGACGCCGAACACCTTGGCAGTCAGAAGCGCCGCGAGATGCCCATGCCCCTTTATCCCCGCTGCCACGAGCGCAGCCAGCAGCCTCTCTTGAGCTGCGGTGCCGATGATGCGGGTTGCGGCCACCTTTGTGCCGAACCGCTGGTACCACGGCAGCCGAGGCTCCTGTAACGGTTGGGCAAAATGGTACTGGATGCGGCGGAGCGCGTCGAAGAGGCGCCTTTGACGACCTTCTGATTTAGCGATCCGCCCGAGGTTGAGAGCCGACAGAACCGCTGCCATCAGAGCGATTGCAAGGAAACAAGTCTCATGCGATCCGATTCGCATCTCGCCGATACGGAACGTCAGACAAGTATCGACGATGTTGGCCAGCCGTTCGAGCGATGTCGCAGGCACAGCTAGCGCAAGTTTCGGCTTATCAGGGCGCGCATCGCGACAATCCCTGACAGCAAGCTGGCGACGGCGATCCAGAGCATAAAGCGGCCGCGCGGGTCAGTAAACAGAACCGATGTTAGATCTCGGTTGATCAGGAAAAGGCCCACTCCGGCGACAAAGGGTGCTGCGGCGACGATTGCGGCGGAGGCCTGGGCTTCGGCCGCCAATGCACGAGCTTTCAGACGCAGCGCCTTCCGTTGCCGAATGATACCGCTGAGATTGCAAAGGGTCTCCGCGATGCCGCCGCCTGTCTGGCGTTGCAACAAGAGACTTACGACAAAGAACCGGAAATCCGGTACGCGGATGCGATCAGCGGCGCGTTGCAGCGCTTCCTCCATCTCGGTGCCGATCCGTAGTTCGTCTATGATCTTCTGGAATTCGGTGCCGATAGGCGCACGAATTTCCCGCGTGACGAGTTCAATTGCCTCCGGCGCAGGTACACCTGACCTGACGGCACGGACGATTAGGTCGAGCGCGTCCGGAAAGGCATTTAGAAATTGCCTCTGGTATCGGCTCTGTGCAAGCCGCAGCACCAGGACCGGGGAACCTGCCGCACTCGCTGCGCCAAAAACGATGGCGAGCGCCGGCGGAAAGGATGCTGCGACAGTGACCAATCCGATCGCGGCGGCCGAGATAACTCCCGCGGCAGCCAGATGCAGAGGTCCGATGCGATTGCCTGTGGCGGCAAAGGCAAACTCGAGCGGGGCCGCCAGGACCATTGGCAACGCTTTGTCACTCGACCTAGATCTGCGCAACGAGAGGGTGGGCACGTCAGAATTCGATGCGGTGTTAACGGTGGTGCCCAGGCGCAGCTCGAGCTTAGTGCTGCGGCGTTCAAGGCGCAGTACTCGATGGAGCGCGCTGCCCAGCAGAACAGCCGCCAGGACTGCCAGTATCAGAATTGGGTCGAACAATTTTACGCTTCCCCAATCCCAAGTGAGTTAAGGAGATCTCTTTCAAGGTCGAAGCGCGCAGCGCGAATAATGAAATCAGGGCGCATCCGGGTCGGCTCGAAACTGCCCTCTATGCTGCCGTCAGACGCGTGGTCATGGCGCTGAAAAGCGAAGAGCTGACGGGTGGTAATCACCTCGCCCTCCATACCGGCGATCTCGGCGACGCCTTGCACCCGGCGAACGCCGTCGCGCATGCGCTCTATGTGCACGATCAAATTGATGGCACTGGCTATCTGCATGCGGATTGCCTTGAGCGGCAGGTTAAGATTGGCCATCATCACCATATTTTCGACGCGGTAGAGCGCGTCGCGCGGCGAGTTGGCGTGCACCGTCGACATTGACCCGTCATGCCCGGTATTCATTGCCTGCAGCATGTCAAAGGCCTCGGGGCCGCGGACCTCGCCGAGGATGATGCGATCGGGGCGCATGCGCAACGCGTTGCGGACGAGCTCGCGCTGGGCGACTTCGCCAACACCTTCGATATTGGGTGGACGGGTCTCCATCTGCACGACGTGCGGCTGCTGCAGACGCAGTTCGACGGCGTCCTCGACCGTGATTACCCGCTCGTTCCGGTCAATGTGTTGCGATATTGCGTTCAACAGCGTTGTTTTGCCCGAACCGGTCCCGCCCGAGATCAGAATGTTGAGGCGAGCCCGGGCGGCGATCTCCAACGTCCGTGCGAGTTCGGGTGACAAGTTGCGCTGTCGCACCATCATATCGAGCGTTAGGCTCTGTTTTGGGAATTTGCGAATCGAGATGGTACCACCATTCAACACTAACGGCGGCAAAACGATGTTCACCCGGCTGCCGTCATCGAGGCGAGCATCGACCATTGGGCTGGCCTCGTCAATACGTCGACCGATGGCAGTGGCGATACGCTGCGCGATGCCAGCAAGATGCTGAGCATCACGGAAGCGGACAGCCGTCTTTTCCAGCTTCCCGTTCCGCTCAACATAGATATCGAACGGGCCATTGGCCAAAATATCGGTGACGTCGTCGTCGTCGAGGAAAGGTTCGAGAGGACCGAGCCCAACCATGTCGTCGCTGAGATCAGCCGCGAGCGCCATCTCCTCCAGCTTGTTGAGCTGGACCCGATCCTCGGTGGCTATCTCGCATACCAGTTTTGCTATCTCGCGCCGTAACGCGGCCCGTGGAAAGCGCCCAGCCACGGAGGGGTCGATCCGCGAAAGCAGAACAGAGCGAATCCGCTCCTTCAGCTCGCTCAACGAAGCCAAATCGACGACGGGTGGCGAAAACTCCGCCGCCGAGTCGGGTATAAGGACGAGATCCGGGCGTTGTGAGGCGGGAACACGGCGCCCAAAGCCGACCGTTATCATACGGCAAACCTCCACCAACGCTTTCGCCCCATCGCCCGACCAGAGATTTCACCTGCCAGTGCTGCAACGACTTCGGTCAAAGCGCCCCGCCGCACAGGCCCCGGAGCAGTAAACAGGCTCGGTCGGAACGGGATTACAAAATTCGGCTGCAGTTTGACCCTGGCGATCTCTTCCAGCGTCATGGCCCGACGACCCCCCTCGCCGAAGCGGTTGATCACGATCATATTGGAGTGAGCAGTATCAGCAGCACGAAACTCCTCGCGCAGCCTAACGGTATCGCGGACCGAGCGCAGCGTCTGATCGGCCACGATAATGCGGAGATCCGCAGTATCGAGCACCTGCCAGCATGGTGAAACAGGAATCCTGGGCACGTCGGCAATGATGTAATGAAATTGCGTGCGTAGGACGCGCACTAGCGTGTCGAGGGCCTCGGCGGTGAATTCTGCGTTTGTGCGCAACGGCTCTTCTGCGCTCAAAACGAAGAGCCGCTCGCCGTGAATCGCCATTGTCCGATCTATAAAAACGCTGTCGATGCGCAAGGGATTGGCGAGCGCTTCGCGCAGGCCAGGTGTAGGTCTGAGATCTAACTCAAGGGCGCAGGCCCCAGCGTGCAGATCGAGATCTAGCAGCACGACCCGGCGGCTCTGCTGATTAGCCAAATGCAGTGCTAGGTGAATTGCCAGGGTGGTCGCGCCGACCCCGCCGCGGGCTCCGATTATGGCAACGACTTTTCCGCGTTTCCGCTTGATCGCCGCTCCTTCACCAGAGACAGACTCCCCAAGTAATGCCTTCGCCAGCAGCTGTGCAGTAACCGGTTTGACGATGTATTCGCTGACTCCGGCCTGTACGAGATCGCGATAGAGGCCGATATCGTTCCGGTCGCCGATCGCGATTACCGTTACGCCAGGTTCACAAAGTTCGGCGAGTTCATAGATTTGCGAGGCTGGCATCTCGGCGTCGCTGATATCGACAATAATGCTCTCAGGCGATCGTTCCGTCCCCAGGTATCGAATTGCGCCGGCGAGACCTCCGCGTTTGATCATCGTGGCGGGAATCGGGAGCTGCGCGAAGCACGAACTCAACGCAGCCTCGCTCTGCCCGTCCGAAACGAACGCCATCAACCGGATCCGGCTTGCGGGCTGCGTTGCCGGCTTCTCGATGGGGCCAGGGGTCTGAAGCGGGCTCTTCAGCATCCGGACGGCATTCATCACACGGCTTTCTCGACGATTGGCCCATCAAACGAAAACTCTCGGGTTATGCGAATGTTCTGAGGGTCGCGGGGCATCACCGAGGCTTGACGAGCACGCTTTTAGTTCCATGGATGACCTCTACGTTCGGCTGTCCCGCAATGACGGCCTTCCCGGGCGCGGCATCGCCCAGCGCCGGCGAAACATCGCCTGCCCAGATCGGTTTGATCCCCGCAGTTGCGACCGGGCTTACCGTAGCGACCATCGTCGTATTGGTGGCGCCGACGCTGCGCAGTGTTAGCGACAGCTTGCCCAGTTCGGCGGCGACATTGATCCTTTCGGCCTGCTCGGGCGTGACTTCCAGAGTCACCGTCCGACCAAAGCCATTCGCCCCGGTATTCGGCCGCACTTCGTGCGGGTCAATTGCCAACACGCGTAAATTCTGGACCACGGTTTCGCCTACGGAACGACGCCCCAGAGGCGGGTCGTTCTTAAACGTCTGAGTGAGAATTACGTCGACTTGGTCCCCGGGATACACGATCCCCGTGCTCGCACCGCCGGTCGTCACGGGGATCGCGATCGCTCGTGCTTGCGGTGAGAGCACCATCTGGAGAAAGTCGCGGTCGCCCGGCTTCACGATGGCATCGCGGCTGATCGGCTCGCCGGCCGTGACGTCATTGCGCAGCGCTGCACCATAAACTTCGGCGCGTGCCTGCTGATCGAGCTCGAGATTTGGAGCGCCAGTTGTCGCGAATGGACGCACGATTTGACTGGGCTGCGCGACGCCCACCTTCGGTCGCCAAGCGACGTCCTTGGCACGCAACAACGTACCGGCAGTCAGCCCTGTTGCAGCAACGAGCACTTCACCTCTCCCCGCAACGGAGCCGCCGTTCTCCCTTGGCGGTAGGGCGCGAAGGGCAAGCATTGCAACCACGCAAAGCGATATCAGAAACAACAGAGTGAGTATCGTCTTCGCTGGCACAGCAGTTCACCTCGCTACTATCAGCGTGATCACCCCGGCAGCTGCCACAGCAACGCCGTAGGGGACCGTCGGCCGTTTTTGTGCTATGCGATACCGGTCAATACGCGGGGTTGAGAGCGCGAGTGCCGCTCGCTGGAACCGTCTCGCAGACGGGTCGAGCTTTGCCGTCGCAAGGGAGGCGAGCGCAAGTATTCCACCACAAAGACTCATCAGAAAGAGAAAGCCAATCACTTGGCGGTGACCGATGAGCAGCACCGTGGCGGTTATCATTTTTGCGTCTCCCCCGCCGATTATGCCGCACCGAAACAGTGCAAGTACGACGACAAAGATCATCATAGCTGCCGCCAACGTACAGCCGCCGGCGGCAACGTCTTGGGCGAGGCCAATACGAGCAAGGCCTAGCATGGCCATCGCCAGGGTTAGCGCATTTGGTATACGCCGTGTTCGCATATCCTGATATGCGACCATGGTACAAATGCCGACCGCGGCAGCCAGGATTGCAGAATGCATCGCCTCACTTTCTACCCGCGGCCACCGTTCGTGCAGACAGGTCGGAAACGTCTAACCGTCGCCGACCGCTGCAGCATCAGGCGTTATGGAGTGGGAATTGTGATGTTATTTAGAGTAGTACCAACACTTGTGAACAGAGTCGTAAGGTCATTGCCGAGTGCCTGCGCACCGACCGCAATTGCGAGGGCAACGAATACGATCAACATGGCATATTCGGTAGCGGTAGCACCGTCCACGTCATCACGAAAGCGACTGGTCAAACTGAGCATTCGAATTTCCTCCTTCTCGGGGGCTGATTCTGCGGCCAGAGCGCATTAAGGCGATCACAATCACCATTCAGCCGATAGCGAGACTAACCGCTCTGCTGTCAGACGGCTGTCCAAGCCACCGTCAGAAAAACGCCTTTTGTGATTAATTTATTAGATTGCAACGCGATTGGAGGGCACTCGGCTTCGGCGGCCACGTCCGCTGGGTGCGGGCGCGTGTTCTTCTATCGAAAAGATGCGTGGCATATTGCGTCTACCGGGAAACTGACTGCGGCGCTCCGCGAATCAGATCCCTACCCCAAAATTGCGAATTGTTTCGAACACGGGAAGGATCTGGGCGCGATAAGTCGCAGAGGCAGAGCGCGACAGCCATAGCTGATCAAACGCTCCAGCGGGGCAGTCGGGATATTGCTCGCGGAATAAAAACGCAGCCTCCGCAGCCTCGCGATGCCGGCCGCTCAACGATAGTGCAGCTATCAAGAACAGTCGCGCACTTCCGTAACTGCGATTGCGTTCCAAAGATTTCTGCAGCAAGGAGATCGATACGTCGGTGTGTCCAATAAGCAATTCGGCAAACCCGCCAAAAAAAAACCAGATGCTGTGCCGCCGGTCGGTGTGATCGAGCCGCATCGCTGTTTCAATCGCCGGCAGCGTATTGCCAGCACTGCCGAGAAACGCACCGTTGTAAGCGGCGAAACCGTGGGCGATTGCCAAACCATAATCCATTTCGAGCGCGCTCTCGAATGCCCTTGCAGCGTCGTGCAATTTGCCAGCCGCGGAGTGCAGCATTCCTTGTACGCAACGGGCATCCACTGCCCCCGGCGCAAGGTCCAATGCGATAGCAACCATCTCGCGTCCGATATCCGAGGCTACGGCAGCAGCGAGCGGGTCGCCCCACCAAGGATTGCTGACCAGTTCCTGGCAAGTTCTGGCCAGACCGGTCAGCGCCTCCACATTCCGCGGGTCGTCAGCCAGCGCGGCGAGATACCAGCGCTGCGCCTCAGCTGTGAGGTCCGGTCGCAGCTCTCTCTCGAGAGCGGTCGCCGCGCAGGCAAGGCACTCATTGAGGTCCTGACCAGCCCCCCACTCGCTCACGACTCGTCCAATTTCCTTTTGGAGGAGCAGGATATGCAGCTCACGCGAGATCCGCCGGATTATCTTTGTCTGGTTCAGTGCGGCCTCCTCGGTTCCAAATTCATACCGACGAGCCCAAAGATATTCGGAGGTCGCCGCATCGGCGATCCGGACATTCACACGTAGCTTCCCGGGACTTCCGCGCTGGACGCTGCCGCTGACGAGATATTTGACATCAGGCTCGGATCGCGCGATGAACTTACCGAGATTGTCCGGCTCTGTCGCCAAATGCTGCAGCGAAAAGCCGTGACCCTGCCGCGAAAGATCGGTTGCAAGGTCGTTAGCGAAGGCGTCCAAAAAGTGGTCTTGGTCCACATCCCCGGTCAAATTTCGCAGCGGCGCGACGGCTACTGCGATGTTCGATAGCAAACACCGCCATCGCGACTTGCTCGCCATCGGGTCTGAAGGCTTTAACGGCTCGGCATCCCGCCGCCTGGGCGATCGAGCTGGGATATTCGGAGTCGCGGCACCGCATTGGGCCGCTTGGACGCTGTTCGCATCAGATGGAATCGTTCTTCGGCTCATCGGCGATGCCCTCAGTTCGCGACGCCGAGAGCCCGGATTTTCTCGAACAGCGGATGGATTTGGGCTCGATAGGTCGACGAGCCCGAACGCGATAGCCATAGCTGCTCAAATGTAGCCGTCCGGTAATCGGGATATAGCGTGCGAAAGGAGGCTGCCGCTTCGGCAGCTTCGTTTTGCTGGCCCATCAAGGACAAGGCAGCCATCAAGAAAAGTTGCGCGCACCCGTAGCTGGGATTGCGATCTAAAGATTTCTGCAGCAGCGTGATGGACGTTTCGGTCCGGCCTAGCAGCAGTTCGGCGAATCCGCCGAAGAAGAACCATATGCTGTGGCGGCGATCGCTCTGATCAAGACGCATGGCGCGCTCGACCGCTGGCCACGTCTCATCGGCCCGTCCAAGGAGAGCGGCATTGTACCCGGCAAAGCCATGCGCTGCCCCCAGCCCTTGATCCAATCCCAGTGCTTGCTCGAAAGCGCGCGCCGCCAGTTCCAATTGCCCCGCAGCCGAATAGAGCATTCCTTGGATACATTTCGCAATTGCATGTCCCGGTGCGAGATCTAGCGCTATCGCTACTGCTTCGCGGCCAAGATCGGACGCCGCTCCGGCAGTCCGAGGATCACCCCACCAGGGGTTCGCGACAAGTTGCTGGCAAGTAAGCGCCAAGCCGGCTAGCGCTTCGACATTACGCGGATCATGGGCAAGAGCAGCGAGAAACCACGTTTGCGCCTTCACCGTAAGCTCTGGAGTAACCCTGCCTTTTAATGCATTAGCGGCTTCACAGAGGCATTCCGCAACGCTCAGGTCCATTCCTGATGCGAGCAATGCACGGCGGCTCGCGGCTTGCAGCAACAAGACGTGAAGTTCTCGCGAAACTCGCCGGGTGATTCGCGTCTGGATCGGAGCGAGGTCTTCGGGCTTGAATTCATGGCGTCCCGCCCAAAGGTACTCCGATGTTGCGGCGTCGGTGATCCGCATATTCACCCGCAGTAAGCCGGGCGCGCTGGTTTGGGCACTGCCGGTGACAATGTAATCGTAGCCGCGTTCAGGCATCCGGTTGCCGTTGCCCTGGGCATCAATTAAAGGCTTCAGTGAGAGTCCGCGGCCGTGCCGGAGGAGATCGGTGACGAGGTCGTCAGTGAAGGCTTCCACCAAATATTGCTGGTCTGGATCGCCAGTCAGGTTTCGTACGGGTGCAACGGCTACAGCGATGTTCGGCAATAAACAAGGCCAGCTTGGTTTTTCCGGGCTTTGGCCAGACATGCCGACTGGGGGTGGGATGCGATGCCCAGGCGGACGGTCGGAGGCGCCGGCGCGGGTGCCGGGGTCGCGATCTTCCGCCACCGGCCCTGGCAAATTGTGCTCCTTCGCAACACCCGAACGTGAGATGTCGTTCGCCAGCAACTGCGTCTCGATATCGGGTGCGACACCGAGTTCGCGTTTCAATGTCTCCGCGCAGGTCTTATATTGCCTCAGCGCTTCGGCACGACGTCCGGCGCGCGCGTAGGCGCGCATCAGCGCGCGCTGTCCGAATTCAGAGAGCGGGTCGAGCGTGACGAGCCGGCGACCGGACTGGATGGCAGCCTCGTGCTCGCCGACGGCATCCTCCAGTGCGCTTAGCCGGTGGAGGATATCGCAAATCAGGGCGAGCGTGCGGTCGCGCTCCGCCGCTAACCATTCCTGAAACGGCTCGGAATTGATATCGAAGTCGGCGAGGAGTTCTCCTCGGTACAGTTCGGCTGCGACCTGCAGGTCACTGCGGTGCTGCGAGCGCGACAGCCGCTCGAAATGCTCCACGTCCACTATGGCGCCCTGGATTTTGCAATTCGCAAAATCCGCCACCAAGTGGGCATCTGAGCCCCTCCCCAGCGCCTTACGAAGCTCCAATAGACAATTTCGCAAGCTGTGGCGGGCTTGCTCCGAGCCCTGGTACGGCCACAGCAGGTCGGCCAATCGCTCGCGAGTTACCGGCTGCCCCAACTGCGCCGCAAGAAAAGCGAGCAGCGCTCGGGCCTTCTTCGGGACCTTCCCGAGCCGACAATCGCCACTCTCGATCACCAGGGGTCCGAGAATGCTGATCTGCAACGTCATCGCCACCATCCCAATGTGCTTCTACAGGCGCGACGGAAGTTAGTCATGGAGTAAGGCGTAGATCTTCAAAACCCCCTCGACTCAACCGTCATGGGGAAAATCCAGGTGCCGGTAACCGCCTCCATCCCGGTACGCTTGGATCTTTTCCTCGAGCACCTCGCAAAGCGCGACGAGTCCACGAGCGCGCAACGGGGCCAGCAGATCCTCATATGTTACCGCTCGGTCGCCAACCGGGCCGAGATTTTCCCACAACTCTATCGGAGTGAGGCTTGGGCCAAGCGCCGGGGTCTCCTCGACCCCGGCGGCCAACAGCTCGAGACGCGTGCGCAAACATTTCTCGCAAATCTTGCAATTTAGTTCATTTCTCGGATTCCCAGGGCAGACCCGCAAGGCGCAAAGCGCAGCCGGCCAGTTTGCCAGCTCGCGCACCTTCTGAAAGCGGGCGTACCGCGCACCGTCGTGAATGACGGTGACGCGCTGGCTGGAAAATAGGCCGTCCACCGCGGGGTGCGATCCGATCGGGACAGGATTGGCAATATCATGCGAGGCCCCGATATACAGAAATGCTGTCCCGCAGATTGCCGCATGACCGACAGCAGCCAGCGCCGCTCCGTTGTGTCGATGGTACCAGAAACCGGGCTTCGAGGGAAGATGACGCACGTTGGTGCGGCACAAGATCAGTCTGAGGCCGGCCTCCGCAACTAACGGCTGCAGATGTCGGAGAGCCGCGCCAAAGCGCTCTTCCTCGGGGTCTCGCGCGCGCTTCCCAATGTCAAACCCGTGGATGAACAAGGCGTCGCGTATGTAGCCCGGATCCTCCCGTCGATAGAGACGATGATTGCGCATCAGTGTGTAAAGGCTATCCACCCCACCGGAAAGAAATACGGCTGCCCGAGGATCCCGCGTGAGAGCTCTGCGAGTCACTGGACCGGATGTTTCGATGCAAGGCATTGGTGACGGCATACCACCCCAGCTTGTCCACCAAGCGTGCGCCGTATAGAGGCCTTCCACCAACATCGGGCAGGGTTGACCCTGTATACGAATCCTACACTCGCCGTAAACTGCGGCAAGAGGAAAACAAGCGGCTAAGAAGGCATCGGGGCACGTTTCGTCAGCCGCTGGATCGATCCCACCCTCGCGCGTTTCAAAGATAAGCTCCTGATTAGGGAATTCGCAATCCTCCCACGAGACGGTTGCGGAAATGACCCTCGCGTCGCGGTTGACCATCGAGCCAATATCGCGAATGATCATTGTATCCTTTCTGCTCGGTTGGGTGCGGTGCGGCGAGAGGAGGCTGTAGTTGCTGCGGGCACGGCGCGTTCCCTCTTTATTTAGGGTTAATAACAGGCGCGTCAAAAAAGCGTCATTACGAGCTGTCGGCAGCGATTCGTTAGCAAATCGTTAGGGCAACAATCGGTTTACCGGTTATCTTACTCGACCCGCAGGTTCGATTATCTCGGCCAGTCCTGACCTGCTCCAGAGTACTACACCCGAGGCATCCCCCTCGTCCGAACAAACATGGGAGCAGTGCCAGGTAGTAGCTATGGGACGAGTTGCTCACCCAGTCGAGGGAGGTCGCGTGATAAGATCGTCCTGCGCCAGTTTCGACGAGCCCGGGATATTGTCGGAAGTCAGCCTATTGATAACCTTGACCATCGCCTGCTCCCTAGGGCTGGTCGCTTCAACTATCTATGTGCCCTCCATCCCGGCGATCGCCAGTGCACTCGAGACCTCGGTCTCCCAGGTGCAATTGACCTTCGTGGCTTATCTGTCGGCCTTTGCGGCCAGCATGCTGGTACTCGGGCCGTTATCGGATCGATGCGGGCGAAGGCGGACGATGGTCCTGGGCCTCTCATTAAGTGCGATCGGAAGTATCGCCTGTGCCGCGAGTCCGACGGTACAATTTCTGATCGGCGGGCGCATCCTGCAGGGGATCGGCTTCTCGGGCGGCATGGTCGTCGGCCGAGCCACCATTCGCGACCTTTTCGGCGAGGAGGGCGCGGCTCAAATCATAGCAGCGCTGTCCATCGTGCTAACTCTCTTGCAGGCTTTTGCCCCGATCCCTGGCGGCTATTTGCAGGTATGGATCGGTTGGCGAGCAAATTTCGTTGTGGTCACAGCATTGGCCGTTATGGCTTTGGCCCTGGTTCTGCGATATGTGCCAAAGTCTCCGCTTGGAGGGAACCTCACTCGCTCCCCAAGCGCAGCCCTACTCGCCAGAACAATACTGACGAGCTATCGCAGCCTTCTTCAAACCCGGCGCTTTGTGGCGTACGCGCTTACGGCCACTGGTGCCCATGCCGGGTTTCACATCTTCGCCGCCGGCGCTCCCGCAGTATTGATCATCGGCTTTGCCACATCTCCGCAAGATTACGGGTACTACGCATCGTTGCCGCCTATGGGTTTTCTTGTCGGCAGCTTTCTATCGACCCGGCTGATGCGGCGCCTTGGTGTCGACGGTCTTATCGCGATCGGCAGCGCGGTGCTGATCCCGGCCGGCTTCGCAATGGTGGCTCTCGCAGCGCTGCACGTCGCGAGCCCCTATGCAATTGTCGGTCCGATGATCCTGATCTGCTGCGGCAGCGGTCTTGTCACCCCCAATGCCGTTGCCGGCAGCCTTGGGGTCAAGGTCGGCATCGTCGGCACGGCCTCAGGTCTCGCAAGCTTTATTCAGATGATCGGAGCAGCTGGGGCGACTGCTGCGCTCTCGCTCGGCGCGAGCGGCAACCCGCTCGTATTGGCCGTGGTCATCGCCTCTGCCGGTCTCTTCGCGGTGACAGCCTTCGGCTTGCTGGTTCAGTGCACACGCGTCTCCGAAAAGGTCGGGGCAAGCGCTCCGGGCTAGCTTGCTTGTCGATCCACCGTCTGGTCGATCCGGGCCAACAACTCCGGCGGTAACGGGCCGGCCTCAGCCGCGGCCACACATTCCGCGAGTTCCTGCCGGTTCTTGACGCCGAGCACAAGCGTGTCGATGTCGAGCGACAGCGCATAGCGGTGCGCCAGAAACGCCGGAGTGACACCCAAATCGTTGGCGAGCCGTCGAAAGCCGGCAGCTCTAGCATAATCGCGCAGTTCGGAATGGCCATCCGGCAATCGCCGATCGATCGCGCTGGTCAGAGCTCCGGCCTGTACCGCTCGGATACCCATTACACCGACCCCGTTGGCGCGCGCCGCAGCCATGACTGTGCGGGGTTTTGCCGGCCCGTCGAAGAACTTCAGACCGCCCGGTGAGTCGAGCAAATTGGCAATGCACTGCACCGCCCATGGTACCGGGCGTTCGCCCAGCAGTTTGATGATGGTATCCGGATGACCGATGCCGGTCAGACCCCAAGCTCCAATCACTCCCTCTGTGACCAGCCGCTCGAAGAGAGGAAGTACCTGGTCGACAAACGTCGCGTACGGGGTCATGCGGCCAGCTGCATCGGGCCGGCGCGAAATGTGATGCACGTCCGGAACGACATTCGAGTGTAGAAAGAACAGATCGAGCCGCGACAACCGCAGACGCCCGAGGCTTCCTTCAACCGATTGTCGCACCAGAGGCTCGATCTCTGCGGAGGCCGGGTTGCCGATATTGCACTTGCTCGTGACCCGCACCCCTTCGGGCAGCCGGCCGCCAAACGCTTCGCCCACGACGAGCTCGGCCTTGCCGTCGCCGTAACGCGGCGCGAGGTCGATCCAATTGATCCCGGCAGCGACTGCGGCGTGCACGGTCGCGACGCATTCCTCGAAGGTCGTCTTTCCCCAGACCATACCGAGCCCGCCACCACCCAAGGTCAACAGCGAAGCCGGCGGAAGCCGCCCGAAGTTGTTGTGCCGCATATCTGCCATCTCACGGTCGGGGTTGTGATCCTCAACCGTTAGCAGACCTACCGCTGCAATACCATTCGGGGCAAGCCTCAGGAGCCGATTGATGGCCAACCCCAGAAATTCAGGATGATCGGCGCCGCCGTCCGGCGGTCTCGCCCGAGACCAGCCGCCAAGCCGGCGTCGCGAGGGGCGTGGCTGATGCTCGGCGGGGCGTTCGCCGCGTTCACCGTCGCGGCCGGGATCATGCATTCATATCCTGTGTTCCTGGTGGCCTTCATCGAAGAGTTCCGCTGGAGCCGCGCCGAAACCTCGATCGCCTACTCGGTCTCGCAGCTCGTCGCCGGCGGAAGCTCGCCCCTGGTCGGCGCGCTCGTCGACCGGCTCGGGCCGCGCCGCCTGCTGCTGCTCGGCGGCGGCCTGCTTTTCGCCGGCCTCGTCGGCAGCGCTCTGATCACCACCCTTTGGCAGAATGTATTGCTCTACGGCATCGTCATGACGATCGGCGCGAACTGCCTCGGGCTCGTCGTCTTCGTGCCATTGCTGTCGCGCCATTTCGAGCGGCGCCGCGGCATGGCTATCTCGATCGTCCAGTCTGCCAACGGCTTCGGACGGGCCGCCTCGGCGCCGCTCGTCCAGCTGTCGATCTCGGCGATCGGCTGGCGCGAAACTTTTTGGGCGCAGGCTGCGTTCATCGCCGCGGCGGTGCCGATCCTCGCCGCCCTGTTTCGCCGCGCCGCCCGTTACCCGATCCCGTCCGAGCCCGGCCCCTTGGCCTCTACCGACGCAGCGGCGCCCCTGCCTTCGGCCGGCTGGGCCTTGGCGGAGGCTATCCGCACGCGGCATTTCTGGCTGCTGTTTTCGGTCTACCTGTTTACCGGTCTCGGCAGTTTTCTGGTCTCGTTGCACCAGCTCGCCTTTGCCGTCGATGTCGGCTTCGACAAGCTTTACGCGGCGGGCGTCCTCGGCATCGGCGCCTTTCTCGCGATTGCCGGGACAATCGTCACCGGCAGCCTGTCGGATTATATCGGCCGCGAGTGGTCGGCGATCCTGGCCTACGGCATCTCTATCATCGGCGTCGTATGCGCCCTGCTGATCACGAGCCCCGGCCAGCATTGGCTTTTGTGGCTGCACGCCTGCTTCTTCGGCCTGACCTGGGGGGCTCGCGGCCCGGCGATCACCGCCAAGACCGCCGACCTCTTCCCCGGCCGCCGGCTCGGCACGATCCTCGGCTTCATCACGATCGGCAGCGGCATCGGCTCCGCCGCCGGGTCATGGGCGGCGGGTTGGGTCTTCGACCTGTCAGGCAGCTACCGGCTCGCCTTTCTGCTGTCGATCTTCGCTTACCTCTGCGGCTGCATCGCCTTCTGGGCATTGCGCAGCCCACCGGCGCTCAGGCGGCGAAATCTATCAGCTGCCGCACCGGCGCGCCCGATTTGAGCGCCGCGAAACCATTGTTGATCTGCTCGAGCTTCAATTTGCCGGAGATCAGGTGGTCGAGCTTCAAGCGGCCCTGCCGCCACAATGACAAAAGCCGCGGCATGTCGACCCGAAAGCGGTTGCCGCCCATCGACGTGCCCTGCAATTTGCGGTCGCGCAGAAAATCGTAGCCGTGCAGTTCGATCTTCACGCCGAACGGCACCATGCCGATGATCGTCGCGGTGCCGCCGGGGCGCAGCATCCCAAAGGCCTGCTCTGCGGTGCTCTTCGTGCCGAGCGCCTCGAAGGAGTAATGGACGCCGCCGCCGGTCATGTCTCTGACTGCCTTCACGGGGTCGGCATTGCTCGCATTCAACGTGTCGGTCGCGCCGAGCTCGCGCGCGACTTCGAGCTTTGACGGCACTGTGTCGATCGCGATGATGCGTTCGGCGCCGGCGAGCGCCGCGCCATTGACCGCCGACAATCCGACCCCGCCGCAGCCGATTACCACGACCGTCGCACCCGGCTCGACCTTGGCGGCGTTGAACACCGCGCCGACCCCGGTCATCACGCCGCAACCGACGAGCGCGGCGCGGTCGAGCGGGATGTCGGGATCGATCTTCACCATCGAGTTCTCGTGCACCAGCATCTGCTCGGCGAAGGAGGAAAGATTGAGGAACTGATTCATCAATTCCCCGCGCTTCCAACTGAGGCGCCGCGACACACCCGGCGGCATTTTGACCTCGGTGTTCTCGCACAAATTCGGGTGGCCGGTGACGCATTGCGGACAGGTGCCGCAGAACACCGAGAGGCAGGTGATGACGTGGTCGCCGGGTTTGACATAGGTCACCCCGTCGCCGACCGCCTCGACAATGCCTGCGGATTCGTGTCCCAGCACGCAAGGGGTCGGGTGCGGGTACAGCCCCTCGATGAAATGCAGATCGCTGTGGCACAGCCCGGCAAAGGCGGTGCGCAGCAACACCTCGCGCGGCCCGGGCTTGGTGAGCGCGACGTCTTCGATCGTCAAAGGTTGGTTCGGTGCATGCAGGACGGCGGCTTTCATCGGAGGCTCCTGTGCGGTTTCAGCGACTCACTCGACGAGCTCTTGCCCCTCTCCGCCCGCTTTGGGGGGAGAGGGAGGGGCCCGGCGCGATAGCGCCGGGAGGGTGAGGTGGGTTGTGCCCCATTCGAACGGGCGGCACCCCAGCACCCCACCTCACCCCGACCCTCTCCGCCCCGTGGGGCGGAGAGCGAAGCTTTCCTGGCATCTTGCATCGCGTTCGCGACGGGTCATTCCTGGAAATTGAGGCGCAGGCCGGGCTCGGGCCAGTCCATCGCGGCCAGCTGGCCGGAACCGGACAATGTGATGTAGGCGGTCTTCATGTCGCGGCCGCCAAAGCAGATGTTGGTTGGGTAGACATCCGGTATCTTGACCTGGCGTACGACATTGCCATTGGGAGCAATGACTGTGATGTGCCCGGTGATCAATGTTGCGACGGCTAGATTGCCCGAGGCCTCGACGGCTAGGCTGTCGAAACGCTGAAACCCCGGCAAACCGCAGACGAGGCGGCCGGTGTAAGGCGCCGGGAACGGCTCCTTGCGCAATTCGCCCGGTTCGACGATGTCAAAGGCGAATAGGCGTGAGCTCTCCGTATCCGCGACATAAACCGTCTTCTCGTCCGGCGACAACCCGACCCCGTTGGGGCTCAGCATCGGATGCACGAGCTCGACGATTTTCGACCCATCGGGCAATGCATAATAAAGCCCGCCATGATCTCGGCTGCGCGCATAACGCTTGCCGAGATCGGTGAAGTAGAACCCGCCCTGGCGGTCGAACACGATGTCGTTCGGCGCCGACAATTTGTGCCCATTGCACTGGCTGTAGAGGATGCGCGTCTCGCCGGTGCGCGGATCGATCCGCTGGATATAGCCGCACTGGTACTCCTTGGACGGGCCAGTCGACAGAAACCCGCCCTGGGCATATTCGTTGCCGCCATTATTGCACAAGTAAAGTGCACCGTCGGGCCCGCGCGCGAGCCCGTTCGGCCCGCCACCCGCCGAGCCGATCAGCGACTTGCTGCCGTCCGGCGAGACGCGGGTCACCGCGCTGCCGGCGATCTCGCCCAATATCACCGAGCGGTCGGCCATTGCGACCGGCCCCTCGGGAAACCGCAGCCCCGTCGCTATGATCCGGACATCCGCCATCGCGCCCTCCTCCCCTGGTCTCGCCGGGAATTCTGTCGCCCCGCTTACCCGACCGTCAAGCGGGCTTCCAACCACTTCAGACCCACAACCAGTGTTTGAAATGATTATTACTGTTTGCTGCATCTGCAGCAAATCTGCAGCAAAATTTCTTCTAGGGGTTGTAACGGCCGGTTGTCCAGACGGTAGAAACACCGGCGCGGCCGGGCAGATTCCTGGCGAGGCCATCTTCGGCCTCCTTCAGGCGGCGTTCGAAGTCGCTCGTCTCGATCGCCCGGACAAAGGTGTCGACAACCGCCGCGATCCTTTCGGCCTCGCCCGGCGTAAGCGCGCCGCCGGCGAGCGCGGAGGTGACCGCCTTCATCGCCGCAGCGATGTCGGCGGCACTCTCGATCGGCGGCAGTGCGAAATTGACGGTGCGCTCGCGGCATGGCGGCAGGATCCGTTCGAGGCAGAGCCGCATCGCGGTCGGATCCCCGGCGAGCGCGAGCTCGACGGCCCTGCGCGTCAGCGCCTCCGACTCGCCTTGGAGCAGCGCCGCGGCGGCTAGCGTCGCCTTGTTGCGCAAGCCCGCCCGGCGCCCCTCAGGATTACCCGACCGTCCCCTCTGGAACGGCCTCCCGCGCGGCCGCCCCCGCGGTTTTGCCGAAACCTCTTCCGCCATCGCCATCTCCTCTGTGCAGCCCACGGCTCTTTCTGGGAGCCGCTATCCACCGGAGTATGCGATGCGACGATGGCAATTATTTGGTCGCGCTTCAATCGCAACAGCACGACCTACCCGCGGTTTCGCACACACCTGCATTGGTGCCGCCGCCGGGCGGAAGAGATCATCGCCTTTGCGGGTGACCTGCTGCCCATCGTGCGCTTGGCTCGCCACTCTAAAAGAGGCCGACCCGAAATGAATTAAGTGATTTCAGCAGCTTGTGCATCCGTCTGGTTGTCAAGCAAGACCGGAGCGCAAGATGTGGACTGAAACCACTCGAGATCGTCAAGCGCTGCGATGCGACGACAGGCTTTGTCGTCTTGCCCCGACGCTGGGTCGTCGAGCGCACCTTGGCTTGGCTCAGTCGCAATCGCCGCCTCACCAAAGACTTCGAAGCCAGTCTCCAAAGCACCCTTGCCTGGCTGTTTCTCGCCAGTGTCAAACTCTTTGTGCGTAGATTAGGCAGATCAATACACGCTCATGGTGTAATTTGAGTCGGACACTTACTGAGCAACCCGCGCCTCCCTTGCCATTCGGCATTGGAAGCGCCCAACTGACGGATCCCTCAGACAAGCGCGTAATCGACTTGTATCTGTATGTGGGGCACAAACCCCCAGCGTAATGAATTTTGCATAAAGCCAGTTCTGCGGCACTTTCCCGGAACGCCTCTTCCCTAGAAATCGCCCCTCCTCCGCGCAAATTATTCTGCATCTAGATCGGGCGACAATAGTCTGTCGCCTTTATACTGAGCCAGCAACATCAAGCGCTCACACGACCGGCCGTTTCTTACACTCTCTCGCCCGACCGGGGAGCGACAAGGAGATGGCCCCAAAATCTCCCCGGCAGCACCCGTCTGCTAATTAGCTGAAGAATGACAACCTGCTCAGCGGCCCACACCGGACCATTTGTGACTCCTTACGGAAAATTCATCAGACGGAGTGAAATTTACAGGATGGTGATTACGCGAAAAGTCGAAGCAGTTTTCCGTAGGATAACATTGTGTTCCCGAAGCGATTCTTCCGTTGCCGTCAAGGAAAGCACGGTTAATAATATACCTTTCCACAATCGCGGCGTTAATGCCCGTGACGTTCGCATCGATTTCTTTCGCGGGCTCGCATTATACATGATCCTTGTCGATCATGTTATAGGTGACCCTATCAGCAAATTTACCTACCAAAGATTTGGATTTTCTGATGCTGCGGAAATATTTGTTTTCTTGTCCGGCATCTCGTGTGGCATTGTATATTCCCGTGAGTTGAAGCGCGGCTGGCTTGGCTTCATGACCAAGATCGCGAGACGAACGGTGCTTATCTATGTCTATTACGTATTGTCCAGCATTTTAGTAATTCTGCTTATAACAGTCGCTGCCGGGTCGATAAAAAATGCTGGCGTTGTCGACCAGTCGCTCGTGGTGCTTAGAGAGGATCCCATCTCAACGATCTGGTCGACCGTTTTTCTGATATCCTCGCCAGACTTACCTAGTATTTTGGTTCTCTATATTGAGATGACTCTCGCCGTCATTCCGCTGTTCTTGACCCTTGCGGCCCGTGGACCGACGCTGACGCTCGCGGCAAGCGGTCTGATTTGGATAATTTCGCAGATTCATCCGGAATTGAGCCCAAATTTGGCCAATCAGTATTTTAACCTGTTTGCCTGGCAGTTTCTGTTTTCGATTGGGATGTTCATAGGGATCAGACACAACTCTAACTTCCCAGAACTGCTATCGACACAAACTTGCAGGTGGTTATTAGTGGTTGCGTGGACGATAGTGATTATCAGTTTGCTATACCGAGTCACTTTTCATGTTTTAGATAATCTTAATTTTGGTCTTGAGTAGTTTCGGATTTTGAACAGAACACTTTTGTATAAGAAGGAGAATCTGTCTCCTGTCCGCCTATTACACTTCTTAAGCATCGCGTTTCTTGTGGCGACCTATTTGCCGTCAAGCAGTCGCATTTTCAAATCGTCCGGTTTCGTTGCCGTCACCCGAGTTGGCAGTCGCTCGCTCGAAATGTTTTCAATGACGGTGGTCCTCAGTGTGGCCCTCTCTATCATTGGTCTCATCAGCCGCCCGCCAGTCCTCGAAAAACTCATTCTGGACGGCACCGGGATGCTCTTGATGACCTTAATCGCCGCCATATTGACGACACACCGTACCAAAGGCCCCAGACAAGTAGCCTGACTTGCGCACTAATTGTTTAGTGCCATCGCCTGGTACCCTCGATTGACCTTTCTCGATGAGGCGGTCGAGATCAGCGGTCCAGACGGCCTTCCCGGCCACTCCGGATCGAGTGATCGGCGCGAGCAACGAGCCGATTGTTCCATCCAATTGACGCGAGTACCGGCTCATCATAACTTGCAGCGCTGTCGTTCGGACGTCGACGAGACTGTCATGGCCCTTCGATCAAAGCTTTTTGCCGGCGATCCTAAACTTGAGGCTGCCGCCACCTCCGATGCCGCTCATATTACGCAGGGTGCGGTAGGAGAGTTTGTCCGCAAGATCCAGATGGCGCTGCGGCAACTCGATTACGCGACAATCGATGGAGATCGGCGGTATGGTCCTGCGACCGCGGCAGCAGTATTGGCTTTCAAGCAGAAACGAGACATCGTCAATCGCAGCTACCAGTCCCAGGCCGACAATGTTGTCGGCAAGATGACGATGGCCACTCTCGATGCAGAGATGGTCGAAGCCGAGAAACGGATCAAGATCGAGTTCGACTGCAGCTTCTTCAGCTTTACTCCGCGGCCTGGCCCGAAGTCTTCTTAGCCTCTGCCCGATTTCACTGCCAGCCGTTCGGGTTTTTAATCCTCATTGATGGCAAGCCAATGACTGTCACACCGTGGGAAGACGTCATCAAAAATAAAAAAAGTGCTCACCGTGTTCCCCACGCAAAAAGTGAAGGCGTCCGGCCCCTGGCGCACGACGTTCAACGACGCCATTGCGGCGATGCCTTCGTCCAGATCGATTTCCCGCAAGCGCTATCCGCGAGATAAAGGCAGCACAAGCTATCAGCCGCTCGCGTATAGCAGCAAGCGATGGAGCCGCTGGCGCAAGGAATGATCGAGCGCGTGAGGCTGGATCCGATTCGACGAGCATGTCGCAGATCGTTTGCGTGCAGGTCTGTGCATGCGATCGTCATCATTTCGCATCATCACCAGAGAGCCTGTCAGTATATCGCCCGATTGTGTTCACTTACTGTTATGATATTACCGGGCCGACGGCATCGGCGTCGCCGAGGTCTACCGCCAGATCCAGGCCTGGCATCAGCATTATGGCGAGCGCTGGGCCCTCTCCCCCCTCCTCCACCGCCTCGCCGAGACAGGCACCCCCCTTGCGCGAAGCCAAACCCAGCGCGCGAACAACTGTAAATTGAGTAGTTTATTAGCGCCGGCTGTTCCTGCAGAGGATCGGCAGGAGGTCTTCTTGTCCAGGTTGAAAGTCGCGAGCGCTTCGTCCGCGCGCAATATCGCAGCCTGTTCTCCCGAAAAATCCGATCGCCATTTACCCGCTCCGTCGCGCCGGTAGCGCTATCCGGGTTACCGGCACGCGAGAAAAGTGCAATGCTAATACAGCAATTATAGGACGAGCATCCAGCGCAACAAGCTGCTCACGTCAGCGCTGCATCGGCGCCGATCGGTGCGCAATCGATCAGATCGCATGGCCCGGAGACAGGCCGGATTTTAATTTAATGCCATTCTTGAATAGCATCTTGACCAAAGGAGTCGATATGAGGAGACGACTACATGAAGTTGTCCAATGGACCGAGGGTTACCGCGCAACATTAGCGGCGATCGGTTCGGTGGCCGCCATGGGTGTCCTGCTACGACTCCATAACCTTGGCGGCGAAAGTCTTTGGGGCGATGAGGTAGTATCATTGTGGCAAGCGAAAGGAAGCCTCGCCGATGTGATCTGGTCGACTGCCCATGACAACTACCCCCCGCTCAATAACCTCGCCATCTCCGCCGCTATTAAGCTTTTCGGCTCCAGCGAATGGAGCCTTCGCCTGCCATCGGCAATCTTTGGCATCGCAAACATAGTTGCTCTCTGGTGGCTCGGCACGATGACGGTTGGCCGCACTGCCGGGCTCATCGGGGCGGGTATGCTGACGCTCTCACCATTCCATCTCGAGTATTCCCAGGAAGGGCGGATGTATTCGTTGCTGGCGCTCGCCGCGACTCTTTATGCCGCGACCTGCTTCCATTACCTGCGAGCGCCATCTCTCCGGCGTAACGTCTGGGCGTCGTTGGCGGGGTTGGCATTGGTGTACTCCCATCCTTACGGGGCTCTCTACTGGGTCGTAATCGCGCTCGCCTTCGGTGTCTTTGTGCTCTCCTCCACTTCGGCGCCGACAAAGGCGATGCGGGTGTGGACGGTATCGAACGTTGCTATCGCCGTGGGCTTCTCGCCATGGGCACTGGTACTCGTGCATCGCACCCATTTTATCTCAGCCACCTATTCCTGGATGCCGCCGTTGACGACGACTTCTGTGCTTGCAGCGCTGAAGGCCCTCGTCGCGGGAAGGGTGGCTGTCGCGGGAGGAACACTGTTCGCCGGGGTAGTCCTGATCGGGATGGTGCTCGGCGTTGTCGGGCGGCTGCGCAGAGACGTTCTGGTGTTCTATGTCTGGATCGTTGGCCCGGTCGTAATCGGCATTATGGGTTCGATCCTTTGGAAGCCACTCTTTCAGCCACGCTATGTGATAGGCTCTCTGCCGCCGCTCCTCCTGCTCTCCGCCTTTGGTTGGGCTAAGTACACCGAAAGCTGGCACGGCGCGATGGTGCCCACGACGGTTATCATGCTCGTCGCCGGAGTTGGCCTAGCCTATTTGTACTATAATTATTCTTGGTATCCGAAAAACGATTTCCGCAGTGTGGCCTTCTTTCTGGACCAGCAGGAGCAACAGGGCGATTGTATCCTACTAGTTCCGGAATTTGAGACTGTGGCACTAAATCTTTACAGGCGAAACTTTGACCTCAACACCGACAAGCTGAGAGAGAAGCTAGAAAATGCCGCTTTGGCGTCTTGCGAAGTGGGCGCAAGGAAAATCACCGACCTGCCGCCCAAGATACCTGCTACGGTTCTATTCGGCATCTTTGGCTCGACCGAGGACGAACTCTCTAACCCGCCAGACAATCCGGCGGCGTTTGTCGACGAGCTTGGTCGACGAGGCTGGCGCGACCTCGACCGAACTAATTTTCAAGGCGTTCTGCTGGTCATCTTTGTCCGCCGTCAGGGTTTTTGAGGTTAGACCCTGCCCCGCCGTTCCCTTCGCAGAGGGATGCACCACAAAAGGCCCCGCTCAGCGATGATCGGGCCTTTTCCTGAATGAATGCCGCCTAAAGCTTGATCTGCCATCGGCGCTGATCGGCGCGTAGGACCCGACCGGAGGCAAATCGCGCCGCGAGCCTCATTCGCCCAATCCTGCGGGGCGGGATCTGCGGTCGGGTGGCGGCGGGATGCGGTTGCACACCGAAATGGCGGCGGGCGGGAACAGCCGCCGGGTCAGCGTTGCCGGGCGGGGCTGTTCGCTCGCCATCCGAGCATCGCGCTCATCAACACGGTATGGGCCGCGTCTCTCATCTCTTCCTCGATTGCCGCGCGGTTTTCCGAGAGCCAGTTCTCCGGGAGAAACCCGTCGGTCGGGATCCCGGCGTCGATCATCATCGCCAGAAGGGTACCCGGCGTCACGATCGTAACCGCATGTCCGCGATCGTGGATCTCGCCCCGCAGGCTGGCGAGCGAATAGAAACCTAGAATCACTGGAGCCCCCTCTATGAGGGTATGATCTTCATGCGGGTTCCGCCATGGCGCGGTCTACGCGGCGATTTGCTGCGCGGCGCCCTTCATCGTGTCGGCGAGGAACGTGTACACCGCGATCCACGCGTCCTTGACCTCGACCGTGCAGTCGGGTCCCAGTCCCTGATCGAGCGCCCATATCAGCGCTTCGGCGACCCGATCGTAATGCTCGTCCCTCACGCCGTACCCGGTGTGGCGGCGACCCAGGTCTCGCATGATCGGCACGAGTCCCGACAAGTTTTGCAGGCTGCCTACTGCCAAGGCGAGGACCGACATCAGTTTCCGCCCCTGGACCGTGATATCCCCTTTGAACAAGGGGCGCACCTCCGGCGCGATTTCGAACAGCCGCCCGTAGAACAGACCGGCAGCCTCGTCGACGATCGGCGCGAGTTTGGCGAAGCTCTGTTGGACCAACTCGACCCGCCGAGGCGTGATTGGGATACTCGCCATTCCTCTCTCCTCGCTCGCACGGCGACGAAGCAGCATTTTCGATCGGCGGAGGCTACCCGGGTCCGGGTCGGAAACCTTTGAGGCGCGCTTGGTTTACCCTTAAGCCAGGCTTGTCTTTTCCTTAAGAAGGACGCGTTCGGAGCGCGCCGGAGGAGCACGGGTGGTCCGCTCAGTATCCCGCACGCAGCTTTACCGACGAGGAGATCCTGCGGCGCCCGCTCTTTGCCTCGGTCAACGAGGCCTGGAAGACCCTCGAAGAGGCGAGGTGAGTGAGGGGTTGCTGCCTTAATGAGTATAGTGGATCGCGACTAGTATTCCTGTTGCAGCGATAATCATGCTTCCCATCCGGGTCAGCAAACGATGCTCCACAAGCGCCAAATCGGCGCGGAAAGCAGCCTCGCTCGCCTTCAAATCGGTGCGAAGCGGGGTCTCGGTCGTTTGCAAAGCAGTGCGAAGCGAGGTCTCAGTCGTACGTAAATCCGTTTTCGTCGCGACGCTTTCGTGAATCGCATCGAAAATTTCTGTAGCGATGTGCTCGGCAGCGTCACGGCCGATGCCGCCTTGCTCAAGCGCACGGGATAGGGTCAGGCGATCCGCCATAAAATTCCAGTACCCTTTTCGTAGAGCCGGGATGGTCAGGTGCCGGTCGGCCGCAGCGCCGCGGCTGCGGTGTCGGCACGGCGCCAACTGGCCAGCTCGGCCCAGCTGTCGGCTTCCATGAACTGGGCCCAGCGGCGGTAGAGGTTGCGCATCGGCTCCTCGCTCGACTGGGCCTGGGTGATGTCGATCACTCTGCCCGGGATGCGCAAACCCTCCCACTTGTAATCCTCGACCGCGCAGCCGAGCCCCATCTCGTAGCAGTAGGGGTGGCGGCGGGCGATTGTACCGCGGCTCGCGGCATGGGCGTAGTTCCAGTTCTCCATGTCGTCCTGCTCGGTCATCCCGGCCGGGCCGGAATAGCGGATATAGTACTCGCGGAGGAAATTCTTGACCTCTGCCGGGGTGTCCCGGTCGACAAAGAACCAGCGCCAGACCTCGGTCTGGTGCGGGCCTCGCGGGTGCCAGACCGCGAGCGTGCGCGGCTGGCGCGGCAATAACGCCGCGGTCGGGAAGATCTCGCCCGGCGCACCCATTAGTCGGGCCTGGTCGCCGCGGGTACGCCGGCGCTCCTCCTCGCAATGGCGGAAATATTCGGAAACGACCGACGAATGCTGGTAGGTCGGGGGCGGCGGCAGATCCTTCGGCAAGACATAGACGATCGTCTGATGGCCGCGGTCGGGAATGCAGACATGCAGTTTGCGGCCGATCATTAGCTCCGCGGTATCGCGCCGGCCGGAGCCGCTCGGACCGATCCCGGCGAGATCGACCGAGCGGTGGCTGATGTTGTGATAGCTGTCGCCGCTGAAATTCTCGGCCGGGAACTTCCAGTTGCACGGGATCAGCCACTTCTCGACGCCGCCCAGCACCTCGGCCTGACCCTCGCGCCCGTCCCGGCCGTCGAGGATCAGGTCGAGAAAAATCACGAAGTCGCCGAGATATTCGAGGAAGGAGGGCGCGGCGGGGTCCCAGGTCGCCCAGACCGTACCCTTGTAATTGTACAATTGCGCGACCTCGACGAGCCCCCATTGCGACCGCTCGAGCTTGGAGCGGTAGGCCTCGCGGAAGTAGGGAACGCCGACCAGCTTGCCGTCGGTCGAATAGCTCCAGCCGTGATAGGGGCAGGTAAAGACCGGTGTGCTGCCCTCGTCGTAGCGGCACACCTTCATGCCGCGGTGCCGGCAGGAATTGAGGAAGACGTGGATCTGGTGCGCCCGGTCGCGGCACAGGATCACCGATTCCTCGCCCATCGAGGAGACGAAGAAATCGCCGGGGCTCGGGATCTGGCTTTCATGCCCGACAAAGAGCCAAGAGCGAGCGAACACCCGCTCGAGTTCCTGCCGATAGATCTCGTCATTGACAAAGATCTCGCGGCTGATCCGGCCGGCTGCGAGATCGACAAGACCTTCGCGGTACCCTTCCGCTCGTGCGATCGCCATCACCGCCCTCCGTTCTCCTATCGTCACCCCCGCCGAAGCGGGGGTGCAGGACTGGTCGCGCCGGAGCTTACCGCCCCTGGATTCCTGCTTTCGCGGGAATGACGCGGCGAAGCCCGTCTCGGGTCTTCCGTTTGATAACCGGCCACATGCCCGACCGCCGCGCGCAATTCCGTCCCGGCCATGGCCTCGAGGATCCGCGCGGCGATCGGAAAGCCTTCCTGCCCCCAGCCTTGCGCCTGGGCGCGGCTGAGCACGTCGTGCGCGAGAAGGCCCAGATGCGCGGGCGCCCCAACCTCGCGCGCCAGGTCACAGGCGAGTTGCAGGTCCTTGGCGACGATGTCGAGGGTGCCGCCGGCCATAAACGAGCGTGGCAAGACGGAGCGGGGAATGTTGTCGAAGGTCCGGCTGGCGCCGGCGCTCACCGGCACGATCTGCGCCAGCACGCCGAGATCGATCCCTGACTTGGCGCCGATCAGCATGCCTTCGAGCGCAGCGATGAAATTGGTATAACCCAGATACTGCGTGACGAGCTTGGCGGTGCAGCCCGCCCCGGCTCGGCCGACGTAAAAGATGTTCCCCGCCATCGCCGCCAGCAATGGGCGGTAGCGGGCGAAGATCGATTCATCGCCGCCGACCATCACCGTCATCATCGGCGGTCGTCCGCTGACCGGAGCATCGAGCATGTCGACCCCGCGCTCCCGGCACGCCTCCGCGACGCGACGCGCGACTGCCGGGGCGTTCGTGGTCATGTCGATATAGGCGCTGCCTCGCGGCAATCCGGCGAGAATGCCGTCGACGGGGTCGAGCGCTGCACGCTCCACCTCCGTGGACCCGGGCAGCGATGTGAACACGACTTCACTCTCGCGGGCGACGGCAGCCGGATCCTCAACCGAGCGGGCGCCGCGGGCGCAAAGCGCCGCCATGGCTTCGGGCCGGAGATCGTGGATCGTCAGCCGGTGGCCGGCGTCGATCAGGCAACCGGCCATCGGCGCTCCCATCGTACCCGTGCCGACAAAGCCCAGCCGCATCTGCTGTTCCCTCCAAAAGCCTCCTTGAAGCTAACGCTTCACCGCCGTCGCGACAATCGCCGGCGGCCGGTCGGGCTCCCGAAGAGCGGACGAATCAAATATCGGATAGATCCGGGGGCAGCCGCGTCGCGGTCTCGGTACCGTCGGCGAGCCTGTCGTATTCGAGGGCCAATTCGAGCAAGCGCAGTTTGATCGCCCGCGTCGTAACCCCCTCGGCGACCTGGCGGGCGCGGGCCGCTTTCCGGCGATAGTATTCCGCCGGCTCGGGCGGCAGATCTGTCGGCTGATCCATGGGGGCAGCATACCACGCCTGCCGCGAGGATGGCAGATTTGCCTTCTATTGCAGGCGCTCGGGTTATTTCAGGTAGTCGCGCGCGGAGGCTACTTTTGGGTCGGCGGCGCCATTTCGACACTCCAGAACTGCTGTGCACGGGCAGCCACTCTCATGCGCCTACGCTCGGCACGGCGAACGGCATACTCGCCGAGCGCTTCCCGATCGGCAGCGGCGACTGAAGCCTGGGTCGGGAGGACGCAGGCGGTCGGGCACCTCGTAACCCCTCTGGTGCGGATGAACTCGGCGACCGCGGCCGCAAAATCCGCCTCCGAAGTGAGCGCCTGCGATCCTTCCTCAACCATCGAACTCCTCCCTTGCCAGCCGGCTCGTCGTTGTCGTCGAGCCCGTCGCAAGGGTAGCTAGTTAACCAAATCTCATCGCGCCACGTCGGGATAACCACTGGTTCGAAGCAGCAAAACCATCTTGCTCCTTTGGGGATTTCCGGTCTTGGCGGCTGCCGGGGATTCGCCCTGGGGAGCCCCCTGATCAACCCCCTCGGGATTTTCTCGCATGTTGCCGGCATGTTCGCGCGGCGGATTGTCTCGCCTGGGTCTGCCCGAGCGAGCGCTTTGATGTCCGCATCTGCCTCTGGTTAGACCGTCAAGGAGCGAAATGTTGGGCCAAATTGTCGAGCCTGATCTCGTACTGCTCGCACCGCCCGGTCCAAGCGATGAACTCGCCAGGTGTGGCGCGCAGCGACTTCTCGGTGTCGAGGATGTACGGGGTGGCACACATCTGCTCGCTGACCACTGCGTTGGCCTGTGGATTGTAATTGTTAAACTCGAGAAATTCCGGCGGGATGTTGCCGGTCGCCTTGAGCCCGCTCGTGCCGAAGTCGTCTTTAATGGGGATGAAGGGGGTGCAAGCGCCCGCGAGCACCACGGCAAACGCGATAACGATGAACAGCCGCATGCCAGATCGACCGCTGGTTGGACCTGGGGATTGTGGCCAAATAACGCCGCGAGCGCAAGATCGGGTCAAAGCGGCTTTCGTCGGCCCGACGGCCCTCCTTCCCGGCGCTCGCGGCGCGGCTTGCGATTCGGGCGTCCGCCGTCCGGAACCCCTGCCGCCTCCAAGGCGGCCTGCTGGCGGGCAGCGAGCGCCGTCTCGTCGAAATCGTCGATCAACTCGTGAAATATCCGATACCAGTTGATCTCCGCTTTCAGGTGCAGGAATACCGAGCCGAGCCCGATGGCGGCACGGTCCATAAACACAAATTCGCGCGGCGGCCGCACTCCGCCGAGCCGGCGGATGTCGCGATGCACGCTCTCGGCAACCGCAGCGCCGTAGACACCGCTCGCCTTCTCCTGGATCAGCCGGGTGCGGTCTTCGAGCAGCGGGCCGTAGACGAACAATGCCCAGCGGTTCAGCACGTCAATGATCTCGCGCGACAGATTGCCGAACCCCCAGCTCTGATAGGCATGCACCGCGAGGTCGCGGTCGCCGCGCTGCAAAGCATGGTAGAGATCGATGACGCCGCGTACGAAAGAGGCGCGAAAAATGCGCATGCATCCGAAATCGAGCAAATTGACGGTCTTGTCCGGCGCCACGGTGTAATTACCGAGATGCGGGTCGCCGTGGATCACGCCGTAGTAATAAAACGGCACATACCAGATCCGGAACATGCGCAATGCGATCGCGTTGCGCTCCTCCAGTGGCGCCCCCTGTTCTCTGCCAGGGTCAGGCTTGGCAACATCGAGGATCGGCGCACCTTCGAGCCAGGTCATTGTCAGCAGGCGGGCGGTCGAGAGCTCGGCAATCGGCACCGGCACGGCGACACCGGTCTCTCCGCGCAGGATCTCGCCGTAGAGGCGCATATGCGCGGCCTCGCGCTCGTAATCGAGCTCTTCGCGCAGACGGTCGGCGATTTCGGCGTGGATCTCGGCGGTCGTGACCGCCCGGTCATAATGCTCGTAGAGGCTCATCGCGAGCTTGAGTTGGCGCAGATCGGCTTCCACCGCCGACGCCATGTCGGGGTACTGCAATTTGCAGGCGAGCGGAGTGCCGTCAAGCGCCGTCGCCCGATGCACCTGCCCGAGCGACGCGGCGCGTGCAGCGGTCCTGTCGAACTCGCGAAATAGGCTGCGCCAGTCGACGCCGAGCTCGCCGGCCATGCGCCGTCTGACGAACGGCCAGCCCATCGCCGGCGCGTTCGCTTGTAGCTGAACCAGCTCCTGAACGTACTCTTTGGGGAGCGCGTCGGGTATCGTGGCGAGGAGCTGGGCCACCTTCATCAGCGGCCCCTTGATGCCGCCGAGCACCGCCTTCAGTTCGGCGGCGTGCCGCCCGCGATCCAGATTGAGGCCGAGATAGCGCTCGCCGGCGAGACGCGCCGCCAGCCCGCCCATCGCGCTGGACACTTGGGCATAGCGCCGCACCCGCCCGGTCAGCGAATTGTCGTCAGTCACAAGCCGAAGACTGCATCCTGGACCTATTAACAACCACCAGAGCTACTAGGCGCGGCCACCTTCGACGGCATGGCCTTCGGCCCGCCAGCGCAGCATACCGCCGGAAAGGTTGGCAACATCGGAGAAACCTGCTTCCCGCAGGATGACGGTGGCTTGAGCGGAGCGGCTGCCGGCGCGGCAGACGGCGACGATCGGGCGGTCGCGCGCCAATTCGCCGGCGCGCTCGGCAAGCTCGCCCAACGGAATCAGGATCGCACCGCGAATATGCCCGAGCGGGCCGGTGAACTCTTCGGGTTCGCGCACATCGAGGATTTGAACCGAAGGGGCCTGTTCCTCGAGCCCGTGCGGCTCGATTTCCCAGATCCCCGCGAACGAATATCTAAGTGCCGCCCAGTTCGGCTCTGTCGTGATCCCGATGCCGCTTTCGGGCCGTCCGCATTTCAGATTGGCGGGCACCGCCACATCGAGCTTCTTCGGATGGGCCAGACGCAGGTTTTTCATATAGCCGGTGAAATCCCCCTCCCCTATCTCACCGCCCAGGCGCGGGTTGAACCGCCGCTCTTCCCCAACACTGGTGACGGTCAGCCCGCGATAATCGTGCGCCGGATAGAGCAGACACGTATCCGGCAACGTGAAGATTTGTTCGTGGATCGAGCGGTACATCGCATGGGCGTCGCCCTGCTGGAAATCCGTCCGTCCGGTTCCTCTCACGAAGAGGCAATCCCCGGTAAACGCCATGCTGCGGTCGTCGAGGACGTAGGTAAGACAGCCATTGGTATGACCCGGCGTCTGGCGCACCTGGAGATTGCGCCCGCCGAACGCGACGACGTCGTCCTGCACCAGATAGCGGTCGGCCCCCTCGGCGCCGCTACTGGCGGCCAGCGCGATCCGACAGCCTGTACGCTGTTTCAGCAGCCAAGCTGCGGTCACGTGATCGGCGTGAATGTGCGTTTCCAGGACGTAGAGAAGGCGCAATCCGAGCTCTTCGATCAGCGCTGCGTCACGACGCATCTGCTCGAAGACAGGATCGATGATCACCCCGGCTCCGCTGCCGCGATCGGCAAGGAGATAAGTGTAAGTGGAGGACGGCGGATCGAACAACTGGCGGAAGACCAACATCGCGAACCTCCGATGACGTATCCCGCGCTATGGTACTATCGCGGCAGGCAAAGCGAGAGACCGTCGTGGGAGATATCGTCGTTAACGCCATCACCCCGCAAGACCGCAGCCGTTGGACCGAACTGTGGCGCAGCTATCTCGAATTTTACGAGACAACCGTGCCGCCGGAGATTTACGAACACACCTGGCGGCGGCTGATGACGGAGGAAGGCCCAATCCGCGGCCTCGGAGCACGGCTCGGCAGCACGACCGCGCCCCTCGTCGGACTCGCCCATTTCTTGTTCCACGCGCATAGCTGGGCGGCCACGGAGGTCTGCTACCTGCAGGATCTCTTCGTCGACGCCACTACCCGGCGCGGCGGCGTCGGCCGCCGGCTGATCGAGGCGGTCGCCACCGCGGCCCGCGATCGCGGTTGCCACCGGCTCTATTGGACGACCAAGGAAGACAACACCAACGCGCGATCGCTCTACGACCGGATCGCCCGCTTCAACGGCTTCATCCGCTACGATTACGCCCTGGAGTAATCTTCGGTCCGGGCGGCCCTAGACGTAGCGGAAGGTCTGGAACATGCCGGCTTCGAGATGGTAAAGCAAATGGCAGTGGAACGCCCAGAGGCCTGGATTATCGGCGTCGAAGGCGACGGCGACGCGTTCTGCCGGCGGCACCAGCACGGTGTCGCGCACCGCGCCGGGGAAGCGCCTGCCGCCGATCTGCACGACTTGAAACCGATGTCCGTGCAAATGCATCGGATGTGACATCCCGGTGCGGTTGATCATGATCAGCTCGACCCGTTCGCCGTGGGCGACAGGGAGCGGCGGGACGTCCTTGCTCCACACGATGTTGTTGATCGACCAGACATAGCCAGCCATTTCGCCGGTCAGGTTCAGAGTATAGACGCGGTCCGCCTTGCGCGGCCTTAGCGGCTCGACCGCCCGCAAATGGCGTTCCAGGCCGAGTGCGAGGGCAGGCGAGAGTTGCGCCGCGAGTTCCGGGACGCGTGGGATGTTGGTTCGGCCGGCGGCCAGTATGATACCGGTTCGACGCCGTTCGCCTTCGAGTACGGCGAGCACCGGATAGGCTGCCGTCGCGCGGGGGACGGCAACACGGATGTCGAGCCGCTGCGCTACCGCAATCGGGAAGCGGCGCGCGACGAGCGGTGCGATGCGTGAGCCGTCGACGGCGATCAGTTCGCCCTTAAGCTGGCCCAAATCGAGATGATAGTTGCTCATCGACGAACTGTTAATGACGCGCAAGAGCACCTTCCCGCCTGGTTCGACCTTTACGGTCTCTGGGTCGGCCAGAGTGCGGTAATTGGCGAGAAATGCGTCGTATTTGACGTCGTTCAGATCGCGCACCGCCGGGCCCCCCTGCGGTACGCCGGTTATGCGCGGCATCGTTGCGACACGCCCTGCCATACTGGGCATGCCGATGCCGTTTCTCAGACGCTCGAAAATCTCCTCGGGCGCCGTGAAGCTGAAATCGTCGAGCAATAGGACTACCTCCTGCTGGTCCTTCCGATGACGCTCGTCACGGACGATCAGCGGGGCCACCATTAGAGACTGTTCCTGCAAGCCCTGATGGGAGTGCATCCAAAAGGTTCCGCCAAAACCGAGCGGGAAGTCGTAATCGGCGGCGCCGCCGGCGGGGATCGGCGGCCCGGAAATCCCCGGCACGCCGTCCTGCTGCCAGGGTGGCGTCAGGCCATGCCAGTGGATCAAGCTCGGCTCATCGATCCTGTTCGCCACACGCACTCGGAACGGCTCGCCGACCTCGGTGCTGATACCGAACGTGCCGTCCGGTTGGCGGATGCCAAACACAGAAGCCGGTTTACCGTTGACCTCGATGCTGCGGCGCACAAGTTCGAGAATTGTCTGCGGTGCCGAACGGGCGTCGGACCCCCGTGCGGGCGGCGCCTGTGCGCGCACCGCGCCGGCAAAACCGGCCGCGAGAGCGCCGATCATTAGGGCGCGGCGCGATGTCATACCGATTTCTCTGTCCAAAGGCGGCGTTGTCAGCATTGCCGCTTGCACTTATTGTCCCGGAAGTTTGTGACTTGCACTGTCTTTCTTCGGGGGTAATCCCGTGACATCGTTCTTACCTCCTCTCGCTCCCTATCCGCGGACGCGCCTGCGGCGCAATCGCCGCGATGCCTGGTCGCGCAAGCTGGTCGCCGAAACTGTGCTGACTGCGGGCGACTTGATCTGGCCGGTTTTTGTGCATGACGAGGGTCACAAGGCGCCGGTGCCGTCGATGCCGAACGTCTTCCGCTTGCCGATCCCCGCACTAGTCGACGCCGCGGGGGAGGCGGCTGAGCTCGGAATTCCGACCGTCGCGGTGTTCCCGGCGGTTCCGGATGCTCTGAAGGACGCGGAAGGCAGCAACGCGGTCGACCCCGGCAATCTCGTCTGCAGTGCCGTCGCCGCATTGAAGGATGCTCTGCCCGAGCTCGGCGTGCTGTGCGACGTGGCGCTCGACCCATTCACCTCGCACGGGCATGACGGGGTCATCCGCAAAGGCTATGTGGATAATGACGAGACGGTCGAGATCCTGCAGCGGCAGGCCGTCGTCCAGGCCCGCTCCGGCTGCGACATCATCGCGCCCTCCGATATGATGGACGGTCGCGTCGGCGCCGTGCGCCACGCGCTCGACGACGCCGGTTTTGCGCATGTCCGGATCATGTCCTACGCAGCCAAATACGCCTCCGCCTTTTACGGCCCGTTTCGCGATGCGATCGGCTCGAAGACGGCACTCGGCAGCGCCGACAAGCGCACCTATCAAATGGACCCGGCGAATGGTGACGAAGCGTTGCGCGAGGTGGCGCTCGACCTCCAGGAGGGTGCCGATATGGTTATGGTAAAGCCGGGCATGCCTTATCTCGACGTTGTTCGCCGGGTCAAAGAGGCGTTTCGGGTGCCGACCTATGCTTATCAGGTGAGCGGGGAATATGCGATGCTGCACGCCGCTGCGCAAAATGGCTGGCTCGACGGCGAGCGGGCGATCATGGAGGCGCTCATCGGCTTCAAGCGCGCGGGTGCCGACGGCGTCTTGACCTATGCCGCGACCGAAGCCGCGCGCCGTCTGAAATCCGGTTGAAGGCCGGGCTGGCGGATCAATCGGCCCGATTGTTGCAACTATCCTGCAACTTGCGGTAGCTATTGCCGATAGAGGCGGCTTTATGCAGGAGGCGCCGCCGATCACGGCAATGAGCAGGGAAGGGATCCGTCATGACTTACGGCGAGGGTGGAAATAATCACGGCATCGCGGCTCATTCTGGCGGCAAATTCACCCGTCGCCGCGTGCTGCGGTGGAGTGCGGCTGGCAGCGCGATGGGGCTCGGCGCTGCGATCCTGCCGGGGGCGTGGCGACGCGCCTTCGGCGAGAGCAAGCCGTACAAGCTCGGCACAGAGCAACCGCTGACCGGTGTCGCCGCTTATGGCGGCAAGTCATCGCTCGTCGGCGTGCAAATGGCGGTCGACCGCATCAACAAATCGGGAGGCATCAACGGTCGGCCCGTCGAGTTGGTCGCCGCCGACGATCAGTCGAAGCCCGACATCGGCCGCCGCGCCGCGGAGAAGCTGGCAACGGAGGACGAGATCGATTTCCATGTCGGCGGTTTCTTGTCGAACATTTGCCTCGCCTGCACGCCAGTCTGGGAGGAGCACAAGATCGTCAACATGATCGGCGTCTGCCTCGACACGACGCTGACCACCAGCAAGTGCAGCCGCTATACGTTTCGCACCTTCGACTTCGCGCCGGCGCAAGCCAGGGCGTTCGCCCCTTTTCTGGTGCACCAGATCGGCAAGAAATGGCACATCCTCTACGCCGACTACTCCTGGGGCCAGTCGACCCGCGATGCCTACGCCGCCGAGATCAAGGCCAATGGCGGCGAGGTCGTCGGCAGCACCGGCATCCCGCTCGGCACCGCCGACACGACCTCGTTCCTGTCGAAAATCGGCGGCGATTTTGACGGGCTGTTCCTGATCTTCTTCGGCAGCGACGCCATCAACGTCGTAAACCAGGGCTACGACCTCGGCCTCACGAAGAAATACAAGCTCGCCGGCGACGGCGCCGTCGCTACCTCGACCCAGCTGCCGGCGATGGGCAAGAAGATCGAGGGGTTTGTAGGCATCGACCGCTATTTGCCAGTGTTCGAAGGGTCGCTAGATACGCCTGAATTGCACGCGTTCTTCGACGAGGCGGCTGCCCGGCTGAAGAAGGTCGATCCGTCGGGGCCGTTGCCCGACCGTTACGTCCAATCGAACTTCGAGGCGGTCAACGCGTTGAAGCTCGGCGTCGAGAAGTCCAATTTTCAGGGCCGTGCCGATACCCCCAAGCTGATCGAGGCGCTCGAGGGCCTGACGATGAAGGGGGGACCTGACTTTCCGACCGGTGACAAGGTGCTGCGCAAGGACGATCATCAGGCGTTCATGCGTGAGCTGATCTACGTCATCAAGGACGGCACCTATCAGGTTCAGCAGGCCATCCCGTGGGACCAGACGCTGGTACCGCCGGCCTGCCGTTTCCCCGCCGCATGAAGAAATCGCTACAGAGACACAGAGCACACGGAGATCATATTACTTGACCTCTGTGCATTTCGTGTCTCTATAGCGAATAGAATAATTGCAAATGTCCAGCGCTTTAAAGCAAGTTGATGCATTATCTTTGTCGAGAGCAGAGACACCGCTGTTGCGCACTGAGGATTTGATCGTCCGCTTTGGCGGCCTGGTTGCGCTCAATCGCGTGAACTTTGTCGTCGGGCGCGGCGAAATCCGCGCGATCATCGGTCCCAACGGGGCCGGCAAGAGCACCTTTTTCAACTGCCTGACCGGCGTCCAACGCCCCTCCTCGGGACATATTTTCTGCAACGGCGAGAACATCACCGGGCTCACGCCGGATCGGATCTCCCGGAAGGGCATCGCGCGATCGTACCAGATCACCAACATCCTCCCCAACGCCACCGCCCTTGAGAACGTCCGAATCGCGGCGCAGTCGCGCCGGCACAGCTGGAGCCTGCTTAGCCATTACCGGGCCTACCGCGATATTATCGAGAAAGCCGAGGCCATACTGGAATCGATCGGGCTTGGCGCAAAACGGGATGAGTTGGCCGCCAATCTCTCGCATGGCGAGCAGCGGAACCTCGAGATCGGCATTGCGCTCGCCACCGAGCCTCGGCTTCTCTGCCTCGACGAGCCGACAGCCGGCATGAGCGCGGCCGAAACCCGCGACACGATGGAGCTGGTGCGCCGCATCGGCGAGGAACTGACGATCCTCATCGTCGAGCACGACATGCAGGTCGTGATGGAGCTGGCCGGGCGGATCACGGTGCTCCATTACGGCGAGATATTGGCGGAAGGGACGCCGGCGGAAATTCAGCAGAACCCCAGAGTGCTGGAGGTCTACCTCAAGACATGAGTGAGACGCCTCCGGAGCCTCTGCTTCGGGTCGACAACATTCATACCTACTATGGGAAGAGCCACATCTTGCATGGCGTCTCGCTCGAAGTCGGGAGAGCGGAAGTTGTCGGGCTGCTCGGACGCAACGGCGTCGGCAAGAGCACGACATTGAAGGCGATTGTCGGTCTCGTGCACCCGAGCGAAGGCGAGGTCTCGTTCGAGGGCCGGCGCATTACACAATTGCCAGCGCACCGGCTGGCGAGGCTCGGCATTGGCTATGTTCCCGAAGACCGGAGGATCTTTCGCCTATTGACGGTAACCGAGAACCTGCGCACCGGCCTCGATCGTCACGGAGTGTCAAAGACCCAGAAAAAGCAGCTGTTGGAAAAGGTCTACCAATATTTTCCAGTGTTGGCCGAGCGGCGCAATCAGCCCGGCGGTACGCTCTCGGGAGGCGAGCAGCAAATGCTCGCAATCGCCCGCTCGATGATGCTCGAACCCAAGATCATCCTGTTGGATGAGCCCACCGAGGGCCTAATGCCTCGCATGGTTTCCCAGATCGGAGAGATCATCGGTGTGCTCGAACGGGAAGATGTCGCGGTACTGCTCGTCGAACAGAACGTTCCGCTCACCCTGGAAGCCGCGCAGCGTGTCTATATCCTGGAAAAGGGTGCGGTCCGGCACCACGCTCCAGCTTCCGCGCTGCGCGCCGACGACAGGGTCATCCATCAGTACATAGGCGTGTAATGAGTGGCCCAGCTCACCGTCCGCCCTCCACTCAAATTCTCGCTCTCCGCCCTTGGGGGCGGAGAGGGTCGGGGTGAGGTGGGGGAAAGCTGTGCCGGCTCCGAACTGCGGCGCGACCCACCTCACCCTCCCGTCGCTGGTGCGCCGGGCCCCTCCCTCTCCCCCTGCAAGCGGGCGGAGAGGGAATCAAGGCCAACGGCCGACGCTGCAGCATCGGGAATAGGTGCCAACGATGGAAATTCCGCTCGACCAGCTACTGATCCAGACGATCAACGGTATCGTCACCGGCATGATCCTGGCGCTGGTGGCCTCCGGCCTGACACTGATCTTCGGGATCATGGATGTTGTCAATTTCGCGCATGGCGAGCTGTTCATGCTGGGCGCCTATGTCGGTGTCATCGTACTGGCGGCGACCGGCAATTTCTGGATTGCGCTCATGGCAGCAAGCCTGCTGATCGCGCTGCTCGGCGCGGTCATCTATTTGACGACACTGCGGCCGTTGCTCGGCCGTGACCCGCTGACGACGATCCTTGCCACCTTCGGCGTCTCGCTCGTGCTGCAAAATTATGCGCTGTGGCAGTTCGGCCCGGTCTCGCGGAAAATTACCGAGCCTTTCAGCGGGCATTTCGCGCTGTTTTACCTCGACTATCCCTGGTACCGGCTGGCGATTGCGCTGCTCTCGGCGGCTATCATCGGCGGGTTGTGGCTGTTCCTCAAATTCAGCACCTTCGGCGTCTGGATCCGCGCCACGACGCAGGATCGCGTCATGGCACAGGCCATGGGGATCCCGGTGCCGTGGGTATTGACCGCCGTGTTCGCGATCGGCGCTGCAATGGCCGCCGCCAGCGGCGTACTGTTCGGGCCGCTGGTCGGCGTCAACCCTACGATGGGTCTGGACTGGATCCTCAAAGCCTTCATCGTCGTCGTCGTCGGCGGCATGGGCAATCTCGCTGGATCGATCGCCGCGTCGATCTTCATCAGCCTCTTGGAGGCCTATGCCTCGCTCTGGGTGAGCCCGGCCCAGGCGATCATCGTCTCTTTCATCGTGCTGATCCTGACCCTGCTGTTCCGGCCGACCGGGCTTTTTGTGGCGACCCCGAAATGAGGCTGCGCCACGCCACGATCTATTGGACGGGTTCTGCCGTCATTATCGCGCTATTGATTGCGGCCCCACTCGTCTTGCCGGAGTTCTGGCGCCGTCTGGTCACCGAGATCTTGATCTGGGGACTGCTGGCGATGTCATCGGACCTGCTGATCGGCTACACCGGCATGGTGTCGTTCGGCCACTCGGCTTTCTTTGGCCTCGGGATGTACGGCGCCGCCGCGGCGCTGCTTGCCGTCGGGCCGCCGAGCCTGTGGCTGGCGATTGCCACGGGGCTCATCGCCGCTGCCGCGGTCGCGGCCTTTGTCGCGTATTTCTCGACCCGACTGCGCGACATTTATTTCGCGATCACGACACTGATTTTTTCGCAGATCTTCTACGTCGTCATCTTTACCTGGACCGAGGTCACGGGCGGTGAAAACGGCCTCACCTTCAGCCGCCCAGCGTTGGCGATCCCCGGCCTGGTCTCGATTCCCTTTACGTCGGCGACATTGCACTGGTTTGTGCTTGCCGCAGTGACGTTGTCTTATCTCGTGCTGCGGCGCATCACGCAATCGCCTTTCGGCATGGTGTTGCAGTCGATCCGCGAGAACGAGGCGCGCACCAGAGCGATCGGCTACCCGGTCGAGCGACACAAGATCGTCGCGGTGATGCTCTCCGGGCTGTTCGCGGGTCTCGCCGGCGTTCTCTATGCGCTGCAAAACCGCTTCGCCGCCCCCGATTTCGTGTTCTTCGTCGTGTCGGGCGAGACCATCATCTACAATGTCATCGGCGGCGTCGGCACACTAATCGGACCGATTGTCGGCGCCGCTTTCTTTCTGCTGTTGCGGGAAGGTTTCTCCCGGTTTTTCACCGAATATTACCTCATACCCGTAGGGATCATCTTCGTGGCGATGGTCATTTTCGTGCCCCAAGGCCTGCTCGGCTTCGCCCGGCGCTGGCTCAACGAATAGATTTGCCGCTAGAGCGCTGAACGGCGGCTCGAGCCGCCGCCGTCGATCGTGATGATCGAGCCGGTTGTGTAGGCCGAGAGATCTGAGGCGAGAAAGGCGGCCATCCAGGCGATCTCCTCAGGCTTGGCGGCGCGGCCGAAGGCGAGCGGTTTCATGTATTCGGTCCAGCGTTCGGCATCGCCGAACTGGGCCGCCGCTCGGGTGCGCATCAGGGTAACGAGCCGATCGGTCATGACCGGGCCCGGGTTGATGCCGACCACGCGCAGCCCATCGCGTGGCGCCGTGCCGCCCATCGCCCGCGTGAACGCCATCAGCGACGCATTCCCGGACGAGCCGGCGACGTAATCAAAATCCGGGTTTTCGCCAGCGGCGCCAAGGATATTGATGATGACCCCCTTCCGGCGCTCGCGCATCAGCGCATAGAACCGCCGCGTCATGTTGATGTAGCCGAACACCTTCAGATCCCAGGCGGCACGCCAGCGTGCCTCGTCGATCGCGTCGATATTGCCGCCGGGGATCGCTCCGGCATTGTTGACGAGGATCTGGGTGTCGGCGCATTCCTCGGCGAGCCTGTCGACATTGCGACTGTCGCTGAGGTCGAAGGGGTAGAACCGGACCGCGACATTGTGCTGGCCGACGATCTTCGCACGCACGGCTTCGAGATCGGCAGCGGTGCGCGACACCAGCATGACGTCGCACCCCTCCTCGGCCAGGACCTCGGCGCAGGCTTGCCCGATCCCTTTCGACGCACCGGTAACCAGCGCCTTGCGCCCTCGCAAACCCAGTTCCATGACATCTCCTCCGAGTGTGTCACCAAGAGCCGCCCCCTCCGATTTACTCCCCCGGCGAGGGAGGGAGGTCTTGGTGGGGGTTAGCGGCTGGTGCCGCCATCGTTGACCGCGATCGTGCCGGTCCGTAGGCGGATTTGTCTCATACGAGAAATGTCGTTATCCAGGCGATCTCCTGCGGCGTTGTGGCGCGGCCTATCGACATTCCCCCAATCAGCTCGCGCTAACGTTCGGCATCGCCAATCGCACCTGCGCCTCGCGCCGTAACTGGTGATCATGCGGTCGGTCTCAGAATTGATGCCGACGACACCCAGGCCGTCGAGTGGCGCGGTATCGCCCATTGCCCGTGTTAACGCCATCAAGGAGGCGTTGCCTGAGGACCCCTTGATCTAACCCCACTGCACCCATTAGCCGACCGCGCCGAAGATGTTAACGACGACGCCCTCTTTGCGCTCGCACATCGGAGCATAGACTTGCCGCGTCATTTTGTTACAACGAAGACCTTCGGAACCTAGGCCGCGCGCCAGCGTTTCAACCTCGCCGAGTGGGTCACGCGGGATCGCCTCCCGCATTGTTAGTCAGCATCCCGTATTTTACGGAGATTGCAATGATCGAGGGTTCTGTCCTAAGGTGCTTGCGGCACGGTCGATTCGCCGCATGTTGCGTCAATCCCCCGAATTGACGTCACGTTCGGGGCTGAGATTAAATTGAGTCAAATTGCTGGTTGACTGGCCTTCCAGTGTCCTCTGGATTAACTCTAGGGTTACGCAACCGGCCCGGCTCGCTTTCTGAAAGAGAGAATCTCTAAAGCGTTTGGAATGAGGGCTGAATGAAGGTCGCGATTCTCGCGGGTGGAATGGGGACGCGCCTCGCCGAGGAGACAGATCAGCGCCCGAAGCCGATGGTGGAAATCGGCGGCCAGCCGATTCTTTGGCACATTATGAAATATTATTCGTCATTTGGGTTGAACGAGTTCATCATAGCGCTCGGCTACAAGAAAGAAGCGATCATACGATATTTCTTGGACCTGCATTACTACAGCTCGAATCTCACCATCCGCACCCGTGACGGTTCCATTACGGTTCACGATCAGCGGCACGGACCGGATTGGACTGTCCATCTCATTGATACGGGGCTGCTAACCGATACAGGCGGCCGCATCAAGCGGCTCGCACCCCACATGGGCAATTCAACATTCATGCTTACCTGGTGCGATGGCTTGTCTGACGTTAACCTTAAGGCTCTTCTCGCGTTTCACCGGTCCCATGGCAAGCTCGCGACTGTAACGACCGTGCGTGCGCCGGGACGCTTTGGTTACATCGCGCTCGATGGCGACGAGGTTAGCTGTTTTCGCGAGAAGCCAGTCGACGGAGACGGTTGGATCAACGGCGCCTTTTTTGTCTTGGAGCCGGGCGTATTCGAGTACATCGACGGCGACGCGGCCAGTTGGGAACGACAGGCTATGGAGCGGCTTGCTGCCGACAGGCAGCTCGCCGCCTATCGTCACAACTCGTTCTGGCAATGCATGGACACCTTGCGCGAGAAGCGGTTGCTCGACGAACTGTGGACCCAGGGGAAGGCTCCCTGGAAAACTTGGGAGTAAAAAGATGCGGGTCTTGGTAACGGGGCATCGGGGCTACATTGGCAGCCCCCTCGTTGAGCGGCTGAAAGCGGCCGATCATGAAGTGGTGGGCGTCGATACTGAGCTCTATGAAGATTGCACCTTTGGAGGAAACAAAGACAGCGGGATCCCGACTATCAACCGGGACATCAGAGAGCTGTCGCCCGCCGATCTCGAGGGCATTGACGCGATCGCCCACCTCGCCGGCATCTGCAACGATCCGCTGGGGGATTTGCTGCCGGAAACCACATACGACATCAACCACGCTGCGACAGTGCGGTTGGCAGATATTGCCAAAGCCAGTGGCGTTCGCCGATTTGTCTTCTCGTCCTCGTGCAGCGTGTACGGCGCTGCTGGACAAGAATGGATCGATGAACAGTCCGCACCCAATCCAATAACGCCTTACGGGCTCTCCAAGTGGAAAGCCGAAATCGATTTGAGCCGTTTGGCAGACAGCGGCTTTTCGCCGGTATTTCTGCGCAGCGCTACGGCATACGGCTTTTCCCCGCGCATTCGGTTCGACCTGGTTCTTAACAATTTGACCGCGCACGCATTCACGAGCGGCAAGGTGCTGCTCAAGAGCGACGGCATGTCGTGGCGTCCTATCGTCCATATCGAGGACATAGGTCGAGCATTCGTGGCGGCGCTCGAGGCACCGGTGGAGTCAGTCCATAACGAGATATTCAATGTCGGAATAACAACCGAAAATTATCGGATCCGGGAAATCGCCGAGATCATTGAGTCGACGGTGCCTGGCTCCCGCATCGAATTCGCTGCCGGGGCCGGCCCCGACAAGCGGACGTATCGGGTGGATTGCTCAAAGATTTCTCGTCTGCTGCCAAAGTTTAGACCGCAATGGACGGCGCGCCGAGGCGCGCGTGACCTCTACAGCAAATACAGCGAGTATGGGCTTCTGCTGGAGGACTTTGAAGGTGCGCGGTATCAGCGGCTCGCGTATCTCCAGTCGTTGATGGCCCGCGGCGCCATTGACGGTAATTTGCGCTGGGTTGTGCCGGCAGCAGGTTTGGGGACCAGCTCTGCACAGTCCCATGAAATCCTTTGATAGACGCTGGCTTTTAAACCGCGGGGCTACTGGGAGTTGGCCGTTGGAAAAGACTGCATGTCCTAACTGCAGATCGGAGGGCTGCTGTCATCCATTCTATGAAGTGCTGCGCGTTCCGACGAACAGCTGTCTGCTGGTGGAGGATCGAGCCCGGGCGCTGGCGTTTCCGACCGGCGATATCAGGCTCGCCTTCTGTAGCAATTGCGGCTTCATCTTCAATGCGGCGTGGGACCCTCAGCGCACGATTTACTCGAATCAATATGAGGAGACCCAAGGGTTTTCACCGACGTTCAACGCCTTCAACCGCGCCATCGCCGAGGAGCTCATCAACGCCTACGACGTTCGCGGGAAGACCGTGCTCGAGGTCGGTTGCGGCAAAGGCGAGTTTCTGAGCCTCATCTGCAAGCTTGGAGGCAATCGCGGCATCGGCTATGACCCGAGTTTTGTCCCCGCCAGGCAGGATTCGGAGCAGAATGTGCGGTTCGTGCGCGAATTTTTCACGGAGGAGACGCGCGAAAGCGCGCCCGATCTCCTCTGCTGCAAGATGACGCTCGAGCACATCGGGCAAACACACCGATTTCTGGCATCTGTCCGGTCGATCGCGAATCGCAACGATTCGGTCATATTTTTTCAGGTGCCCGATGTAGCGCGAATCCTGAAGGAGGGCGCCTTTTGGGATGTCTACTACGAGCATTGCTCATATTTCAGCGCTACATCGCTCAAACACTTGTTCGCGAAGACAGGTTTCGCGGTGCAACGGGTTTGGACCGGTTATGATAGCCAGTACTTAATGATTCTGGCGAGCCCGGCAGAGCACGAATCTAAGATTACCCTTGGCGATGAGGACAGTGTCACCGCGATCATCCGTGGCTCCGTCAGCTTCGCCACCGCCGTGACGCGCAGCCGCGCGTCATGGCTCAGCCGACTGCGCAACTGGGCCGCCACAGGGCAACGCACAGTCCTCTGGGGCTCCGGATCGAAGGCGGTAGCGTTCTTAACGACGCTCGGGGTGCACGATGAAGTCGAGCACGTGGTCGACATCAATCCTTACCGCGTCGGCAAGTTTCTGCCAGGTACCGGACAGAGAATTGTGGCGCCGTCATTTTTGCGCGAATATCATCCGGATAATGTCGTCGTTATGAACCCTGTTTACTTCCGCGAAGTAGGACAGGAACTCGCTCGCCAGCGTTGTGAGCCCAAGCTATACACAATTCTCGATTTCGAGACGGAGCGTGCATGAAGCTGATCGCTTCTAACAGATGTCTCGTTTGCGGGGCGGCATCCCTCGAGCCTTTGATTTCCATTACCGATGTTCCGATGCTGTGCAATCGGCTTTGCGCGTCTGAGGCCGAGGCGGCGAATGCGCCACATGGCGATATTAGCCTCAGGTACTGTCTCGATTGCGGTCACATTGTCAACTCTGCGTTCGATGAGTCACGGGTCCATTATGATGGACGTTTCGAAAACACGCTGAGCTTCTCACCGCGCTACCGGCAATATGCCGAGCTGATGGCTGACCGAATCATCGACCGCTACGGACTCAATGGCAAACGCATTGTCGAAATCGGATGCGGCGGCGGTGATTTCTTGCGCCTGCTATGCGCCCCCGGCAACCATGGTGAAGGCTATGACCCGAGCCAAGCGACTAGCCGATTCGGAGCAGGCCGCGGCAACGTCGAGATTATCGGTCGGAACTTCGCGGTCGAGGACGCGCGCGGCGCGGATTTCGTATGTTGCCGCCACGTGCTGGAACATTTGCCACAACCCATGGATCTGCTTCGGCAGCTTCGCGAAAACATAGCGTCCACAGCCGATGCTGCAGTTTGCTTTGAGGTACCAAACGGCCTATTTACCCTAGAACGCTTGGGCATCTGGGACATAATCCACGAACACGTCTCCTATTTTGCGCCCTCCTCGCTAGTCCGGGCGTTCCAGAACGCCGGCTTTACGGTTTGCCGGGCCGAATCTACGTTTGACGACCAATATCTCTGCCTGGAAGCGTGCGTCAGCGACCATCAGCGGTCGATCGATGCACCCAAGCGGCCCCCTGAGGCATGTTACAGTTCCTTCAGCCAGCGCTTCTCCGAAAAAGTTGTGCAGTGGCGTCAGCGCATTGAGGAATTAAGATCCGAGCGCCGGCAAGTCGTGATTTGGGGCGCGGGCGCCAAAGGTGTCATGTTCCTGAACCTGCTGCGGGTAGCGGCCGGCGCTGGTATTGATTGGGTGGTTGATATAAATCCTCGCAAGCAGGGCCATTTTGTGCCGCTCATGGGACAAAGAATTGTCCGCCCGGACCGCTTGCTGCAAAACCCGCCGGATCTCGTGGTCGTCATGAACCCCGAGTATGAGCACGAGGTCCGGTCGATGATCCACGATATGGGGATTGGTTGTGAGGTGGTGAGCGCGTAACTGTCTGCATGTGGGCAACGCTCTTCCACAGCAAATATCAAAATTAAGTCTCCCTGTCCTGTCGGAAATCGTCGGACGCCGGAGAGTGACCTGATTTGTATGTTAATTTTGCCTCCAGGTGAAGACGGAAGAGATCGCATAGTTCCAGACCGACCCGACGACAACGCCGGCAAGACCGGCGAGCCACCAGACCTCATTCTGGGAAAAGAGATAGCTGGCGATGCCGACATTCGCGACGGCTCCGAGCGCGCAGATCGCATAAAAGGTGAGCAGCCCCCGCAGTACCGCAAGACCTTGCAAACGGCGGTCCCGATAGGTGAAGAGATTGTTGATGAAAAAATTCGAGGTCATTGCTGTGACGGCTGCTATGGCCTGCGCCCAATTAAAGGAAACTTCAGCCACAGTGAGCGCCAACCAGAGAACCGCCATATGAAGCAATAATCCAATTCCACCGACGAAAGCGAACAGGGCGAAACGGACCGGGACGATGTGGCCGATCAGCTTATCGGCGATCAGCATCATGTATTCCCAAGCGACGAGTGCATCGAGTTTGCTCTCGCCGTGCTGCCGTTCCCGGAACTCGTAGGGTAGCTCCTTAAGCCGCAGGGGTCGTGGCGACGATGCCAGGATGTCGAGGAGGATCTTGAAGCCCTGGCCAGAAAGGCGTCGGAGAGCTCCTTCCAGAACTTCCCGCCGCAGCATGAAGAAGCCACTCATTGGATCGGTGATATCAACTTTACAGATGATTCGGGACAGGAGTGCGGCGGCGGCGCTCATATTTGCCCGGGTGGTGTCCCATCCGCCGATTCCGCCGCCGGTCACATATCGGCTACCCACCACCAAATCAACTGGTTCGCTTTTCAATACCGCCAGCATCTTCGGAAGGAGCTTTTCGTCATGCTGCATATCGGCATCCATGACGGCGATATAGGGTGCGGAAGCGGCCAGCGCCCCCTCGATGCAGGCCGTTGTTAGGCCCCGACGGCCAATCCGCTGTAGGCAACGCACTCGTCGATCGCGCCGGCTAATCTCACGAATCCGCTCCGCCGTGCCGTCCCGCGAATCGTCGTCGACGAAAATTGCTTCCCAGTTGACCGTGTCGAGCACCGCATCCAGCAACCCGACGAGCGAGCAGATATTGTCCCGCTCGTTTAGGGTCGGAATGACCACAGTCAGTTCCGGCCCCTCCGTAAGCGGGCGCCCGTGAGTGTGGCTTACGCTTGCGATATCCTTTCCTTCCGGGGAGTCGACAGTTATCACGATGCTTTTACCCGCTTCCACGGACCTCGCCGGATACATCAAAATTTACCATAGATTGTTTTTCTCGCGTACGATATCGAGGCTCGAACTTTCCGAGCTCATGATCCGAAGACGAAGCAGCTTAAGCAGGTCCCTTCCCCGACACAGCAAAAGAGAATAAGATTGTCAAACGATTAGGAATGCCGGTGTGGACAGCAGCTTCGAGCAACGTCAACGGACAAAGCAATACAGCATGAGATGGGCTCCTGGTGGGCGATGCCTCACTGTGGAGCCCTAATCGTCACTTAGGGAGGCAACTAAGAGAAGTGGACTATGCCCATCGCTAATTGCCGATCATGTGGTTCGGACGAACTTCATGTTATCCTTGACCTCGGGGCTCAGCCTATAGCGAATGCGCTGCTCAGCGAGGAAGAACTTAGTCGTCCGGAGGCGAAGTTTGCGTTGGCGGTGGCATTTTGCCCCGCGTGTGCGCTACTGCAAGTGACCGAGACCGTCCCCGCGGACATTCTTTATCGTCGTGACTACCCCTACTTCTCCTCGTCCTCGCCCGCGCTATTGAAGCATTCGGCCGAACATGTCGAAGCGCTCGTCTGCAAATATGGGCTGGGCCCGCTCAGTTTCGTCGTCGAGGTTGCCAGCAATGACGGATACTTACTGCGCAATTTCGTCGAACGTGGGATTCCGTGCCTCGGGATCGATCCGGCTGACGGTCCTGTGGCTCGGGCCAATTCCGTTGGCGTGCCGACGATTCACGATTTCTTCGGGTTGCGATGCGCCGAGAACTTGGCGCGCGAAGGTAAGTTCGCGGACGTTTTGATTGCGAATAACGTGGTCGCTCATGTCGATGGTATCAATGATTTCGTCGCCGGCTTTGGTCACCTTCTGAAGCCAACCGGTGTCGCGGTGTTCGAATTTGCCTACGCCGTGGATATGATAGAAAATTGCGAGTTTGACACTATTTACCATGAACACCTCTTTTATCATACACTGCACGGGCTCACAGCGCTTTTCAACCGGCATGGACTCTATCTGAACGATGTCGAACGGCTTCCGATTCACGGGGGCTCGTTGCGGCTGACGGTAGGGCGAATGCCCGCCCGATCCGCGAGGCTGGATGCGCTGTTCGCTCACGAGGCAGCGCTGGGCGTAGGTGAGGTGTCGTTCTACAACGGGTTCGCCGACCGGGTCAGGGCGCTTCGCGACTCGCTTGCCGGCCTTCTCGCCTCGGAGAAGGCCAAAGGGAAGCGGATCGCCTGCTATGGCGCGGCAGCGAAGGGCGCGACACTGGTGAACTATCTGGATCTAGGTAAGGGGTTCTTCGAGTTCGTGGCCGACGCCAATCCTTTCAAACAAGGCAAATACATGCCGGGTCGGCACATCCTGATCCGCCATCCGGAGCACTTGGTGGCAGACCAACCGGACTATGTCCTGCTGCTCGTTTGGAATTTTGCAGGGGAGGTGATGCGGCAGCAGGCGGCCTACCGGGAACGCGGTGGCAGCTTCATCATCCCGGTTCCTGAACCATGTATAATACCACCGGGGGCGCCCATCGATGACACGCAGTTTGCGATGTTTCCGACGCGAGATCACGCCGCACCGCGGGGCTAGCAAGGGAGGATCTCCCCGGAATACCTTTTGGCGTGACTGCCGATCCCGTAGTTATTATTTGGGCCTTAGATGAGCCAGGGCGTGAATCACGATGTCATTTCTTTGCGGCGAAGTGGGCGGGGAGATGTGCTATCGTTATGATGTGCACGTCGAGATGATAGGTAACATCTAGGAGAGTGGCTCCATGACCGGTGTTTTCTTCGACCCGCCGCGGAATGACGAAGCATGGCGCGCTATGATCTATGATGGCGATATTATTATAATGTCGCCAACGCCCGAAATGCTCGCGTTGGTTGAGCACACCCGAACGATGATTGAGGATGCGTTCGCCCCGCTTGATCCTCAGCGCACCCATGAGAGCTTGGCTGTCGAGCGGTGTGTTGAAATCCTTTCGGTGCTAAAGCCAAGTTATATCCACCACCCCCACACGAAGGAGCTCATTCAACACGTCCTGGATGGCTTTGGCTGCTCTCTTGAAAAGACGTACCAAGATGTGCCGCGTCTGCGCTGCGCCTTCCCTAAAGACTATCTTACGACAGGGATCGCCTATGCCCACCATCCCCACCGCGACACCTGGTATTCAGCGCCAATGTGCCAGTTCAATTGGTGGGCACCTATGTACGAATTCGTCTCAGAGAATGGAATGGCCTTCCATCCGCGTTATTGGGATCGAGGTGTCAAGAACGGATCACGTGACTTCAACTACTACCGGTGGAATGCCGAGAGTCGTAAGAATGCCTCGCAGCACATAGGCCACGATACTCGGGTCCAACCACACGCAGAGGAACCGCTGGAACTCAATCCGGACGTGCGCTTTGTCGTCCCGCCGGGTGGCATCATCGTCTTCTCCGGGGCGCAGCTTCATTCGACGGTGCCAAACACCACGAATCTGGTGCGCTGGAGCATCGATTTTCGGACCATCAATATTGACGATGTTACGAGAAAACGCGGCGCGCCAAACACGGACAGCGCCTCGACGGGTACATCGTTGCGGGACTTCCTGCGGGTCGCTGACTTTGCCCCGATCCCGGAGGAGATTGTTGCCGCATATGACGATGGTGTACCTGCAGGCGGCGTGGCCGTCTTCAAGCCGGGTGTAACGAACGCATCTGTTGGTTGGCAGGCGCACGGCTGAGAACAGGCACAAGCAGCGGTTCCGCTTCGCTCGAAAATTCCGGACAAATGACTGCGACTATGACCGAAATGCTCGGACGAACTCCCTAACCGCTTTTTTGGCCGGCATGGCCAGCCAAGGGCCAGCGCTTCCGCCAACTTTCGGCTTTCTCTCCCGCCCCTTGCTTGGTCTCATTCGGAGGGCTTGCATTGCTGGGGACCGCCCGCATATTCGGCAGCTATGAAGAGCGGTCTTCAGCAGGGCGACCTCGCTGAGTGATACGCCCAGATGGCATTCCCAACGAGAGTGGCGACCGCCGAGATTGAATGATCAGTCACCGCCCTCTTCGAAAAGTTATGGGGCGCATCGAAAGTAACTATAAGGGGAGCGAACGGCGCGTCGCGCTAAAGGCCCAGAGCAAATTTCAGATGCAGATCCCGAAGATGACAGCCGGAAGCGAGCGATCAGCCGATCAGCCTGT
>Ga0126383_10000039_pt1 | contig 59909 bp, 88 predicted proteins | sample PanSoiMetPlot_35_FD_96882 | JGI IMG/M metagenome (GOLD analysis project Ga0126383, IMG submission 96882) | Tropical forest soil microbial communities from Panama - MetaG Plot_35 | ecosystem: Environmental > Terrestrial > Soil > Tropical forest > Bulk soil | place: Panama | collected 2016-02-17 | reverse complement strand
ATGAAGCTCTCGAACCGTCGCGTCCGGAGCGTGATGACCACCGACCCCCGTTCTAGTGCGGCGGCGTTGGCTTTCCGGGGAAACGGTAGGACGAGGTTATGACCGAATGAAGGCGATCCTTGGCGCAGCTTGAAAACTCTATATGGTACCCCCTCCTTTACGGTCGGGGCGGTCGCGGTCGAGGATGGCCGCGACCGTTCCATCGAGCGCCCAAACGAACGGGCGCTGGATGGAGCGTAGCTCCGCAACCGAATGAAAGAGGGTACCGCAATGGATCAGCAAACGAGGCGTCTACGCGCGCGCAACAAGATGCTCGCCCGCAAGAACGCCGACGGACTTAGCGTTGGTTTGATCGCTCCGCGCGGTCAAGGACGCAAGTCGAAGCCAAGTGAGGTATTCGTCAACCGCCAATGCGATTACGTCATCGGCGGCAAAGAGCAACTGATTCGCAAGCGCCGAACCAATCCGGCACCAGGTCAAGCCGAGACGTACTTCATAAAGATCGTTCGCGGCGGCCATCGCTGCGTCAAGAACGAGCTTAGCAAGGGTCGTTGCCTAGAGCATCTCGGCGCGACATACGAGAACGAGCAAGACTAACTCAATAAAGGAGGGTACCAATGTACCGTTGGATCGAGTCCTGGCTCATCGATTGGAATATGCGTCGTTGCGACATCGATGAGTTCGGCCAAGAAATGTCGCGTTGGGAAAAAGTCAAATACCTCGCGGCAATCCTATGGGAGCATCGCAAGTACGCTTGAGTAGGGGTTGGCACTCATAGAGTGCCTTCCCGTACGCAACCGCGTACGGCAAGGAACCAAAAGGAGGGTACCAAATGATATCGGTCATTCCAGTCGAGAATGGCTCGGGTACGTTCAACGTTCTCGGCATCGACGAAGGCATGTTTTGCCTTCAAGGCAACCTCACGCTCGCTCAACTCAAGCAGTTGAAGGTCGAGGTTGACAAGGCCATCAAGACAACGACCGGAAAGGCCAAGTGATGTTTACTTGGCACGATCCCGATGACGACGTCATCTACGAGATGCGTTACGTTGTGACGCAATCGGATGACGAAGGCCCGGAGTACGTCGAATGGCGAGTCAAGCCTGAGATGGCAGGAAGCTTGGGAAAAGCTGCAGAGTATGTGCATGGCGATGGTGGCTGGATGAAGCTGCCGCCGTGGGCAACTCCTCCGGACGAGGCAATGGAGCACTGGCATGGCAAGGTTACGAAGATCGACCGCTTGACATCCAGTGACTTCAACGACCTGCTCGGCGCGACATACCGCTTGATGAAGGATCTCAAGCGGCTCGGGCTCATCCCCGAAGAGTTCAAGGCGATCATCGAATGAGCAAAAAGCTGAAAGGCAAGCAGCTACAGATCGCCTCGGGCAGCAGATCCAAGTCCATAGCGAAAGCTGAGGACAAGGCGCGGTCAAATCGACACAGACGCGACCGCAAGGAATCAATCAAGCGCGAGATGTGAGTAGGAAGTCCCAAAGCGTGAAAAAGAGAGCCTAGAAAAAAGCATGCTTTGGGGCTTCGTGTTCGCAATCCGCGATCACGTAATGCCCAAAGGAGGGTACCAATGTACCATACGCGAGAGGATCATCGCAATATGATCCTCGACCCGTTCAAGTGGCCGCACTTGGTGCTGCCCATCAAGCGTTACCGCGATGGGTTCATGGAGACGGCACTGGTGTACGCTGGCATGGAGAAGATTGGTGAGAACGATCCCATCCAGGTCAAGCTCAACACCACGATCTTCGGCGACATCGGTGAGGACAGTAAGATGCATGTCTTCAAGAACGTCGATGAACTGCTCGACGACGGATGGGAAGTGGACTGATGATCAAGAAGAAGCACGTCAAGGTCGGCGGTTACTACGCCATCAAGCACACGTCATCCCCGTATGGCAAGCTGTCGATCATTCGGATCGACGGCGAGAGCATGTACGGCGGATGGAACGCCACGAACCTGCGGACGAAGCGTCAAATCCGGATCAGGAGCAACACGAAGCTGCGGTACGAGGTTGTCCTCAATCCGCACTTCGACGCTTGCTGTCCTGACGAGATGCTGAAGGCCGGCATCAAGAAGTGGCTCAAGGTCGAGGAGGCTGCGTGATGTTGGAGGAAATCATCGAGGAGATGATCAATCTCTTCAAGGAGAACGGCAGCCCGCTCGATCCGCATGACATCGCGATGGACGTACTCGATAGTGCGTGCGCCCATGGATTGTACGACGCGAACAACGACGCTGAGTGCGATCTTGCGTTGAAGCAGATCGAAGAGCAAGTCCCGTACTACTTCACCGCCTCAGAGTTCAAGAAGTGGGAGAAGAGCAAGGCCAGTAAGTGAGCAGGAAGTGACGGGCTTCATGCCCGTCGCCTCGTGTTCATACTGGACACGGACTGAGAAAACAAAGGAGGGTACCAAATGAAGGTCAGAGCGATCTACTCGATGAGAGTAGAGGATGATGGCCGCGAAGTCCATACCGTTGATCACGATGGCGGTGGCTTCGTAGTGAGCAGCAAGGAAGTCGGTGTTGCTGTGCAGAACTTCTTGCACTACGCAACGCTGTCCGACATCCAGACGCTCCACCATCACCTGTTCGGCGAGTACGCCAATCGTGTGTCCGAGATCAACAACGACAACGTCATCGACATGACAGTGCGGCTTCCTGAGAAGGAATACCGTGACATGCGCGAGCGTGGTCGCGAAGATGGACGCAACGCTGCGTCCTGGATGATCGACGGCAACACGCCTGAGCCGTTCATGTTCCTCTCGAAGATCCTCACCGGCATTGAGGAAGGAGATCCTGAGATCCTGGATTCACTTCCCGAGCCGCGAGTTGGCGGTGAGTTCGCCGATGATCCCAACTGGGAGCAGATCTGCCAGGATGTCGTCGGACATTACGGTGACGACGGTGAAGAGGATCTCTTTGCCGTCTACACCGAGTCATTCCACGACGGTGTTCATTCCTGGATCGTCGAGCAGTATCACAACCTGAGCCCGAGTAACAAGGTCTGAGATGTACAGTCACTCGGGCATCGACGCTCGCGCGTATGACGCATGGGTGACTCGCGAGCCACCCTGGGATGATCACGAGCCTTGGCAGGAACTCTTGCACTGTAAGTTCTGCGGTGCATGGGTCTCGACCAAGCCTGAGAACATCATCCTGCGCGTCGAGCATTCCCGCAAGGGAACCTGCTACGGCAATCTGGAAGGCTACGATGCCGAAGGCGAATGTCCTGATTGGAATAAGCCTCACGGCAAGCATGAGATCGAAGCCTATGCCGGCCAATCAACTTACTTCCGCTGCAAGCGTTGTGGCGGCGAAGCTGAGTTGACGGAGTTCTGAGCAGGAAGTCGCACCGGTCACTCGGTGCGGCCTCGTGTTCGGATGTCCGATCACGTAACCAAAAGGAGGGTACCGTATGAACGAGTCCGGGAATATCATCCTGGGCTACCCCATGCGCATTCTGTTCGCGCCTGGGATGGAGACCGTTCTGTTCACCAACGAGGCGGAAGTCTTCATGGATGAGCATGGCGTCGAGTGGATCAAGTTCGTCGCCAAGAATGGCCCTGGTGCTCATAAGGAGCACATGATCCGCACCGATCAGATCGTCATCGTCAGGGACAACTGATGGAGAAGCGTCTGTACGTCGCGGTCATCTGGCGTCCTGAGGCGGCAACGCCGACGGGCATCTACTCCTATGATCCGACTGATCCGTTCGACGGATTGGAGATTGCTTTCAACTCGTTCGATGAGAGCAAGGTCGAGGAGTGGATCAACAAGAACGCTGACGAACATCCCGAGTGGAAGTTCCTTCAAGACTCCATAAGGATCGAAGATGGATCCTGAGGAGATCGTTCGGAACATTCCGGCGTCGGTCGTCAGCGACATCGAGTGGCTGGACAAGGCCATCGAACGGTTCACCGAGAGAGCATCGTCCGACAAGGACTTGGATTGGACGGACGTGATCTCAACTCTGTACGACGCGAGGGCAGCAATCATCTACCTCGCTGAGAAGCACGACAAGCTCGTCGTTCGACTACAGGAGCATGAACAATGAGTGACGAGGGCTTCATCCTCGACACCCCGGATCAGATCCGGGCATTCGGCTTGCTACAGATCTACTACAAGCTGAAGATGGAAGTGGAGAATCCGAAAGGCCCCAAGTGGCGTGACTCGCCGCTGAAGCAAGCCTGTGCGGTTCTTCAACGGAACAACTACGCCATCGATGTTCGCACTCGGCGTGCAGTGTTCCCGATCTACAAAGCGTATCTGGTGAGCATCGGAGTTCTGCGTAACGACGGCTCATAGCGCGCGGCGGCGTCATCGAAAGGTGACGCGCGCCGGACGCTATGTCCATCAAACCGTAATCAATAAAAGGAGGGTACCAAGTGAGTACAACCAGCAACTCGGATCTTCTGCGGAAGATCCAAGCCCTGCTGGCCAAGGCGGAAGCTACCACGTTCGAAGCTGAGCGTGATACGTTCATCGCCAAGGCCGACGAGCTTATGATGCGTCATCGCATCGAGCTTTGGGAAGTACAGCAGCACCAGACGGGCAGGATCTCCGAGCGCGAGCCGGTCATTCGCGACTTTGACTACAAGTTCGCGTTTGAGGCTGGCGGATTCTCGGAGATCGCAGATCCGCTCTGGTCGATGTTCCTCGCAACAGCGCGGTACTGCGGTTGTCTCGTCGTGTTCCATAAGCAACACTACAGCGGCGAGCGGCGCGAGTACGCCAGCTACACAGTGCCGGTCATCGGTACGGAGTCTGACCTGGGATGGTTCACTCTTCTGTTCACCAGCCTGATGACTCAGCTGGTCGATCAGATCCGTCCCAAGTACGATCCGAACAAGGGTTATGAGGAGAACCTCAGAACCTTCAAGGAGGCTGGCTGGAACTGGCTGGAGACGGCGGCGCTTATGCAACAGCATGGCTTCCATACCGACGTCACCACCGACAAGGCTCGACATCTGTGCGCTCACGCGTACAGGCGTTGGTGCAAGCGCACCGGCGTACAGCAAGACTACGCCAACTGGAACACCTATCGCCGGAACTTCGGCGCTGGGTTCGCCAATGCGATTGGATCGCGGCTCGACGACATGCGAGCGGACACGGTCAAGAAGGATGCGTCCGGCGGCATGGAACTCGCGCTCCGCGATCAGGGCCAGATCAATCGGGACTTCATGATGTCGGAGTTCCCGGTGACTGCGTCAAGCGGTCGCAAGTACGCGCTCGTTCGTGACAACCGCAAGTTCGACTCCGCAGCCTATGGCGGCGGGCGGTCGGCTGGCGCGAAGGCGAACATCTCGTCCTCACCTGGCCGTGGCGTCAAGCCGCAGCAGGGTAAGAAGCAGCTGGGAGGCTAACATGCCTAAGCAGAAGAGCAGAAGTGCTCGCTGGGAAGAGGCTGCGGCGAAATGCCGTAGTGAGTACGACAAGATCCTGGCGGCAGCCGACGAGTTGGTCGGCGCGCTGTCCGATCTGGAAGACATCCGTGGCGAGTATGAAGACTGGTTCGACAACCTTCCTGAGAACCTTCAGGACAGCGCGATGGGCCAGAAGCTCGCTGAGATCACCGGACTCGACATCGAGTCGGTCAGAGATGACCCGCTCGGGAACTGGAACGACGTTGAGCTGGTAGTCGAGAACGCCGAGGGCATGGACTTGCCGCTCGGCTTCGGGAGGGACTGATGCAGTACAACAAGGTCACTATCGAGATCGGCGTTGACAACGACAGGTCAATCGACCTGGCGACCACCGACAAGGGATCGCTCGTGATTGGCATCGAGGATCCGCAGTCGGTCGCAATCGTAGAACTTCAGCATCCAGATGTCGTCGCTCTGTACGAGTATCTGGAGGATTTCCTGAAGCGTTAGGTTGCGGTTCACCCGCGTCACGGCGGGTGTTCCGGAGCAATAACGCTCCAGAAGGAGGGTACCAAAATGGTCAAAAGGTCGCAAGTTCCGGATCAGTTCCGGAACACCGGCCCTACCGCCACCGAGCCGCAGATGGACTATCTACGCGCTCTGCGTGACGGCAAGGATCTGTCGAGCCTCAACGAGATCCAGATTGTCTGGCTCAACGAGACCGACATGAGCTTCCCCACCGAGCTTCCGAAGGCTCGCGTCAGTCAGGTCATCGAGACGCTGGTTGCGCTTCCCTGGAAGCCGCGTGAGGCCGGCAAGGCCATCGATGGCGTCGGCGACGGTCGCTACGCAATCGAGAAGCCTGACGGCACGCTGATGTTCTACAGCGTGAAGAACGGCCACAGCCGGACGTTCGTTGACGTCTGGGCATCCGACACCCGCTATCCGATCCAGAACCGGGATGAGCGAACGCGCATCCTGGAAGCGATCAAGGCGGATCCGGATGCAGGGCCCAGGTTCGGTCGCGAGATCGGTCGCTGCTACGTTTGCGGCCGCACGCTTACCGACGAACTGAGCCGGCAACTCGGGATCGGCCCGGTTTGTAGAGGCGATCAGTAATGCCTCTCGACATGAGCTGGGAGCCGAAAGGCCAGCATACGGTCATCACCGAGACCGGCCCGCTTCACCTGAACATTCGGCGCGTACTGTCGTCGAACATCGAGTGGGTGGGTTGGCCGCGAGTGATTCACGACCGCTGGATGGTCGTGCAGTTCAAGGATGGAAGCCGCTATGCGTACTTCGGCGTTTCGCGTCAGCGCGTCGTCGCTTGTGCGTATGCGGTGTCAACCGGATCGTACTTCCAACGGAAGATCCGGAAGACATTTCGTACGATGAAGCTGCGGTGACCCCGCGAGTCGCCCGCGTAACGGCGGGCGGTTCGGAGGGTCATCCAACTCTCCCCCAGAAAGTCCCTGGAAAAATGGACTAGACGGGAACACCCCCATGCGATATACTCTACGTCGCAGGGTACCATTCAACCGTAAGAATAGGAGGGAGCAACAATGGCAAGAGCAAGACGACAGCCTGCAGAGGACACCAACCCGGTCACCCCGGAGAAGCTGGAGCGGCTCGTTCGTTCGGGCATCACCAGCCACTCCGAGGCGGCGCAGGAGTTGGGCGTCACCGTCGGCCAGATCTCCTCGCTCGCATGGAGCAAGGCTCTGGTCGCGGGCGGCGAGTACAGCGAGCAGCCGGACACCGAGGCGAGCATCCGCCGGATGCGTGACGTCGAGGGTCTGCGCTGGGAACTGGTCGCTGCCAGGGCCGGCATCTCCGTGGCCGAGGCCAAGGAGCTTCACGGCGACGCAGAGAACAGCGTCGTGAGCGGTCGCCGCTCGAAGGCCGACAACGGCGATGCCGAGGAGGCCGAGGAGACCACGACTCGTCGTGGACGCGGCCGGGCAAGCTCGGCTGGGAAGACGACCACCGGCAAGCGCGCGAGCGCTGCCGCAACCCCGCGTCGGTCTCGCACCCGCGCGGAGCGGCGTGCCGGTAGGTCGAACAACCCTTCCTAACGGCAGTCGCGGAGTCCATCAGAACCGGTGACCAGGAGGAGGTTGAAAAATACCTTCGTCCTGGTCGCCGGGTCTGGATCATAGTCAGGTTGGATACCCTGGATCCATTCGTAACAGGGCCATTCCTGATTATCAGCTTCAAGCAGTTCTTGCCCGCAGGGACGTTCGACAGGGACGGTTACATACTGCGGCGCAAAAAGTCACTGATCCAGATTTATACCGACCCAGGCGGATACCGGACATTGGCTGCCGCCGACATCCGCTTCGAAGATCCAAGACGGACTGGAAGGTGAGCTGCAGCCGTCCCTAGCAGTAGGGACGGTTGGAGCCCATGCTCCAAAACAAAGGAGGGTACCGAGTGGACATTCTGAAGGAATGGGAGCGTGATCCACCGCGCGCCGAGATGACTACCATGACAGCGTTGTGGTACGACTTCAAGCGGCGGCGACGAGATCCCGCGAGCCCAGTGTGTCGATTCCGAGATGACATTCCGGACGCTTGTGCGCATGACATAACAGCACTAGACGCGCTGCGTCGAGCGGTGCGCAGCAAGCGTCCAAACGGAAAGATGCACAACCATCAGTCGAAGGTAAGTCCGGCGTTGCCTGAGTTGGAGCGTAAGCTAGTTGACTCCATCAATGCTCTGGTCAAGTCCGAGACTTTCGGACAGCTGTACAACGCCATCGATCTCCGAGCGCCGAAAGGCATCGGGCCAATGACGACGTACGATGTAGCTGTACGGTTCGGAGCGTTCCTTGGATTGAAGCCAGAGCGGATCTACCTGCACGCTGGAACACAGGCGGGCATCAAAGCTCTCGGCTTGAGTACGCGAGGTTGTTGGCAGACGTTCCCTGAGGAGCTTTTGCCGGCCATACTGCGGAACAAGGATCCGGATGAAGTGGAGGATTTCCTCTGCACCTATCGACTGGCGTTTGAAAGGATCAAGCGATGAGAACGCAAGAAGAGTTCGTCAGTCGGCTGCCTCTGTACCAGGCGACGAGAAGCAAGGATTTCCCCGGCTTCTTGATCGTCAGATGCGGTCGAAAGGATTGCCCAGGGACGATGGGTGACCGTCCGTTCCTGGTAGCCGAACGTGAATGGTTACGGCCATTCCGTGTAAAGAAAGGACAGCAGGTTTTACCGACTGTGATCATCGGTCGCAGCTGTCCCTATTGCTTCCGTACAGGCCGCGTACCGGCTAGGCGGGAGATCGGCTAGGCTAGAGGCTGGGAAAGCGTTATACACCAGCCTACAAGCTCGCCGCGCCGGGTAGATCCGCTGCCCTGGCGGCGGCGAAGGGGGATCCGGGTCGGATTGGTACCCTCCCCGGATCCCCCAACTACTTCTGAACACGACGGGTATTCCCGGTTCAACTCCGGGCGTGTTCCTGGCCGTCAAGAAAAAGGAGGGTACTATGCCTGAGGAACAAAAGGTGCAGTTCGTCAAGGAGCCTCCTCGCAAGCGTGGTGGAATGTTCGGTAAGTGGATGGTGCAACTCCAGCCGCTCGTCGAGAACCCGAACAGGTGGGCTTTGGTTTACACCTGTGAGACACCCATGCACGCGAATAAGCTCCAGTCGAACCTGCACGCGCGTCTAGTGAACATCCCCGAGCCGAACCATGTCTGGGAGTTCGCTGCACGCGGCAGTGAAGTCTATGCAATCTACCGAGGTAGAAGGAGAGGCAAAGATGCAAGCGTTCGCCGAGCTAACAGAAGAGGGTGATCGCTGCGAGGTACATTTCCGGTACAGCCCTGATGCTGTACTGGCGATGAACCGGCTGAAGCCTCTCGGAGCCAAGTTCGTGAATGCGAACAACGGTGGCCCGAAGTGGACGCTGCCACTCGATCTCGTTGTCATGAGGCGTCTTCGCGAGGAGTTTGGAGAAGGTCTCCAACTCGGGAACGCTCTCAAGCAGTGGGGTCGCAAGCAGGTGAAGAAGGAGAGCAGCCTGAAGACTCTGGCGGTCGCGGACGATGCGCCGCTGAAGAGTATGAAGCTGTACAAGAAGCTCCCCAAGCTTGCGAAGTGGTTTCGTCCGTACCAGCGGGCTGACGTGATGTTCATGGCGACGACTTCGTGCCTCAATCTACTGGAGCCTAGACTCGGCAAGACGACTGAGGTGATCGCCTCAGTCTTCGAAGCTGATTTGGAGAACGGCGGTCATCTCGTCGTCGCGCCGAAGTCTACGCTGGACAGTGTTTGGCGTATGGAGATCGAACGGTGGACTGATCATACCGTGGTAACGTTCTCGGGAGACCTGAACCTTGCGGAGAAGGCCGACTGTGAACGTGTCGTAGATCGCTGCCTGAAGGATGGAAAGCCGTTCTGGTTCGTCACGACGGCGGACATGATCCGTCGAGGCAACTTCCCGAAGATCGAGTGGAACTCATTCACGATTGACGAGTTCCATAAGACGGGGCTGCCTGTGGTGACCAACGCTTTCCCGAAGGTGGCGAAGGCGATCAAGGCTCAACGGAAGTACGCTCTGAGCGGCACACCGATGGGTGGTAAGCCGATCAAGCTCTGGGGCGCACTCCACTGGCTGGAACCTGAGAAGTATACATCAAAGTGGCGATGGGCTGCTCAGTGGCTGGTGATCGAGACGACCTGGGGCAACCACAAGCAGATCGGGAACATCATCAAGGGTCGCGAGGATGCGTTCTACCAGGCTCTAGCTCCTCATGCAGTTCGGCGGCTTCGTTCTGAAGTCCTGCCGCAGCTGCCTGAGACGCAGTGGATCGATGTCTGGTGCGATATGACCCCGAAGCAGGCGGCTCAATATACCGAGTTCGCCAAGGCGGCAGAAGTTCGCATCGATGAGTATCATCTCTCCGCTACCTCAATCCTGGCTGAGTATACGAGGCTCAAGCAGTTCGCGAACCACAAGTGCTCAGTCGAGGTTCTCGGCGTAGATGAAGAGACCGGGCGCGTTGATATGAAGGTCAAGGCCACCGAGGAATCCGGGAAGATCCCGATGCTGCTGGACAAGCTTGCAGAACGCGGGATTGATCCGGCGGATCCGGAGGGTGACGACCAGGCGATCATCGCGAGCCAGTTCCGCGAGACCGCTGAGATGATCTACAAGTACCTGAACCGGGTAGGTATCCGGTGTGAGATCATCTCGGGCGCAGTCAAGCAGAAGGATCGCAACCGCATCATGGCCGACTTCCAAGCCGGTCGGGTACGGGTCGCGATCCTGGTGACTGCGGCAGCCGGTGTCGGGATCACGTTGAATCGAGCGAGTGACGTTCACGTACTCGATGAGACCTGGAACCCGGACGATCAGACTCAGGTCACTGACCGCGCGGTCGATACAACGAGAAATCACCAAGTGACGGCCCTCGTCTATCGGTCGCGTGGAACTGTGGAAGAGTACATCAAGAAGGTCAACGACGACAAGTTCGAAGTGAACAAGAACGTCCTTGACCTGCGACGTCAGATCCTCAAGGAGAAGGTGAAGGCATGAGCGTTCTAGTGTTCATCAGTATCATCACCTTCGTCATCGGCTGCTATTACGGCGTCAAGCGTGGCGTCAGAGATCTGGCAGAGAAGAAGGTGGCGGAGATGGAAAGGCGAAACAACCCGCCGAAGGGTCGGAAACGGCGTGTGGATGTATCTGAAGACGCCCCGACAGAGTTGTCCCAAGCCGAGCTAAAGGCGATGGGCAGCTGGTTCAAGGAGTGAGGATGGGTACCAAATGGGCAACCAGCCCCGTACTTCGTACGGGGCTGCCCCATCCCTCTAATATCGTACGCTCGCGAGGCTGCTACTTGCTCACTTGTCGCGTCCGCGCATATACGCGCGTACACGAGACTCCGCCGGTAGCTGCCCTCGCGGGCGTGCGGTATTACCGCGCGCGAGGCTGTCAACTCAAACCAGTTTCGTCCCGCGTATAGTGGACTCCAACGTAAAAACCCCGCTCGGAGCGGAGATTAGACTTTCAACTTCGGATCCGGTAGGCTTCGACTAGCGCGGCTCGCCGCTCCGGAGTCTTGCGGCCGGGGCGGTTGAGCGCGCGGGGGAGTAGCCGAGTGTCGGGCGGCTCCTGAAGTGAAGGGTCAACCAAGGAGGATTCCACGTGAGTACATCGATCAAGCGTACAAGACGCCGTGCTGACTTGGCGCAGCATAGGCGGGCCGTCGTTGCGACCCGACACGCTACACCGCGCGACGGCCTACCTATGCTGCGTACGTCCGAACGGGGTACCTTCAAGCGGTGCCGGTGGAAGTGGTGGATGGAGTTCGAAGAGGTACTCAAACCAAAGACACCGGTGCCGCCTCTGAGGTTCGGATCGCTCGTCCATATGGCGCTCGCGGACTACTACAAGAAAGGAGTCCGCCGTGGCCCCCATCCGTCTGACTCATTCGTCCGCTACTACGATGAGGAATCCAAAGCGCAGGGTGAGTTCGGATTCCGCGTTGACGACTTGGAAGCGGACGAGGTTTGGGCCGAAGCTCGCGAGCTAGGCGTCGCGATGCTCGACCACTACGTCAAACATTACGGGCGGGACGACGAGTGGGAGGTACTCGTCACAGAGCAACCGTTCCAGCAAGTCGTCAATCACCCGGTGACGGGCAAACCGTGGTTCATCTACGTCGGTACGCTCGACCTGATCATTCGCAATCGGGTCACCGGGAAGATCCATATTGTCGATCACAAAACCGCGAAGACGATCAACGTCATGTACCTCTCGCTCGACTCGCAGGCGACAGGTTACTGGACGTGGGGACTTGACTGGATCTACGCGAACGGGCTACTCAAGCCCGACCAGCGACCGTCCGGAATGATCTACAACCATCTCCGTAAAGCCTTTCCGGACGAGCGCCCGAAGGATGAGGGTGGATTCTCGCTCAACAAAGACGGTACGGTCAGCAAGAAGCAACCCGCGCCGTACTTCACGCGCACCGAGATATTCCGCGACTTCAACGAGCGTGCGATGGCGCGGGCTCAGGTACTCGCGGAGTTCCGAGATATGGAAGATGTACGTCGTGAAGGGCGGCTCGGCTTCGGGCCACCGCTCTCGGCGTATAAGAATCAGGGCCAGTTTACTTGCCCTGGTTGCTGGTGCTTCGACTTCTGCGAGCTACACGAGATCGGCGCGGACTGGACAGAGATGCGCGCGCTCGCGTCGAAGACATGGGATCCTTACGACGCTCATACCATCTACACGGAAGAGACGAGATGACTAGCGACATGTGGCTGTGCAAGTGTGGCTGCGGCCGAGTCGCCCTGTGGGGTAACTGGGCACCGGGACACGCTATGCGCGCCCATCTACCTAAAGGCCAGATGCAAGGCGACGACGCGACCCTTAGCGCGATCCACAAGAAGATGCGGCGTATCAAGGGGATGACCGGAACCTGTGAGTGGTGCGGAGAGACTCCACCCATGCGGCGCGAGGAGTTGCCACTCAAGAAGTTCCGGATGGTAGGTGGCACCGATCTACATTCTCTGACCGGCGAGTACAGCCTCGACCCGGACGAGTATGTCGAGATCTGCCGGAAGTGTCACTTGGAGAATCACAAGCCGTCAATCAGAGTATACGAGAGGGGTAGGTGATGCCGAACATTCAGCCAGTCGGCGCATCGTCTAAGCTCTCGATGTTGATACACGCCGACATCGGGTGGGGTAAGACGACGCTGATCGGATCGGGCGGGAACGACGTCAAGACGCTGATCATCCGCCCGCCCATCGACCACACCGACCCCATCATCGGCTCGGGCTGCGAGGAAGTGGTCGTCAACAGTTGGGAAGAGATATTCGAAACGCTTGAGTACGTCCAGCACGAAGGAGGGAAGTATGACTGGGTCTGGATTGACTCCATTTCTCTACTTCAAGATGTTGGACTCGACGACGTATATGGTGACGTTCTCGACCGAAAGGGGCCAGTTGGATCCCTTGCTCGACGGGATCGTGAACAGTTCGGGCCGGATCGCGGTGAGTATCGCGTCAATATGTGGCGGCTCGGGCAGTACATTCGTCATACTGTCGGAGCGGGAACGGTCAATCTTGGTATTACCGCTCATTCGTTCTGGTGGGAACCGAACGACAACGGCGTAACGCCGTCGTGCCTCTGGCCTTGGGTGCAGGGGAAGATGATGCCGCAGAAGATCTGCGGTATGATGAACATCGTCGGCTACGGATCCATCCAGGAGCGCGAGACGCGCGGACGGAAACGGAAGGTCAGGGTGCTTCATACCAACGCGACGGAGAGCTACTACGCCAAATGCCAAATCAAGCTTCCCGACGGTGGTTCTGTCTTCGGAAGCGGGGACATAATCAACCCGACTCTACCCGAGATGTTGAAGGCGATCCAAGCTGGTCGGCCTTCAGCGAATGGACGTTCAACGAGAAGAAGAAGGAGGGAGCAAAGCTAGATGGCAGTCATCAAGTACGATGTCAGTAACGTAGAATCTGGCGGCGGTGGCGAACAGCCGCAGCCAGGTCTCTACCAGGGCAAGATCGCGTCCATTACGGCGCGCACCGAGAAGGCAGACGGCTCGCCGGTACGCGACCTGGAAGTGGTCGTGGACGTTGGCGAGGAGTATTCCCGCCTCTGGACGTATGTCAAGACGCCGGACGACTCCGCGTACAACGAGGCGGCTCACGGCTGGAAGTTCCGCGAGCTTACCGATGCGCTGAAGCTGCCGGCCAAGGGTCAGTTCGATACGGCCAAGCAGGTCGGTAAGGCGGTCAACGTCAAGGTCGTTGCCGACACCAACCTGGAAGGCGAGTATCGCGGGCGCGTTCGGTCTCTCTTCGCACCGGGCAAGGTCGAAGAGGATGGCGAGGGCATGCCCGAGGGCGGCGGCGATGACGAGCCGCTGACGGCCGAGGAACTGGCCGACTGGTCGCCCGAGGATCTGAAGGAGGAGATGACCGCTCAGGGCATCGCGATCCCGCGCGGTCGCTTCAACAAGCAGAAGGCTATCGACGCGATCCTGGATGCTCAGGGCGACGGCGAGGAGCCAGAGGCAGAGGCCGAAGCCGAGACCAATGGCGGTGGCCTGGATCTCGACCCCGAGTTGTTGGAGGATCTTCGCACCGATGCGAAGTTCTACGACGACTGGGAGGATGACGACCTGAAGGTGTACGCGGAGGATCTGGGTATCCTCGGCAACATCGGCGGTCGGAAGACGCGGGCCAAGTACATCGAGGCCATCGTCTCGCTCGCGTCGTCGGCGGCGAACGTCGTCAACGGTGCCGGCCAGGACAGCGGCGACGAGGAGGGTGACGACTACTCCGAGTGGACGCTGGAGGAGTTGCAGGACGAGATCGCGACCCGCAACGAGCAGGATGCGGATATCAAGATCACGGGACGGAAGACCAAGGACAAGCTCATCGCGGCTCTGCAGGAAGACGACAAAGCCGCCGAGCCGTTCTGATCTCCGAGTAGCCGACCCCCATGGCTCTCTCGGAACGCCATAAGCGCCTACTCAGGCCGTACCTGATCGGTAAGCCGCGCACGAACGGCGAGTGGGATATGTACTGCCCACTCCACGAAGACGCGGATCGGTCGGCGTCACTCAACACGCTGACCGGCGAGTGGTACTGCTTCGCAGGCTGTGGCGGCGGTCGGGTCACCGATCTGATCGCGGCGAAGAGTCAATGGGTAGATCCGGGGAGGGCCGCACTCAATGGCGGCTCTCCCCACCGCTCGGGCGAGACCGAAGTCATCACCGAGGGACGAATCCAAGGATGGCACGCGGCGCTGCTAGACGACGAGACGGTGTGCGAGTATCTCATCGAGCGCGGGATACATACCAAGACGATGGTTGACTTCGAAATAGGCTGGGATCGAGCCAAGCAGGCGTACACGATCCCGATTAGAGGCCCGGAGCGGGAGATATGGAACGTACGGCGGTACACCACTAGAGAAGGCGCTAGGACGAAGATATGGAGCGTTACGGGGATGCGAGTCACCGAGCTATTCCCGGTCAGCCAGCTAGCCGCCGACCGGATCATCATCTGCGAGGGTGAGTGGGATACGCTCGTTACTATTCAGCACGGATACGCGGCGATCACTCGCACGTCCGGAGCGAAGACTTGGTACCCACGCTGGAACCCTCTCTTCAAGGACAAGCTCGTCTTCATCGCTCAGGACTGCGACAAGGAAGGGTTGGGCGGCGCTCGCAAGATCGCGCGCTCGTTGGGGAAGACAGCCGATGTCCGGATCGTCGAGCTTCCATATGAGTTGGTTGATAAGCACGGTAAGGACATCAGTGATTTCTGGCGCGAACATGACGCTGCCGACTTCGAATCTTTGCTCGCCGAAGCCCAACCGCTGAAGAGGCGGAACGGGAAAGACGCGGGGGTTGTGACCGTACTCGACTCATTCGACGCCCACCGCGTCGGAGATCCGGTGAAGCTGCAGGTAACGATCAAAGGGAAGAAGGATCCGGGCTACACCATACCATGGAAGGCGAAGCTCAACTGTACCCAAGACGCTGGCCCCAAATGTAAGATCTGCCCGATGAACTCCGTCGGCGGCGAGGCGACTATGGAGATACCGCCAACCAGTCCGAAGATCCTCGGGATGCTCGGAGCGAGCCAGAACCAGATACACGAGATGTTGCGAATGGAGTACGGGGCGCAGAAGTGCGGGAAGCTCGACATCGAGATCGAAGACCACCAAGCCGTCGAAGAGTTGTACGCGCGCCCGTCGCTCGACCATGCGGACGGATCGCAGGCCGGTAGCTATAAGAACATCAAGATCACGTCTGTTGGGAGATATGATACGATGGCGAATACCACCATTGTTGCGACCGGCGCGCTCTATCCGAACCCGAACGATCAACACAACGAGTTCCTAGCTTGGGACATCCAAGAACAGGAGACGAGTGTAGACCGATTCGAAATGACGACGGATGCGCAGAAACTGATGAAGCGGTTCCAGCCTCGTCGCGGCCAACGGCCGTTACTCAAGGTCGGCGAGATCGCTCGGACTATGGCGGCTCATGTAACCAAAATCATAGGACGACCGGAGATGCATGCCGTCATGGATCTGACCTTCCATTCTCCGCTCTCGTTCAAGTTTGGAGGTCAGGTTGTCCACAGAGGATGGATCGAGTCTCTCATCGTTGGAGATACTCGCACAGGGAAGTCTGAGGCTGCTGAACGACTGGTACGCCATTATGGAGCAGGAGAGATTGTCGGCGGTGAAGCGGCGACTATTGCTGGCCTGGTTGGAGGGTTGCAGCAGATTAGTGGAAGAGATTGGGCCGTTACTTGGGGAGTCATTCCAATCAATGACCGCAGACTCGTCGTCATCGATGAGCTATCAGGCCTACACCCCGAAGAGATTGCAAAGATGTCAGACGTGCGGGCGTCTGGTCTGGCCCGACTAACGAAGATTCAGCAAGAGGTTACGTTCGCCCGAACGCGGCTACTCTGGCTCGGCAACCCGCGTAACGCGACGATGGACGAATACACGTACGGCGTCGATGCGCTAGGCCCGCTCATCGGTAACGCCGAAGACATCGCGCGGTTCGATCTCGCGATGGCTCTGTCGCGCCATGACGTCTCGCCGGACGAGATCAACAAACGCCTAGAGACCGGCGAACTCAAGTATACGAGCGAAGCCTGCCATACGCTCTTGATGTGGGTGTGGACGAGACACCTAGACCAGATCGTATGGGCGCGCGGCGCGGAGGATTCAGTCTTCAAGCTCGCCATGGAAGTAGGCGACCGCTATGTAGAGGATCCACCGCTGCTCCAAGCTGCGAACGCTCGCATCAAGATCGCCCGTCTATCGGTTGCCATCGCCGCTCGGACGTTCTCGACCGACGACACCTTTGAGAAGATCCTCGTTACTCCCGCTCACGTCAAGGATGCGGTTCGGTTCATCGACCTAATCTACGACATGCCAACGCTCGGCTACGGCGAGCGGTCGCGCGAGCGGATCCTAGACATACAGGAGGCCACGGAGCGTAAGGATGAGATCCGCAAGTTCCTATTGAGCCACCGTAACCTCGCGAGACTCCTCAGACATACCGGACGCTTTCGGCGTCAGGATCTTGAGGAGGTTCTGAATGTAGACCGCGAGAATGCAAATGCGATCATCAATACCCTCTACAACGCTCGGATGATTCGCAAGGAAGGAAACGGAATGGACAATATAGTGGAGCCGACGCTCCACGGTCTACTGCGCGAGGTTCGGTGGTGAAGGTGGCAATCCTTGGATGCGGGCCAGCTGGTATGATAGCCGCGCATTCCGCCGCGACGCTAGGCCACAACGTGGCGATCTTCTCTCGCAAGCGTCTGAGCCCGATGTTCGGAGCTATGTACCTCCATGCGCCGATTCCGGGAATCAGCCCCAACTCGCCCGAGATGTACATCGAAGTGTTCAAGAACGGAACGCGCGAAGGATACGCAGAGAAGGTTTACAACGACCCCGCAGCGCCGGTCAGCTGGGACAAGTTCGTCTGCGGTAAGACGCCGGGATGGGATCTGAAGAAGGCATACCATAAGCTGTGGGGGATGTACTCGCACCTGATCTGGGATACGGACATCACTCCAGAGTCTGTCTTCGAAACGATCAAGGAGTACGACCGCGTATTCACTACCATCCCGGCTACCGTCACTTGTCTCGACTGGCGCCACGAGTTCCGGCGCGTCACTATCGACGTGGTACACGGCCCGACTGACAACCCAGGTAACGAGATGTGGTACAACGGCGCGATATTCCACGGAGCGCCAGCCTGGTATCGGTACTCGCGGATCAACTACTACGAATCGTGGGAGTTTGGAGCCAACCAAATCCCTCTCTCCATACCCACCGAGATCCTGGTCAAGAACGTCCGCGTTAGTCGCGGGATGAAACCGATCAGTACGACTTGCAACTGTCATCCCGAGATCGTCCGGCTGGGCCGGTTCGGGAAATGGGACAAGCACGCCTTCACCCATCATGCGTACGAGGAGGTACGGGATGCACTGTAGCGTATGCAGCGAGATCATACGGCCGGTCGTCGCGGTAGACATCGACGGTACGCTCGGTGACTACCACGGCCACTTCATCAACTTCGCCGAACAATGGATCGGTCGCGAGCTACGGCGGGACTACACCGGCGCTGGCGGCTTTCGGTACTGGTTTGGTAGGTACAACTTCGTTGGCACCGAGGAGTTCCGGGCAATCAAGCTCGCGTACCGCCAGGGCGGGATGAAGCGCAGTATGCCTGTCTACGAAGGAGCGCCAGAACTGCTGATGACTATCATCGAGCATGACGCCGAGCTATGGCTCACGACGACGCGCCCGTACCTGTCGCTCGATACGGTCATCCCCGATACGGTAGAATGGCTCGCTCGGAACGGAATGACCGAGTACGACGGCATGCTGTTCGATGACGACAAATACGCCAAGCTACTGGAGCGCGTGGACGAGCGCCGCGTCGTCGCCGTCATCGATGATCTGAACGATATGTGCGACGAAGCCGACAAACTCATAGGGCGTCGAGTCTCCACCCTGATCGGGACACGCTGGAACGAACATCATCAGAACTGGCGGCGTAGCTCGATGGGGACGATCCTCGGCAACATCGGCAATGTCATCGACGAATGGAAGGAGACGTATGGCCACATCAAAAACGATAGACTTCGCGACGGAACACGAGCGGGTATTCACTCGGGCCAACTCCATCTTCTTGGAGAAGTCGAGGGTTAGGGGCCAGATGTGGCTGGAGTTCCCGCCATCGGACAAACTGCGCGAGCTACGCGAGCGGGTCACCCGTCTGGAGCACGCGTACAAGAAGCGCGAGGAGTCCGAGAGCAAGGGCGAGCGCGGTGTGCTGGAGAAGGACATGATTGAAGACGCGCTCGACCTGATCAACTACGCAGCGTTCTTCATCAAGCAGGTCACTAGGGGGATGAGTGGCTGAAAAGATTCAGCGGGGCGAATCGCCAGGTAAAGCGAAGCTCGGATTCAGCGGGCGCATTCAACGCGGCGAGTCTCCTGATCACGCCAAGCTATCCGCGTTCGGCAAAAAGAAGGAGTGTGATCATGAAGATACTCCGGCGTTGGTTCGGTCGGAAAGACGTACTCGCAACCGTCGTGGTACTACGAAACCCCTCAGGTTCGCGTCGCTACATCATCATTCCACGTACTCGTTCCTTGACGGATTCCAGCTTCCCGAAGCTCACGTCAGACGAATCTCCGAACTCAACGGATCCGCCCTCGCCCTAACGGAACACGGAAACGTGATGTCGCACGTCAAGTTCGAGCAGGCGGCTAAGGATACCGGGATCAAACCCATCTTTGGCATCGAGCTTTACACCGGGGAGATTGACCCAGATCGTCGGTCTCAGCTGAAGAATCACCTTACACTTCTAGCGCGAGATCAAATAGGGTACCAGAACCTTCTGCGCTTGGTCTCTCGCTCGTACATGGAGGGATTCTACTATGAGCCAACCGTTGACGGACGAATGTTGGGCTTGCACTCCAAGGGGATTGTGGCACTATCTGGATGTCAAGGATCCCTACTATTTTGCTCGCTTGTTGGAGGTAAGGGGATACCGCCTGAGGATGGTAGTTATGGCCGAGGTTTGGCTGTCGCTAAACGCTTCCATCGGGTATTTGGAGATCGCTACTTCATCGAAGTCCAAGCGTTTCCTGAGCTTGCATCTACCTGCAGGGCTAACCCACTTCTGGCTCGGATTAGCCGGGAAACGGGTGTGCCGATGGTCGCTACCCTAGATTGCCACTACACTTTGCCGACGGAGAATGAGCTACAGAAGGTTCTCCACTCGCTCCGGAGCGGGGGTAAGGCTACCCCGGAGGATCTGTCGAAGTCCTGGGGCTATGCAGCGGAGCTTTGTCCGCCGGCAACGGACGTGTCGATCATGCGTCGGCTAATCGCGACCGGGCTTACCAAGCAGGAAGCTATCAACGCGATCCTCATGACTGAAGAACTCGCGCAGGATTGTACCGTCGAGCTACCGCGTCTGCCGATGGTACGCTACCCGAACCGCAACGGCGCGACGAGCAGCGAGACGTTCCGCGAGTGGTTGAAGCGCGGCTGGCACTTCCGGGCCTGCGACCGGCTCAGCCGCGCCGAGCGCCGCCGGTACTCGGAACGTCTCAAATACGAGATGTCGATCATTGAGGAGAAAGACTTTGTCGATTACTTTCTCATTGTCAGTGACGCTGTTCAATTTGCAAAAGACCAGGACATTGGAGTTGGCCCTGCGCGCGGGTCAGCGGCGGCGAGTCTGGTGTGTTGGCTACTACGCATCACCGAAGTCAACCCGATGCTCTTCCCGCATCTCGTCTTCGAAAGATTCATCGACATCACTCGACTCGATCTCCCGGACATCGATCTTGACTTTGAATCCTCCAGGCGCTGGGAGATCACGCAATATCTGGTTGACAAGTACGGTCGAGAATGCGTCAATCAGATCGGCACCTTCCAGACCTTCAAGTCAAGAATGGCCCTAGACGACGTAGCTCGCGTCCACCGGATCCCGAAGTACGAAGTTGACCAGATCAAGGATGTCCTGCTGGAACGGTCGTCCGGCGACCTGCGCGCGTCCGCGACGATTGAGGACACCATCGAGCAGTTCGAACAAGCGGCTGGCGTAGTCGAGCGTCATCCGAAGATCATGGATGCGACCGCGCTGGAAGGAAACGTCAAGACGTTCGGAGTTCACGCGGCTGGCGTTGCGATCTCTAACGGGCCGATGACGGATGTGACCGCGATTCTCTCGCGCGAAGTGAAGAAGCGAATGATCCAGGTAGTCGCGATTGACAAGTACGACGCAGAATACCTCGGCGTGCTCAAGATTGACCTGCTAGGTCTCTCCGCGCTCGACGCGCTCGTACGCATGTGTGAGATGATCAGCAAACCGGCGTCGTTCCTATACGAGATCCCGATAGTGGACGAGCCTACAATCAGGGGGTTCAAGGAGAACGATGTCGTCGGAATATTTCAGTTTGAGGGGCGAGCTATGCGCATGGTCAATGGATCCGTCCGACCAGACGATTTCAATGAAGTTTGCCATGTTACCGCACTCGCCCGACCTGGCCCGCTCCACAATGGAGCGGTTGCTGACTACGTGGACATCAAGAGGGGAGAAAAACAACCTCATCTCCGCCACCCTGCACTTGAGCATATCACCGGGTTCACCCAGTTCCAGATTGTCTACCAGGAGCAAATCCTCCAGATTGTACGAGAGATCGGCGCGTTCGACTGGACGCACGCCGCCTACATCCGAAAGATCATCAGCCGGAAGCTCGGAGATCAGGAGTTCAACCGTCAGTGGGAACGCTTCTGGGAAGGAGCCCAGACCATCCACGAACGAACCGACTTCCCGCCCATCGATGAAGAACTCGCCAGAAGCATCTGGGGAGACCTCACCACCAGCGGCTCGTACGCCTTCAACGCGGCGCACTCGGTCTCGTACGGATACATAGGCTGGTGGACGATGTGGTTCAAGCGTCATCATCCCGGCGTCTTCTACGCGGCGATGCTTCATCGTGCTGATAAGAAGACAGCCCAGGGCGGCGGCGCGGGCGGCAGCGCGAACGCGAAGGCTACCGTCACCAGCAAGGCGAAGCTCGACGGACAGGTTATCATGCTGCGCGACGCTATCCAGCATGGCTTCCGGATCCTCCCATACGATCTCCGGAAGTCTGATATGACTTGGAAGCGCGACGGTCGGCGCGGTCTGCGTCCTGGCTTCGATCAGATCGACGGCGTAGGTGAGGCGCTGGCCGGCAAGATCATTGGCTGGCGCGACGAGACGCCGGGAGAGATTGACTGGCCAGACTTGATCCGCGTCAAGGGCATCGGGCCGAAGACTATCGACAAGCTAGTGAGCTACGCGACGGCTGAGGATCCGTTCGGCATCGAGAAGCTAGACCGAATGATCAAGTCTGTGCGCGACGATCTTCCAAGGTTGAACCTGCCGATACCGAATCACACGGCGGTTGAAGTTCCGTACGAGCGCGGCGAGGATGTCGAGATCGTCTGGTTGGGAGTAGTCGTACACCGCAACCTGCGTGACATCTTCGAAGTCAACCGCGCTCGTACGGGAGAGGAGCTTGATCCGGATACGGTCAAGCATCCTGAACTCAACGAGTGGATGCTGATGGCGGGGTACGACGGCACCGACCTGCTATCTATCCGGATCACTCGTTGGAAATATCCGCGCTTCAAGAAGCTCCTCTGGAAGATCGCGCTGAATGAGGACATAGTCTTGGTGCGCGGAGTCAAACCGTCGTGGCGTGCGGCTCGCGAAGTCTACGTCAACGACATCTGGGTACTACAACCATGAGAGAGGAGGGAACATGGGAGATCCCAAGGAAGAGGAGCCGGAGACCAACGTTGGTTCGGAAGAGGCTCCAGAGCCTGGATCGACGCTGCCGGAAGACGAACAGGAAGACGGCGGCGACGAGACAGACGACGACGAGTAACGTCGAGAGGGTGCGCATGATGATGCGATCAGAAGGTGCGCGTGAAGTGTGGCAAGGGAAGGGCGGCCACTCGTTCCGTCAACTACCCCAGGAGGGTTGTGAGAAAGGTACACGTCATCCTAGCTGCGCTATGCGTAGCGTTCACCATGGCAGCCAGTTCGAAGGCGTCGCGAGTCAACTCGTACGTCCAGAACGGGCTAATGTGCATTCATTCCCACGAAGGAAACTGGAACGATCCGAACAGCAGTGGCTACGGCTACTATGGAGGATTCCAGATGGACTACGACTTCATGCGAGCGTATGGAGGTACGTTCCTTCGGCGATGGGGCACGGCGGATCATTGGCCCGTCTGGGCGCAGATCCAAGCCGCAATGAACGGCGAGCGAGCGCGGGGCTGGTACCCGTGGCCTGTATCCGCCCGCTTGTGCGGGTTACTCTGATAGGAGGGAGCAATGCCTGAGGAAGTGAGGTTGCCGTTTCTGATTGGCGAAGTCTCCGAGGAGATGCAAATCTCCCAGAAGGATGTCAAGACTGTGCTGGAGACATTCTTCCAGATCGTCGGTGAGGAGTTGGCCGAGGGCAACACCGTCTACGTCGGTTCGTGGTTCAAGCTCTCGTTCCGCGCGAAGGCGGCGGTCAAAAAGGGCACGATGGTGCGTAACCCGTTCTCCGGTGAGGAGACTCGATCTCCAGGCAAGCCGGCAGAACTCTCGGTGAAGGCAACCGTGCTTTCCGGGCTGAAGACCAGCGCGCCTGGCGTCAAGACGGAGGCGGGCAAGGCGATCCTCGACAAGCTGACTGCCAACTCTAAGGCAAGGGCGTAGCATGGAACATCCTCGCGTGTATCATCCATATACGGGATCCCGAGACTGGAATGACCGTAGCGAGACCGCGCTGCTCCGCGACGTGGCTTTCAACCGTCATTCGATGAACGACGGCAAGCACGTCAGTCCGGCCGATAACGACACCCTACAGATTGGCGACGACGGTATCACCGTCAGAATCGTCCAAGGTCTCAACCCTGAGTTTGAGAAGGTGCTGTCGAAGGCTACGCGGGCCACTATCGGTATCAACCTGATCGGGCCTGACGACGACGCGAGGGACTGGGAAGAAATGCTCCGGGGCGGTCTACAGACCGCCCTGGAGTCCCAGGTCGTCGTCTTCGAAGTGAGCGGCGTTAGCCGCGCCTGTACTCACCAGATCGTTCGAACCCGCAAGGCTGCCTTCCATCAGCAGTCGATGCGGGCGAGCTTCTACGGTAACGGGCCAGAACTACGGATGCCCGAGTCGGTCTGGCGCGCACCTGATGAGGTTCGCAGTCTCTGGGTGCATGCTATCGAGTCGGCTCGCAAGGCGTACGTCGCGGCGTGCGAAGCGGACGTCAGCTATCAGGACGCTCGCTACATCTTGCCCGAGGGTACGACGAACTACATCATGATGGAGTACCCGCTCCGCGAGTTCATCAACGTGTACGCCTATCGAGGCTGCTCGATGTTTCAGTGGGAGATCGTAACGGTCATGAGGATGGCCCGCGAGATCCTCGTCCACAAGTACGACTTCCTGGACAAATACATCAAGATCAGCTGCGAGAAAACGCCGGCAAACGAAAGCTACGAACACACCTGTACGTTCCAAGGCTGGGAGTCGGTCGAGGGCCAGTGTCCGTTCGCCTGGGCCAAAGAGGACAACCGGCAGTTCCGTTCTGACCACCATCGGATTGAAAGGAAGTAGGTGTACGAGAAGTACCACCGAACGACTATTGACTGCTCGAAGATCAGGCCTCACCTCAAGGAACTGATCGACAGATGTGGCAGTCCGGTCAAGGCAGCCGAGTACGCGCTGGTTGGGCAGGGCACGGTCTACCGGATCATGCACGGAGTCAACTGCACGGTACAGCAAGCGACTGCGAGCAAAATCCTGGTCGCGCTGGAACACCGGCGCAAGGAGGATCGCGCTAACAAGGCCACGCATACTCGGCTGCTCAAGGCGAGACAGCAGCAGCACCGGCTCGAAGACCTACAAGAAAGGTTGGCGGGATACTGATGTCACAACTACACGAGAAAGCGAGGCCATACGATCTGTACGCCTGCGAGACTTCGCTGTGCGGCGTAATGACCTTCATCCAGACGGAGGAGTGCCCGGTTTGTCATCAGCCGGGTTCACTCCTTCGGCGGGCGGACACTATGGAACATGGTCAACCGCCCGATCCGGCTAGGTTCGACTCAATAGAGTCGGGCGAAGGCTAATCCGGCTTTGTAGGATGGTGTAAGAGTGGAAGACACGCCTAAAGGTAGCCCGAGACCCTCCGGAGCCTTGGAAACGCCGTATACACCAGCGTACAGCTTCGTCGGCCGGTACTTTGACGCCGGTTTAGAGATCCCGGAGGCTATTACACGGGATTCGCTGATTTCAAGCGAAATCGACCGGATCACGGATGCTTTGACTATCGTTTACGTCGTCGGCTCGATTCCACGCCGTCTTGGCGGAGACGCGACCGATGAGGAGCTAGCCGTTGACAAGAAGAGATCCAAGCGGGTCGGCTGGGCTCTGACCCAATCCCTGGTCAGCTGGACAAAGAAGAATCCCCGCTTCCAGGTGACAGCCGAGATCCAGCGGACTGGCGCTCAGCTTGAATGGAATCTCTTTATCCCCGAGCACATGACGCAGATCATGAACGAACTGCGCAAGGTCGCCACCTTTGCGGTTCAGAATGACGACGAGCGCTGGGGCCGGTCAGCGATAGTCAACTTGGAGAACGAGATGCGCTGGCTCACTTATGCGATGAGGGACTAGGCGGCTCGGGCCATCCCTCGGGTACGGGGATCACGGCGGTATCTTCAAGACCCCGGTTGTACGCGGCTTTGATGAGAGTCGTCAGCATCTGACGACTATGTTTCCGGTCGGAGAATGATCCGACCACGACGACGCAGGCGAGCACAAACATCAAGCCGACGCATAGGGCGATTAGCTCATTCGTGCTCATCCTGCGACACACGTCCAGATTGTCGTGTGCCCGCCAGGAGTATTGAACGTAACTGCTTTGAACGTCGAGCCGGTCGGACAACTCTCGGCTCCAGGCGTTCCGGGGTCACCCTTCGGCCCAGGCGGGCCGGCAGGCCCAGCTGGCCCCGTTGCTCCCGTCGATCCTTGCCCGACGTCAATCGTGACCGTCTGTGTGGGAGCTTGGAAAGCAGACCCCAAGACGCCTGACGCGAAGTAGCCTGCGCTCGCAGCGAGCACTCCGCTCGCTCCTAACAACAGCCAAGTTCTCCACTTACTCATCCTTCAGCACCCCCTTGTCTGTCTTGAGGTATCGGTCGCGCGTATCTAGTCCGTCCATGAAGGCCTGTATGCGCTCCTGGCAGTTCCTGTCGCTACGCTTGGCTTCATAACGGAGCGCGAGCCAGCCGGTTAGCACACTGCCGATTCCGGAGATGAATGCTGCTGCAGCCGCGAGTACGTCTCCGTTGATCTCCGCGAGTATGACATCATGCATCATCATCCTGGGTACTGAGTTCGATCTCCTTCTCGATAGCCTGCGCTATTCTACCTAAGATCGACAGCAGGCTATCGAGCTTCTCTAGCAACTCCTTGTTGAACTTCTGTTCTTCAGTAGTCATGAAGCGTACCTCGGCACGAAGTCGTAGTAGAACCCGATCCCAATACAGAAGCAGGTGTTCCATCCCGGTGAAGAACACCACCACTTCGCGTAACAGTCGTTGCCGCCGCCGACGTTCCATAGAGGCCCAATGTTCGTGTATTGCGGGCCGTTCTGCCAGACGGTTGTCCATCCCACTACTCCGCCGATTTGGAAGTCAAGATAGCATTGGTTGCCATCCGAGCCTCCTTCGATTCTCTCGACGTGGCACCAGACCCTCATCTGGTAGTGAGCCGGATCCGGGTTGCTCGGTAGATAGACCGGGGTGAACTTGGCTCCGGTACCCGACCAGATCCAAGTGTCCCCAGTACCGTCGTAAGCGGGCGGGCTATGGCGGTAGTTGTCCCATCCATCCCCGTCCCAGTAACAGTGATCTCCGAGCATAACTGTGCCAGCCGCAGGTGGTGAGTTGTTACAGTACACGCTGTAGTCTACACGAGACGTATTGCCGTTGTCATCCTGGGTACGACAGGTGATCGTATGCCAGCCGACCCCGAGGTTGTGAGTATCGTAGGCCACGTTGTAGTAGCCGGTACCCGCTCGATACCCGTAGATGTTCGACCCGTCAACGTCGAACCAGACGCTGACTCCGCTGCTGTACTGCGTCACGTACGCAGCGAGCGTCATGTTGCCGTTGACCGTAGCTCCGTTCCCCGGCGAGTAGAAGTTGATCGCAGGAACGTTCGCGACATTGATGGATACCTGAGTCGTCCGCTGATTGCCGACTCGATCCGTCGCAATCGCGTAGATCGTATGGCCGCCGTTCGCGATAGTGGTCGTGTCCCAACTCATCTGGAACGGCGCGCTCGATACCGTCCCCAGAACCGTGCCATCGACGCGGAACTGAACAGACGAGATCGCGTCGTTGTCAGAGGCGTTCGCCGCGAGGGTGATTGTCCCGGTGACGTTCCCGCCACCAGGACTAGTGATGGCTACTGCCGGCAGAACTCTATCGACGCTGAGAACGGCTGGCGAGCTAGGACTCATGGCACTAGGTTCCCCGCCGCGTACCAGTCGTTGGCGGCGCGCTTGATCACGGCGGCGACCGCCGACTGACCGGCGAGCCGGAAGTTGTTGTTGTAGCCTCGGAGCGTTACGCCGGATCCGGCTACGATCTGCGTCTGTCCCGCGCCGAACTGCGCAATGGTCACTTCTGACCCGAGCGGGAAGCTCGCGGTAGAGTCGGGCGGGATAGTGACTTGATTTGCTGCGGCTACGTTCATCTCGACCAGGCCGTTGTTGTCGGGGAGGGTTAGAGTATAGCTGGCCGTTCTCTGGTTGACGCCAGCCATAACCGGAACGGCCCATTGTCCGTTCGCGTACAGAACCTTCGTGGGATCGTTCGGGTACCCGGCGAGCTTGCTGATCTGGATCCCGGCCGCGAGCGCGATGTCAGCATCGACAATCGTCCCGTCCTGGATCAGAGCCGACGTGATCGCACCGGCCGCAATCGAGCCGACGGTGTACCAGTTGGTACCGTCGTCGTACCACATGATGTGCGTATCGGTCGTCCACCAGTACCGACCGCCGCCGGTCTGGTGCGGAGCCGCTGCGCGAGCCGCGTCGGTGCCCTGGTTGAACAGTACATCTACGTCCAGAGCGGTCGCGACGTTCCCAATATGAAGGGCAATGTCGGCGCGGTCGCTCCGATCTGCACTGGGATATTGAATCCCGCGTCTGGTTGTAGTCTGCATGGCCCTCCTAGTGGATGTCCGCGTACGTCTGGAAGGTGTTGTAGTCGTACAGGTAGGTATCGCCGCGAGTGTAGATGTTCCCGTAGGTGGTTGCCGGCGGTGCGCCGGGGTTGACAGTCAGAGTCCACTGCAGACCGGCCGGTTTCGCGAACTGGTTGACATATCTCACGAGCGCCGACGTAGGGCTAGTATCGGTCGGAGCTTCTGAAGCCCAGATGGTAGCGAGGAAATGATACGGGCTAGTGTCCCGCTCGTTGAGCTGAACTGTCTGAGTCCCGGTCAGGAAGAGACGGATGGCCGCGATGATCGACGCAGCCGTACCGCGCTGCCAGACGATATGATCGCGAATCTGTTGCCGTTTCTGCGCAGCGGTGATACCCTGGTAGAAGTGCGCTCCAATGAACTGCCCGAGCCAGTCCAATCCCTCGTCGGGGATCCGGTTGATGTCGAGAACGATAGACCACCCAGGCTCGCCGTTCGGCCCGTTCGACACGAGCGTGGCGGCGGGCTGGAACATCTGGCCAATCGTATCGATGAACGCGAGTAGCGGCCAGCCGAGCCGAGCTTCTGCGCCTGTGAGCGGGTACAGGTTGTCGTACAGCCGAGTGGTGACATCTCCGACCGGCCAGCCGTAGCTACTCATGGGGTCGCCGTTCCGTTGATCGTCGCCGGACTCGTCAAACAGGCGTGACCCGGTAGGTTGATGTCAACCGTTCCGAGCGAGCTTCCGTGAATCCCCATTGTCATCGAGAGCACCCGGTCTACACCGTCGGCCTGACCGAGAACATTCAGGATCTTGTTGTAGTAGACGATGGGCGTCTCGACCCAGGACTGTGCCGCTATCGTCACATCTGTGATCGTCGGATCCTTACCCCAGTTGGCCGCGCTCAGGTAGTCAGTCACCCGCTGTACCGCGTTCGCCTGAACGACAGATTGGGTGTAGCCGACGAGACATTTCACGTTGAAGGTAACGTCGATCTGAGTCACCGTCGGATCGAAGACGTTTACGATGAAGTTGATCTCGCGCATCGACTGGAGATAGGCATCGAGGTTCGCTTTGACTCCGCCAGAGATCGGTACGCCGTTCTGATCGACCGCCGCGATCCCGACCATTCTCTGATTGTTGAAGGTTCCGTCGCCAGGATTGAACCCGTCGAGCGCGACTGAGCGATAGACGCCGGTGACGTCGAGCGCAGCCAAAGAGTAGTCAGACGCGAGCACCGGGCGCTGCGATAGGCGTTGGAGCTTACGCGCGAGCCGGTTGTTGTAGTCGCTCGATAGCTCGGCATCCTGACCGCCCGCCGTAGCTCCGGTGAGGACGACAGACTGAACGAATGAGAGAGTGTCGATCAACGGCGCGACGTAGCCATCGCTACCCAGACCTGAGAGCGCCGATCCCGTCTCCACCGACGCGAGCGTAACCCCGCCCACGGATGTCGCAGTCTGACCAGCAGGGATAACCGTATCGACCTGAGTCAGAAAGGCATGATCGACTCCCGAGCTATCCCGAATCGCAACCTGAGTACCGGCCGGGATGAAGTAGCCCTGACCGTCGATCATCGTCCAGGTAGATCCGACGAGCGCAGAAGTCGAGTCAATCGGCTGGAGGCCGATGATGTTCGCTCCGTACCACTTGAAGATCGTATCCGGCACATCCTGCGCTAGACTCATCAGATCGGACGCCTCCGACGCGGTGATCTGAAGGATCCAGGTATCGAGGTTGCCGTCGTTCTCGACCCACTCCGGTACCTTGTCCTTGATCGTCGCGTACGCTTCCGTCAGGATGTCAGCCGGATCTGAGTCAATCGGGTACTCGATGTAGCCGCTCACTATCCTCCCTTCGACACGATTGAGATTCCGACGTTGATGTGATCGATGAGAGTATCGACCGTATCAGGTCTCTCCTCGACGGTGAGCAGAGCACGAGGCTCCTGATTGGCGATCCAGTTGTTGATATCCTCCGCGCCGAGCGGTAGGCGACGCATCCCGAGATCTGGCAGGCCGAATGTCGGAGCTTCGGTGCGCCAGCCGATGTGAGTCGCGGAGATCGCGATGACACAGTTCACGATGTCGTCGATACTGTCCTGCTCGACTACCGGCGCTCCGTTCTTGCTCAACTGGAACGGTAGAGAGAAATGCGGTACGTCGGTCATGTGATCCTCACAGGTTTGGCGATTAGATAACGCCTCTTTGCTACGACACCCGCCGCGCTGCCGTACATCCAGTACCGCAAATCGACCGGCGTTCCGGTTATGGTAGTGACGTTTCTGTTCGTCGCTACACCGTCATTCGTGCTCCTGTTGATCAGGTTCGCTGATCCCGAGATCGCGCTACCGATTCCTGGACTGTGCCAGACATCGATGTCGTTGTTACTAACGGCCTGCGTCCAGTCGAGGAATGACTGAACTGCGTAGTCCCCATCGCGCGGAATGGTCAGCCTCGGAGCGGGAGCAGCAGCCCACCCATTCGGGATGGTGTAGTCAGCGGTCGCGTCTACTTCAAGATCACTGCCTCCTACGAACTCCCACTTGTATGGAGACGACGACTCGGCGTTGTACTGGAACTGCCATCGGATCCCGTTGCCCACATTCGCGTACCAGATGTCCCCATCTACACAGTCGGCTGGCGGCCCGTCCGAGATGTCGCCAATCGACATCATCGGATTGCGCTCAGCCGGCCACCAAGCGACCGCCCAGAGATCGTTGTTGTTATCGAAGATCACCAGAACCTTGTCTTCGATCTGCGGGAACGACATATTGTCCCGAGCCTGCCACTTCACGTTATGATGAACGAGATCCGGATGCATGTCCGGAATAACGACGGCCATCATCGAGCGGAACGTGATCGGAGGCTGAACGATCACCCCGGTGTAGATCTGCCCGAGTGAAACTTCGGGATCGCGGGTGTCCTGGAAGATGTCGCTCATTTGAGGTAGCTCATGACGGTGTACTGAGAGTATTCTCCGAACTGGGTCTCATGGATACCGATGGACGAGCCGATCTCGATGCACTTGTTGTCGCCGATATAGACGGCGGCGTGGAAGGATGCTCCCATCGGCCCATACAGAACGATGTCACCAGGAGAGGGCACCGCAGTAGGATGACCGATGGGAGAGTTGCCTAGCGAGATCGTATTGCCCTGGCCGTTGTAGTCGTAGCTCGGCCCGTTCGGATCCGGACAGCCAGCCTCTTTGTAGCAGAGCGTCGCGAACGATGAGCAGTCGATCCCAGTGGTATCGTGCGCCGCCTTGCTCCAAAGCGTCGAGGGATATGGCCGAACCTCGGCATATCTGTACGGCCACTTCTGCTGCTCGGCCAGAGCGCGCTTCGCCACCGCTACGATGGAAGCGCGGTCGCCGTTGTTCATTCCTGGGATGCCGCCAAACGCTGCCTGGTTGGGATCGGTCTGAACCGCAGCAGCCGCGTTCCCGCTTCCAGCTGCCCAGGTCGGAAGGGTGAATGTCTCGGTCGCAGGCTCCTGGAGCTTCGGTTGCGGCTTCACTAGCTGGATGTCGGCATTGTCGCTGAAGAGAGATCTGGTGAACGAGTTGACGAGCCATCGACCTTCCAGCGGCCCCATATCGGTAAGCACGATCAGAGAACCTGGCGGAGCGAGCCACAACCCTACCTGGCAAGGCAAGTCAACGGTCGCGCCCTTTCTCCCTACGTCATAGTCGAAGCCGATCCCCATGACGCCGGGAGTCTCTTCGTTGATCGTCGCGATGGGCTGCGTCTTGAACAGATCGTTGTCGTCCAGGAAGTAGAAGACACCGCCGATGAAGAACGCGCGCCAGCCGACTTCCTGAGCGAGCCGCTGGATGCACGTCCAGTTATCCTCACGCTTCCACCAGCCGCGATTGCGAGTCGGCGGGATTCCTCTGTAGTAGAAGTAGCCACCCTCGCTCGCGATACTCGTCCAGGTTTGGCCCATTGCATTCGCCGTAGCGGAGTTGCCTTCGGTTGTACTATCGCTTCCAGGCGCTCCGCCCGTCTCCGCGTTACCCTCGCCGCCGGGTGGAATCCCGAACGCACTCGTGATTCGCTCCGCTTCCCATCGCCATTGTCCGTAGAGATCGGGATGGCCCGAGCGCTGCACGGTTTGGCAGAGATCGTTGAACGAGAGACCGGGCTGGCCACGGTCGTCGTTGATGCACTGCTTCAGAAACATACCGGCTGCCGTAGCCGGGTCATGGCGGTCGGCGTAGCTACCCCAGCCTGTGTCGATCTGCTGGAAGAGACCGACGCTGGTACCATCGCCGCCCGCGAGGTTCTGAAGATCAGATTCCTGGATCGCAGTCATAATCGCGCAGACCATCACCTTCCGTCGAGCGCCCATATTCCCGGCGACGGTCAGGATCGTATTCGCGTTCTGGATCTGCGAGCGCGTAGCTCGGACATGCTTGACGGTGAGCGGCCCGCTGTCCGCCGATTGTCCCGCAGGCCGCGTCACCGTATATGTATCCTTAGTAGCTCCTTTGCCCGGCCCTATCGCCTTCAGCTTGTGCTTCCGGCGCTTCACATTCGTGTTGTAGTCGGCCGGGATCCCGCCCGCGCTCGCGACCGTAGGAGCTTGGTAGCCGTTGCCTCCAGGCGTTCCAAGATCCGCCGCCTTAGAGATCGGCTGCACCTGGTGTAGATGCGGGATCACTACCGGGATATCCACTTCTTTGACCTCGCGAATCAGGTTGAGGACGAACTCGGCTCGCGTCGTGTGATCGCGGTTCGCCCATTTGACCCACTTCTTCGCGTTCTCAAAGGTGTAGTTGGTAGTGTCCGGTTTCGGATAGCTTCGCAGCAGAGCGATCTCGCGCTGCTCAAACGTTAGTTGAAGGTTATCGTCCGTCGCGTTCTTGGAGCATGAGACGAGACGGAACCACAATCCGTCAACTTGTACGTCGAGCTTCGCGTTGATCGCCCAGCTGCGTATGATTGAGCGGTCGTAGTCGTTCAAGGTGACGTCGATGGTACTCGCGCCGTCGAGCGTACGGTTGACCTGAACGTCGATCACCCGATCCACCGAGTCGAAGAGGATTGTGCTTTTGAGGTAGACGACGAGCTTCTCAAGGTCGAGATCCTTCCCCATCAACTCGCGCTGGATCTCGTTCTGGTTGAGCTTCGATAGCTCCAGCTTCTGGACGGCGGTGACTCCGGACTTCTTGGGTGCCATTACGGGATCCTCAGCTGTGTGCCCTTGGGGATATGATTCGGATCACGGATCTTCGGATTCGCCTGCTGGATGTCCTTCCACTTCGACCCGTTCCCGTACATCGCCTTCGCAATGTCCTTGAGCGTCTCGTTCTTAGCCTGGGTGGTATAGTGGTTCGGCAGAGAGTTCGTGATCGTAATGTTTAGACGCTGTTCGTCCTGGAACTCAATAAGATGAACGACAGCATCCTGGCGTAGCCGGAAGTACTGACCCTGCGGAGTCTGCGCCCAGAAAACTTCGGTGCCCCAGTCGATGCTAGAGATCACCCAGGTCGCGCCGCCGACCGGAAGCGCGCCATCAATCTTGACGGTAGGCGGCGGTGTGAAGTCCGCGCCAATCGCCATCTTCTGTAGGTGGCGGATGTCCTGTTCGACGCTCTGCTGATACCGCCAGCCGTCGAAGATGATCGGAACATCCATCTGGTACGGATCCCGACCAGTCCACTGAGTGAGGCTCGTACGGCGCGGTCTCTGTATCATCTGCCAGCCGCCTTCGCCGCCAACGATCTGAGCCGGGTTGTCGCCCCGGAAGCATTTGACGACCGATCCCGCGCTCGACCGGAACGTGTACAGATACCTGGGCGGTACTTTGGTGGAGATCCTAGTCGGAAGATTCACGAGCGAGCCTTATGCTTGAGTCTCGTCTTGGACACACTCTCGGCCACCTTCTTACCGTCGATATGAGTATGGACATGGATCGTAGCAGCGATGGCCGGATTCTTCGCAAATGGGCTAGCGGTCGCCGCAGCTATAGCTGACTGCGCGGTTGGTAGCGCGCCGCCGTGAGGTTGGTCAGCCGGTACACCGATCCCAGGAGTGTGCCAAACGTCCGACGCGGCTCCTGAGATCGCTCCGGCTGCACCCTTGACGACGCCGACGAACCAGGTGGCTCCTGGGATCTTCTTCCAGAGGCCGAGCATCTCCTTGAACTTCTTTATGACCTTGAGCAGCCAGTTGTAGATCCCGTTGAACCAGTTACTGATTGACCGTACGATCCCGAGGATGTCGTTCCACTGTTTCGCGAGATAGCCGACGAGATCGTTCCAGATGTTCTTGAGCCAGTTGTAGATCGGCCGCAGAATCGAGTTCCAGAGCCACATCATCAGCTTCCCGAAGAGAGCCCAATGATCGTAGAGCAGCCTCACCGTGACGAGCAGGATCGCGAGCGGCGGCATAATGAACGCGAGGATGATCGCCATTAGCTTCCAGTGTTCCCAGATCCAGTGGAAGGTAGTGTTCACTAGGTTATGGAACCACTTCCACTTGAAGTAGAGGATCACCAGGCCGGTAACGAGGAGGATGATCGCGGCGATGATCAGGATGATCCATCCGACCGGGTTGGTCGTCAGGAACGCCCAGACCGCTGCACTCAGTTCTCCAATCGCCGGAATCAGCCGTGTCTGTATCGTCTTGAAGAGAGCGCGGGCTGCCTTCTCCGAGTATGTGAGAGCGCGGAACTGGCCTAGCTCGTTTCTCGCTGCTTTGCCCGACGCGATCCGGTACAAATCCAGGATCCTCGTTCCCTTCAGCCGCGCGAGCGTATAGGCGACCATGAGACCCTTACCTCGGCCCATGAGAACGTCTAGGACGATCTCTGTTCCGATGAGTAGCTTATCGGCCACGTAGACTGCCATTATGACCGCTCGGTTCGCAGCCCATAGGCCGATCAGCAAGGTGAGGACTGGAACGAGAGCCCACGAATACTTCGACAGGAACTTGAGTCCGCCGAGTATGATGTTCAGCCAGGGCGCGATAGCGTACTCAAAGATGTACCCCATCACGACCAGCGTAGGCAACAGCGCGTTCTTGAGTACGTTCCAAAGGATCCTCACTACCTGGATCAGTTCGTTGAAGATCTGGATGATCGGCCTCATCCATGGGAAGCTCGTACCAACGACGCCGAACACCTGTGCAATCGAGATCCGGCCCTTCTGCCGCACGATGATCTTCGAGATGTTGTCGAACATCTTGTTGATCGCCGGCAGCACTCCGGTCGTCGTCTTGTTGAAGCTCCCGAGCGTTAGCGCGCCCATCGTCTGAGAGATGTTGTCTCGCAGCGTCGTTAGCTGACCGTGAAGAGTCTGCGCCTGACGATAGGCCGCGTTCATGTAGCCAGGCGTCGTCTCGATGTACTTGTTGATCGCGTCGAGTACCGCCTGCGCCGGAATCCCGAGCTTGGAGATATTGTGTAGCTGATCTCCGGTGATCCCCATCTCCTTCGACAGAGCGCCGAAGATCGGGATGCCGTCGCGAGCTAGCTGGTTGACGGTGAAGCCGGTGAGCCGTCCCTGGTACGCCATATGCTGGAGCGCAACAGCTACACGGTTGAGCTGCATCGGGCTAGTCCGGCCGGTAGCGGACAGCGCGTCGATCAGTGACTGGATCGTAGTCGTCACCGTCGCCGCCGAGATCCCGAGAGGCTGCATCGCCAGGTACATTGACCGGAACGCGATGGTCAGATCCTTGAACTGGAACGGGCTGTACTTGGCGATATTGAACAGCTTCTCCAGTTCTGTCCTCACCGCGCCGGTGCCGTGCATTACCGGCAGCAGAGCGGTCGTCGCGCTCTGCATTGCTGAGTTGAAGTCGTATCCCCATTTGACCGCTACAGCGGCCAGGCCGGTGAACGCGAGAGTCCCCATGTAGGCGTAGCGCCTCATGGTGAACAGCGCCTGGTTCATTAGCCAGGATCGCTTACCTGTACTCTCGGCGGTCAGACCAAAGGCTGCGACTTCCTCGCGGAGACCGGCAACGCTTTCGCGAGCGGCGGCCATTCCGGCGACGACGGTGCGTGCACCGGTCAGCACCATCCGGATTTCGGCCATCGACTCTGATGCCCAGCCCATTACTTCATTGCCTCCGCGAGCTTGCTGATGACTTTGTTACTGAGATCGTCGTTGAGGAGCAGGTGCAGCCTTTGGACTTCCAGCGAGATGGCAAGCATCTGCGCCCGCTTCTCGGGATCGGGTGTCTCCAGGAACGTCCAAGGATCCTGTCCGGAGAAAGCGATCTGGGCTGCGGCTTTGATCTCATCGGGTACTCCTACAGCACTTCCCCCAAGAACTCCTCATCGACCTTGAGGCCGGTGTTGTTCATCCAGCGGTTGAGAAGGATGCCGTACTGGCCGACCATGAACTCGTTTCCGCCGAACACCCAGGACAGAGCCATCCGCGAGTTGTCATCGTCCCCATTCGGGTTCCAGCCGAGGTAGTTCGCGAACTGGCCCCATGTGCGGACATGCTCGCCGCCGTTCCGGTCATCCCGGATCTCGTTCACTTCCTGGGTATCGTCGTCTTTGAGATAGAAGCCGCGAGTCGAGGATATGATCATGTCGAGAAGGATGCGCATGTTCCGCTCGCCGCGCTCCTTCGTCTCGTTCATCACTCTGCGCCCGATCTTCTCGACTTCTTCTCTGGTCATGAGACGGTGCTTTACCTGGACACCGAACTCCTCATAGCCAACGAGCGGGAAAGTGGCATCGTGGGTGTCTGCGATCTCCGTACGACGGATCCGCAGTTGTTCTGCGAGGGTCTCTGGCCCTTTTACCTCGTCGCTCGTGATCTCGTGAGCGAGAGGCTGAGCCTCTTCTTGAATGTCGGTCATGGCTCTCCTTTAGCTCGGCGCTCCGACCGCCGTGGGTGCCGAGTCGATGGTGCACACGACGGAGATCATCGCCGGATCCGACGACGACTCCGAGTTGTGCTCGGGCACCGTCACCGTCTTCAGCGTACCGCGATAGACGATGGCGGGCGTGTGCTCGTGCCCGTACTTGTCCATCGGGAACTGAGAGATGATGACGTTCGACTTTCCCACGCCGTCGAGCAACTGCTGGACGTGGAAGTGATCGCGGTGGATCCGGTAGTTCCGCGTCAGAGTGACCTGCTGCGGCAGGATGCGACCGCCGAGGCTGTACGGAGGCAGCATGCCGCCCGGATAGTACAGTCTCTCCTCTGAGTCGAGATCGCCGCCGGTCTTGGTGTCCCAGATGCCCCAGTCCACCATCTGACCCTGCTTGTTCGGGTTCTCGACTTCCAACGCCACCAGGAAAGTGTCCTGGCGCGTTCCCAGATACTGGGTGCTCATTTACCTCCTCCTTCTACGGAGCCGTGATCGGCTTCTTGTAGACTTCGATCTGAACCATCTCGGCGAACTCGCTCATCCGGACGTTCAGAACGGCGTGCAGTTCGTGGTTGGCGATGGTCGTCGGGGTGTTCACGGTCGGGCCGGTGTCCACGAAGAATGCGTCACCGGCGCTCGCGCCGTAGAGATCGCCGTTGTTGTAGTAGCCCTGCAGCATCCCGGTGAGCGACCCGTTGAACAGGGCGATGGTGTTGCCCTTCCCGTCGAGCTTATCGAACATGTAGTTCTCGGCCAGCGCCTGAGCGTTCGCAGCGATGCTCATGTAGAGCCGACCGCAGCCGAAGTTGACCCAGTCCTGCTCCGCGACCGGATCGACCAGCGAGCGCCAGCCGTAGTTGCGGAACGTTCCGTAGATCGACCGGATGACATCGACCCCAGCCTGGTTGAGAGACTGGCGGACGGTATCGCTGAGTGCCGGCTGAGACAGAGCGGTCGTGAACAGCGAGACGCCCTGATCACCGGCTGCCGCCTGATCCGGCCCCAAACCGCCCGAGTCGTTGCGTCCGAGCAGACCGGCGATCAGAGCGGATGGCGGGACGTTGCGAACCGATCCCGAGACGATGCCCGGAACCGTCAACCACGGCCAGAACATCGCTCCGAACTTGGAGGAGCTTCCGACACGCGCTCCGAGCGCGGAGGCGGTAAGGGTCGCAACGGTTGAAGTATCCGGCGCATCGAGAATCGCGACCCTCTGATGCTTCCCGGCGTGATCGACGAGTTGCTGATGACCGATGTCGCTCGTTCGGCCCGGTGCCGAGACCTGACCAGGCCCGAAGTCGGACGTGATCGAATCGAGCGCCGCCTGCCATTGAGCGTCGGTGATGTTGTTCCTGTCGTCGTTCCCGCCCGCGAGCGCGGAAGCAGCGACGACAGCCGGATCATTCGCGGATGGCCCGGCAGCGAGCCGGATGTACGCGGAGTTCTGCGCCCAAAGGATCGCTGTCGGATTGTCGAGCAGATCCGGGCTGGTCTCGACTTCGACGCCGCCCACGACGTTGAAGATGACGAAGGTGCCAGCGCCCTGACCGGCGCGAACGCCGACAGAGATGTTGTTGCCGCTGACGCCAGGCCCGAGTGCCGAGGCAACGAGCGAGATCGCCGCGCCCGCGTCGAGCAGGTTCTTTGTGGCCGTGAGCGCCGCTGGGCCTACCACCCGCTTCAGGTAGGCGTGAGCGCCACCCTCGCGGAAGTAGACATCGAGTGCGTCGTACACGACGCTGTAGCTCACCCGAGCGCCAAAGATGTTGGCGTAGTCGGACATGCTTGAGAGAAGCGTCGGGGTTAGTGGCCCTTGGTCGGCCAGCCCCACGACGAACCAGACGCCGGTATCGGTAGGTGCACCGAGAGTCGGCGGGCTGGGTCGGAGAGTGACGTTGACCCCAGGCCGGATGAGAACTGTACTCACTTGCTCTCCTCCTTCTGGATGTCAGGCGCGGGATCGGCCACGCCTTCGGAATCGGCCTGCGGCTGATCTCCGCTGATGTCGATGTCGCTGGCGTCGATCAGCTTCCCGTCGTCGATGAGCATCTGATTGATGCCGGTGATGTCGTCCGGCCCGAGGGTGACATAGTCACCGTGTCCGACCGGCTGACCGCTCTCCAAGATCTGAGCGTGGTCACCGATGTAGCGGTACTGGCCAGGACTGGTCGGTGCATCCTTGGTGCTCGCCCTGGGCCCAGCTTCGCCCTTTTCTGCCTTTGGAGTAGGCGGCATTACTCTTGTTCCTCCTTCCGTTCTATGTCGATGAATACCTCGTTCGCCTCGGGCCATTGCGACCCAGGCATCGAGAGCGGGTCGGCCGGATCGTCTGGCGGCCCCATATTCGTGTTCCACATGTTCATCACCTGGACGCGGGCAATGATATGAGCGGATCGCATCGTACGACTCTGTTCGATGTCCGGTACCTCGCCGTAGGTCTCGTCCAGGATCTCGCAACCGTTGAACTCCCAGGTCTCGTCTAGCCAGCCCTTCTGACTGAGGATGAGACGAGCCGCCGCGCCGTAGACTTTGGCCAGGCGCTCGGAGTTGTCTTCGGTACTCGCAGCCGCGATGACGCCGACCCCGAGAGCCCACCAGCCGCTTACAGAGCCGTCACCAGCGCGTCGCGGTTGTTCAGTCATCCCAGGACTGACGACTATCACAGCCGGTATCCGGTCATCAGGATATGAGTCAAAGCGCCAGCGCTCCGCGTACGTCTTCGGCGGCGGGATCTCGCCAACGACGCAGTCAGGGCGCTGGAACTCGATCTCTCTGATGTAACGCTGGTACCACTTCCTCAATGTCCCGACGACGGCGCGAGTGAGAAGGCTGCCGTCGAAGATTGGCCCGTATACGTCGTGCTCTAGGTCGCTCACTTGGCTGCCCTCTTCCCGGCGTTCATTGCTTCGATCAGATAGTCCTCACAGATCCTAGCCCAGTGCCTAACGTCGCTATCGATGAAGGTAGCGAACGGACGCGCCGGCAGGTCAGCCTCGCCGCCGCCCTTGTCCTGTACGTTCGCGTATGGCAGGTTCGACGCGAGCCGGATCTCATCGCGAGTGACTTTCAGATCCATGTCCGGATCGCCGCGCAGCGTCATCGAGTCGCGGAGCGCGCTAGTAGCGATCAGTATGAGAGGCAGCTGTCCCTCGCGAGTCTTCCGCTCGACGGTGTATGGGTCAAGCTGTTTCCAGGATCCGCCGCCGCGCCGACCTTGCGAGCCGAAGTTGATGTCGATAACGTTCATCATGTCATCGGCTACTAGCTCCAGCGCTGGCTTCATATTGCGAGCAGCGACCATGCCTGCCAGAAGCATCTCGCTGACCTCCGTCACACCGAATATCTTGATGTTCAGGAACTTGGCCGGCACTAGAACGGTCTCCAGTACATATTGTCGTCGGGCGGATAACCCCAATGCGGCGAGCCGCCCGCGCCCGCGAGCGCGTCAGTCATGCTCTCGCCCGACTCGATGGCTTGGATTGCCTTGGCCAGAGTCGCGACCTTCTCATCGAACAGAGCTTTCAGTTCCGGGTACACCGAGCGGTTGGTTGCAACCTCGTTCGCGTAGAACGTCAACTCGATGTACATCGCAGTTCGGATCGAAGCGATGTTCTGCGCCTCACCGATCAGTTCCTCTGGAATATCAGAGCCGATCAGGGGCAGCACGTCGTCAATCGCCTTTTCGATCAGAACGCGGCATTCCTCGTCAGTAGGTTGGGTATCATCGGTGAACGTCCCGAGAATGTTCCCGTTGCTGTCGCGAGTTCGGGACAGAACGACGTGGCCGACATCCTGCAGCGTCGGCGTCCACTCGATAGGCTCGCCGTTGTACATCGGCACGGTCTCGACGATATTGTTGTTGACATCGCCGAACAGGATCCGGTACCATCCGTGCTCGATAGTCGCCTTGGCAGTAGTGAACTGACGAGAAGCCGGGTTGGACGGATCGGTGTCAATCGGATGGATCGGCTGAGTGTCGATCAGCGTCCACGGCCCATCCTCGCTGGTGCCCTCTTCGATCATCACCGTTGACCAGGGGATTCCGTCGAACCTGGGCACCGGCTGGTAGTCGGTGAATGAGACGACGTAAGTTGTTGCCGGAACACTCAATGTAGAATCCTCCCTCTGGCCGACCTAGTGACCGTCCCTCGCACATTCTGATTGCTACGGAATGTCCCAACCGAGGAAGCGTTCACAATCTGACCCGCTGCCATCGAGAGTATAACCCCGGCCGGGATTTCAGGAAAGAGCGTTAGCGGTGGATACCGATCATACGCTTCAGTACCGTTACCAGTATCGACGCTCGTGAGAGCGGCGGCGAGCCGATAATCGTCATATCCGGTCGCCGTGTCTACGGCTCCGAACAGAACCGCTGCCATCTCGTAGGCGGCGAGCGCGTCCGCGACGGTGATCCTGACAACCGCCGAGCCGATGTCCGACCCGATCCCGAGATCCGTGTCAAAGATTCTCGCAACGGGTAGGTTGCTAGAATCTATCCCTACACCCGCGTCGCTCGCGTATAGGTATATACTTGCAGACGCCGACTCGGTGGCGGAGGCTGTATCACCGCCGGGGGTTAGGGAAGCGGTGAGTTGTACAGCCTCGACGGGGGTGCCACCGAAGTCGGCGTCTGTCTTCTGGTTCAGAGTAGCGAGGCTTTGACTTTCGCTACTTGCTGTCCCAGAATCTGTGACAGCGATTAGGAATCTTGGAGTGGCAGAGTCACTCCCAGATCCGGAATCACTAACCGTCTGAGCAATAGCCGCAGACTCGGTGACCGCAGAGTTTTGGTCGGTGCCTATGAACGAGCTAGTGAGCGAACCGATCCCGGTCTCAATCGCTGATCCCGAGTCAGTTGCTCCAATCTGAGTGACGACGGTAGCAGAATCGGTTGCCGATCCGGTATCACCGTTGTAAAGTGGTACGCCGGTGGTAGCGGCTTCTATGGACGAGAAGTTGTCGGTCGTTGTGATCAGGCCTCTGACGACAGAAGCCGACTCGACAGTTGTACCAAAATCAGTACCGACATACGACGGCTGGAAGGATGCCGTCTCCGACAGCGAGCTATTCGCATCGCTCGCGGAGAGGGCATACGTGTAAGATTGAGTCTCGGTCGTCGTCCCATTCGTATCCGAGCTAGAGACCGGAACCAGAGCTTGGAAGACACTAGCCGAGTCGGCAATAGATCCGGCATCAGATACAGGTAGCTGCGCGGTAAGAGCTTGAGCAGCCGTAAAGCCAGCGTTGTCTGTATCCGACAGGATTACACGTGTAATAGACGCCGATTCGGTTGTCGTACCGTTTCCATCCGTAGAAACGGGTACGCTGGTGAGCACGGCTATATCGGTAGTCGAACCGTTCGAATCGCTGGAAGACGCTCCTACACGTGGAGAAGCTTGTTCTAGGGCTGTCCCCGAGTCGCTGTCGGCCGGAGCGTAGAAGAACGCGGCCGATTCGGTAGTTGACCCGTTGATATCCGAGACCGGAACATTTACCTGATAAAACGCATTCTCTGTAAGAACAGGTAGTGGTAGCGGCGCTCCGCCAATTGCGTCGTACGTTCCGAAGCTCGTCGGGATTGTACTGTACGGAGAATAGAGCGACTGCAACATGTTATATGTGCCGACGAAGTCAGGCTCGTAAACGACAACGTTGACCTGGTACCCAGCCGACTCAACTACTGCGCCATTGGTGTCGCCGGTCGTTATTACAACGTTGCTGGTAGTCTCGCTAACACTTACATTCGAATCAGCGGAGAATGGAGCATTCTTGAACCATTTGTTCCGGAGATAGTTCTCACATTGCTGGCGCTCCGCGTCGGAGAGTTGTCTGTTGTAGAGGAAGACCTCTGCAACTTCGCAATCGGAAGTCTCTTGCGTGCCGGTCGCGTCCTGTCCGGACAGATGAAAGTATCCGGCAAAGTTCTGAGATCCAGAGCCACCCGTCCTCACCTGCACTCCGTCTGAGAACAGGCGGATCGGATTCGCCCCAACTTGATCCGCTGAATAGAGCTTCCAAGCGGTAGTAGCGGCAACGCTCGGCTCGCCCGAGTACCATGCGCCATCGTACACCGTATCTTGATAGCCAGCGGCCCCGGCTGGCCCCCACCATCCTATCAGCATATTCATACCGGCTGTGACGTTCGAACTGACGATGCGCTGATTGTTACCGACCGTACTCGACCACATGCGCGCGACGATGAGCATCGTCATGGGTGTAGATACACCGGTGCTGCTCATCCGAACACGACCGGCTAGAGCGCTGAATCGAACGACCCCCTTGCCATCATTGATCATACCCAGCTTCGCGATAGGAGATGGAGATCCAACTATGGTTCCAGGGATTCCCGGAGTCGCTATGTTTGGCCAAGGATTGACAGCGGCCCCATCAGATAAGCCAAGAGTCGAAGCGTCGAAATGAATGATCAGGCCGGTCTGCGGGAAGCTGACCGCCGAAGCGGACTCAGTTGTCGATCCGTTCGTGTCCGACGCTGAGATCTGAGTTGCCGGCGTAGCGGTCGCGGTCTCGATCTCGTTGATCCCGGTCGCATCTACGTCTGTAACTGGCGAGACTAGCAACGTGACTTCGATCTCGTTGATTCCAGTCGCGTCTACATCGCTGAGCTTCCCAACCAAGACTGGTGTCTCGATCTCGTTGATCCCAGTATTGTCCTGATCGCTGTACTGCCCCTTGTACGATCCGCTTTCGGTTGTCGCTCCGTTGGTATCGGTATCTGACTTCGGCGTCGTGATTCCGCCGCCACCGAAGTTGTCGAAGAGTGCAGGATGTCCGGGTGAGAAGAATCCGGTCGAGCCAGCGTTCTGATACGTCGCGTCAACTCCAGTTCCGAGGATCCTCCATTTGGCCGCGCCGAGCGGTTTGTAGTAAAGAGAGAAGGTCGTTCCAAGTACCCTCGCTCCAATCGAATCCCCAGGCGAGGCTACGCAAGTAGGCTGTCCGCCGACAGAAGAGGTAGCGCCACCCGAGCACTTCTGGAGCATCAGCTTATTGCCTACACTGTCATGCCGCAGGTAGTAGCCGTTCTGCGAGTTGATATCCGTTCCACCAGTGAATCTCAGCCACACATCGTGATACTGAGTTTCTGCCGGGTTCGGAAGATCGATGTAAGCCTCGCAATCGGTAACCGACTGATCGCTCCGATATGCACCGCAGCCATTTCCAGGTGGGCCGGTAGAAGCTTGGTTGCTAGAGACATATGGAGTCAGATATGTTTGGGTGGGAACTGTCATACCCACCCAAGGAGAGGTCAAGATCCCGTCGGCCCGGTTGAAGTTATCGATGACAGCATTCTGCGGGAAGTCGCTAACTTCGACATACGCTGTCTCGTTAGCTGATCCTACGTTGACATCAGCACCACCCGAGACCGGCGTACCCTCGCCGAGCAGCAGGAGCGGCGGCGACTGCATACACGACGCTGCCGACGCGATAGCAGTGCCGGTACCAGATCCACCGCTGCCTCCTGTGTCTGTCGTACCATCGTAGCCGAGAGTCCAGGTGTACGCGGTCGCCATCCCCTGCGTACCGCCGCCCCAAACCTCGCACACGAGTACGTCGCCGTCCTGGCACACAACGTCGGCGGTTCCGTTGAACGCACCAGCAGCCGCGATAACTTCAGACGTGCTGACAGCGCTCGGAGTCCCAGTGCTCGTCGGCAAGTCCATGATCTTGCCGACAAGGGCGCCCGTACTAGGACGCCAGACATAGATGCAACCGCGAGTGCAAGACCACCCGCCCGAAGAGTTGCTGGCCGAGGCTCCTATCCAGATGTTCCAAAGACTCGTTGTCCCAGCGGGAACCGTTTGCGCCGCGAGAGCCGGACTGATGAAGCGGCGGAACCAGTTGTTCTGCCGAGACGTAGATGCGAGTGATGTAAGAGTTGGAGCTACCTGAGCGGTGCCCTTCGTACCGTTCATGGTCTTGTTGGTAGACGCGCCCGAAGCTGTGACACCCGGCGCTGTAGTCGATTGCGTCGCAGCGCCAGGAAGTGTCCCGCTTACGCCGGAAGCAGCGTCGTGGAAGAACCAAACGCTAGTCGGCATTATCCCACTCCACCAGGAGTGTTATCTCAAGCGGGCAGCAACCAGTAAAAGGAGCAGGCCCAACAGGTACATCGAGACCCACTGGCGCGGGCTCAGCAGCCCCAGCGTAGCAATCGCCGCGTCCATCGCAGATTCCCCTAACCTCCCAAACTGCTCCATCGGTGCGGCGATAGCGTATGTAGCCCTCGCGCTGCTCCTCGATGAAGACGTCAGGATCGACCGTTGGTTTCACTCGGCACCTTCCATATCGTCACTGTGCGTCGAGCGTTCGGCGGCGGTGTATGGACGACTTCCCAGCGGATCTGAAAGTTGGGGACAGGATCGGTCAGATCGAGCGTGATCGTTCCCTCGCGATCAACAATGCGAGAGAAGTAGTCGCGGATCACCGAGTCGAGCGCGCTGCCCGGAGACAGATCGGTGAACAGTTCATCGATCTCGCGCTCGGGAGTCCAGATCTGACGGAGCCTCTCAACTGGGTTGATCTTCATCATCCTCGTAGTATCCTTCGATCTCATCGGGTGAGAGGCCGAAGATTCGATCCATTCCGGTGATCGGGTCGGTCATACGGCAGAAGTAGTTTCCCTGGATGATGACGCTCTTTCCGTCCGGTAGCCAAATCAGACCTTCTGTATCGTTCAACTCTAGCTCGTACACAGGAGGCTTGTCCCGACTAGCGAGCATCGCTTTGTGCTGTCTCTTCAGATCCTCGATATGAGCCTCATGGTGCTTCGTCAGTTCCTTTTCGAGATGCTCATACATGATACGCTCATCCTTGCGACGCATCCGACGTACGATCTTCCGAGGAAGATTGACGAGATCGATGTGCGGAATGAGCGGCGGGATGTCTTCGTACTTCTCTGGGTGCTCTTCCATTTAGATCGCCCTCACAATCTGGTTGACGATTATCGTTGGCTGAGTATTCTGGTGGGCTGCACCGCCTCCCTCCAACGAGATCGCGTGTGTCTCATTCGCGCTGACCCCGCCGGTATTGGTATAGTGGGAGTGATCCACATTCTCAGTCGCAATATTGAAGTATCCAGTGTTCGTCCAGAGCCACTGATACCCGATGTGCGATCCATAGCGGTCACCACCACCGTTGGAGAAGTCGTTGTTGCCAGTACCCATCCATCCGTCCGCAAAGAAACAGCGACCGGCCGGAGAGTGTCCATGGCCGTTATCGCTATGCTGATGCCAGGCCGATACTCCTCCGGCAGATCCTGTGTGACCGTGGTTCGCAGATATTGTTCCAGTAGCTCCGCCATGAGAGTGAGACGGAATCTGCCCGGTCGAAAGTGTCACGCCTTCTGCGCCGATGACCGCGCCAAGCTGAGCCCCGTTCCCGGAGAATGCAGCGGTGAGACGATTCGCGGCTGTGCCACCCATATCGTCTTTACCGGCGCTGATACATCCTCGCTTGTCAGCGATATTGAATGTCGTAGATCCGTCACCCGACCCGTGCGGGTACCCCGCGCTCGCGGCGAGAGACGCGAGGCCCGCATAGGTCGCTCGGCTCACCGCTTGACCGTACTGAAGCAGTGACCAAGATGGAATCTGAGCCGCGCCGTAGTCCCATTCAAACGACATCCCTATCGGCATGGCCATAATAAAGTTGTCAATGTCCTGGGCCAAGTTCTGAAGATCCTGCGCGACGGCCGAAGGATTGGTTGGCTCGGGGTAGCGGAGCGCGTAGATCGACGTGGCACCCATCAGAGCGCCCTCACAAACTTGTTCACTATGATCGTCGGCTGAGTATTCATGTGAGCCGTCCCGCCACCAACCGCCGAGATACTCTGAGTATGGTTCGCGCTGACTCCTCCGAACGCCGTACTGTGCCCGTGGTTCGCAGAAGGATTGCCAAAGGATCCTGCAGCTGTATTAGCAAAGAACCAACTGCCATCCGTCTGCCAGCCGCCACCAGCGTGTGAACTCCACAAATCTCCACCTGCCCCAGCATACCAGGAACTGCCCGGCCCGATCCATCCGTCCTGTGACATAACTCTCTGGTACGGAGTATGGTTGTGCCCGTAGTCTCCGTGCGCGTGATCGGCAGAACGACCGCCCGAGTTCCCGCTGTGCGAGTGATCGTTTGATACTGTTCCGGTTGCCCCTCCATGAGAATGGGAAGGCATCTGTCCAGTCGATAGGGTGACTCCCTCATTCCCGACAACCGCTCCGAGCGTAGTCCCGGCTGCTCCGGAGATCGCTGCAGTTATCCTGTTAGCCGCCGTACCGCCCATGTCATCCTTTCCGGCACCAACACGACCGCGCTTATCTCCAAGATTGAAGGTTGTCGATCCGTCTCCGTTACCGTGAGGGTATCCGGCCAGGTTCGCGAGATTGTGCAAAGCAGGATACGTCGTCCGCGAGATCGCCTGACCATACTGGAGCAGCCCCCACGACGGGATAGACGCTGCGCCATAATCCCAATCAATCGTTAGACCAATCGGGATTCCCATAATGTAGGCATCCATATCGAGAGCCATGTTCTTCATGTCTGCCTGGACGTTCGGCTGATCCTTGCCCTCGGGGTAGCGGATCGCATACTGCGTCGTTGTCTTCACTTCGCCCTCAAAATCTTCTGAACGATAATCGTCGGCTGTGTATTGAGATGCGCGCCGCCGCCGCCTTCAGCCGAGATCGCATGAGTGTGGTTCGTATCAATGCCGCCTGTATTGACCCCATGATAGTGGTCGGCATTCTCTCCGCTGGAGCTAATGTAGCCGGTGTTATTGTAATACCAGTTGCCGCCATAGTGCGGGCCAATCGGCGCTCCGTTGCCTCCCGAGTAGTAGCCGGTCGTGTCGTCTCCGATCCAACCGTCCATCGTGTTAGCCGAGATCCCCGGATTGTGAAGGTGTCCGTTGTCTCCGTGGTTGTGCGCAGTATCTCGTCCGCCCGACTGACCTCCATGCCCATGATCGGACGAGACGTAGCCGGTGGCACCACCGTGGTTATGAGAAGGCATACCGGCTGTCGCGAGCGTAATGCCTTCGCCTCCTACAACAGCGCCGAGTACCGTACCGGCCGCGCCCGAGAGCGCGGCGGTGATCCGGTTCGCCGCTGTCCCTCCCATATCGTCTTTTCCGGCCGATACGCGCCCGCGTTTGTCAGCGATATTGAAGGTTGTCGAGCCGTCGCCAGTTCCGTGCGGATAGCTCGCGGCTGCAGCGAGCGCAGCCAGCACCGAGTATGTCGTTCGCGAGACCGCTTGCCCGTACTGCAACAGAGCCCAGGTCGGTATCTGCGCCGCTCCGTAGCCCCAGGTCAGAGAAGCGCCGACCGGGATACAGTTGACGATGGCGTCTACCCGAGCGGCAATCGCCGCCATGTCGGCGGCGACGTTCGGCTTGTCCGTGCCGAGCGGATACGGAATGCCGTAGTTAGCAGTTGCACCCGGCATCAGAAGAGACGGGGGATCGCCAGCGGCCTGACAATCCCCCGCACCTTTACGAGAACGTGACCTGCGCGGTAAGCGTCCATGTCCCTGACGCCTTCGTTCCGAGCGCGGCTACCTTTCGCTGGAGGTTCGTTGTGCCGGTCGTGAAGCCAGCCCCGGACGCACCCGTTGCTCCAGCCGCGATTGTCCACTCGGCCCAGGTGAAGTTAGCCTCTGTCCCAGCAAAGTCGCTCTGGAACGAGACCGTCTGATTCGAACGTGACGGATAGGTCGCGTTCATCGCCTTGTAGAAGTGGTTGGTCGCAGCCTGGAGATCCGTCTGCGTCGCCGCTTCTGCCGTCGAGCTATCACCGACGCCGGTGTATGCGTTCGCGTTCGACCATGGGTTCGTCGCCGTCTGGTTCGTCAGAACGGTAGCGATCATGGTCATGTCCTGCATACGCTGGATGCCTTCGTTGAGGAGGAGGTTGCCGTGGATCTCCTTGACTTCCTCCGGCTCACCGATGACCTGGCGAAGCAGGAACGATCCGACATCGATGTCCTTGGGGAGCCAGAGCTTGCGGCGGGTGAACTCGCAAGCCTCTTCGCTCCACTTCTCGCAGATCCAGTGGGTGGTTCCGTTACGCACTGGCGTCACCCCCTGAAGCTACATCGTCAGCCCTGATGTTCTGGATGGCCTCGGCGAACACCTTCAGATCCTCCGGCACTTCCTTGCCCTCGGACTCGTACTGCTGCACGAGTTGCTGAGCTTGCTGCGCAAGGCTGTACACCGTCGGCTGACCCGGATCGACCGGGATATGAGCCGGGTGCAGCGGAGCATCGGAGTCGTCGCTGAGAGATCCCCACTCCATCAGATCGGCGATCATGTCCTCGGCTGAGGTGATGTTCTCGTTCTCGGGCATTGCCTCAGCCGCTAGCTCGGCCGACTCGTCAAAGTCGGCGCGAGGGATCATCTGGCCCGGTGAGTACGCCCTCCCATTCCCGTCCAGGAATGGGAGGTTCACGTACGTCAGGGCCTTGTACTCTTCGGCCATGGCTTACCCCTGAATGACCGAAGTCAGGCCAGCCTCGACACCCTTGCGAGGCTCGCCGTCGGTTGCGATGTTTTCCGCTTGCAGGATACGATGAGCCAGATCCGCGTCGCCACCGGCCAGATCGACGGTCTGCTGGACGGTTAGCTCCTTGCCTTCGGGATTCGCTCCCTTGATGTACTCGGCCAGTTCGTACTCGCCCATCGAACTGACGTCGCCGCCGGATGATGGCGAGAGCGGCTGGTCAGGGTTTGCGCCAGCCTCGATCCGCTCGCGCTCGTCGTCGGTGTAGAACGCATGCGACGACTCTCCCTTCATCTGAGCGATGAGGCCGATCTGCTCCAGGGTGACGGTCTCGCCCTGCAACGCCTCACGCGGCTCGATGACGGTTGTCCCGGCCGGATCCTCAGATGCGACCGTGTAGAGGAAACGCAGGTTGCGAATGACCCGGTCGTCTCCTTGCCCGCTGTACTCCTCGGGCACTTCGTACCCCTCCGACTCTTTGGCGGTGGGGTCGATTCCGTGTAGCTCTGTCATCTCCCCTCCTTACCCGGCGAGGTTGGTGAACTTCAGGACGGCGAAGCGGTTGTCCGCGAACATCAACGGGCGGACGCTGCTCTGCGTCCAGAACCGCTCCGTCTCCTGCTCGTACCACTGCGTGGTCTGCAGCGGCTGCTCGGTGCGCATCTGGCCGACCTGGTTCTGCTGGACGACGTAGGCGTTGCCCGCCGGCATCCTGTTGGTCACGAAGATCGACAGGTTGAGCGAGCCGAGCAGGTTGTTGAGATCCGGCCCGTAGATCCGGGCCAGCTGCAGGTACTCCTGCGGGTTGAGGATCCAGAGATCGTACACGATCCCCAGTTCCTCGGTCTCGGCCTGAGCCTGGGCACGGCTGAAGTCGTATCCAGGCCACAGGTTGGAGTTCGACGCCGAGGCACCGGCCGTGACGACCGTTGCCCAGTTGACTCCGGTGACGAGCCGGTTCGGAGACGCCTGCACCGCTGCCTCCAGAACCTCGACCGCCCGCTGGTTGATCTTCCGGACGATGGTGTTCGCCATCATCCGGACGTTCCGCGTGAAGACAGCCACATCGTTCCGGTCGCGAGCTTCGACCGTGACGAAGAACTTGGCTCCCCACTTCTCCACTTCGGCGACGGCCGGCACGCGGCGGCTTGACGTGACGAGCGGGAACTCGTCACCAGGCTGAATGCGCTGGATGTCGCGGTCGGAGTAGAGATCGTTGGCGATCAGCTGGTCGTACACGACGGCACCGCCGGTAACGCCACCCGACGACGCGAACACCTTGTCTGCAAAGAACCTCTGCAGCGTCAGATCCATCAGTGTTCGCGTCACGCGCGTCGGGGCGTTCAGCGCGATGTCCATTGTGATCGAAGTACCCGAGACCGTTGGCGGCCCGAGCGGGTGCGCTACAGGGTTGGAGTACGTCGATGCCTCGATGGCCTCGCGAGCGCGCGTGATCCCCGGCTGACCAGGAACCCACACGATCTCCTCGGCTAGCGTGACTCTGTTCTTCATCTCCCCTCCCCTCTAGCTGATCATCAGGGCGACTTCGGCATCCGCCCCGTTTGCACAGTCGTCGCATGCGGTACCGATTGCCGTACCGGTGGAGAACGGCACCACGGTGCCGTCCGCAGCGACCTGAACCTGTTGCCCAGCCGTGATCGCCGCCGAAGCGGTGATCGGCACGATCCCTTCGCGAATGATGCCGAAGAGCTTGCCGATTGTCGTCTGGTCGTACTTGGCGACGCCGAAGATCATCTTTCCGGCACCGCCATTCGCGCCCGCGCCTGAGGGATGCGCGCAGCGATATGTACCGCCACCACCGGTCGGCGTTCCAGACGGGTATGTCCCCGGATTGCCTTCCGCCTTCTCACCGACAGGCTTTGCGGCCGAGATCTGGACGCAGCGCTTTCCGGTGATTGCCATGGTGGCGTACCCGGTAACTTCGTCACCAGGTCGCTTGTATGGGATTAGGTCGTTTGCCACGGCCTACCCTTCCTTGGCGTTGATGATCCGCGAGCCGGAAGCAGCCCGCAGGGTCTTGATCTCCGGGAACCAGTCTTCGGGCAAACCCTCACCCTGGTCTCCGGTTGAGCCCTCGCCCTCGCCACCGGGGCCACCTGAGCCCCGAGCGGCGAGCGGCACCAGGCCGCGCTCCAAGCCGTCGATCACGGTCTTGGTGCCGTCGAAGTCGGCCTCCAGCGCCTTCGTCCAGTGCTCACGGCGCGCTGGCGGGATCCGACCGTCCATGACCGCCGCCTCGACGGTCTCCTTCACGCGCGCCGCAACCTGCTCGCCCTCGTGCTTCTCGGCGAGAGTTGCGCCACGCTTGAGTGCCTCGTACTGCTCCCGGTCGAGGGTGACCGTGGAAGCAACTGCCGGCTCGCCCGTCGGAGCGGGATCGCCGGTGGGCTCTGGATCACCAGGCGGCGGCGGATCACTCGGATCCGGGTCACCCGGCGGGTCTTCGTTCACAGGCTTTGCCAACTCGACCTTGATCTGGTCTTCGGTTGCATCGTCGGCCAGACCGAGGCGCTTGGCGAGGCTCTGGCGAAGCTCCTCGTCCATCGTCTCTCCTTTGGTATCCGTTTGCGAAGCATGGATGACCATGGTAGGATCTGCCATCTTCATCCCGGCGAGTACGGCCGAAGCCGCAGCCGCTTTGTCCGTGTACTGCTCGACCACCGGAACGGGCTGGCCGAACAACACCTCATTGCCATCGACTTCGACGGGGATCCGGCTCAGATTGCCATCCCCTTCGTCCACAATGAGGGTGTATCCGGCTACCGTATCGAACCGCTCACCACGGATCCAGGACTTCATGTTGCCGGCCCCAGGCCCGTCACTGTAGAACTTCGAACGGATTGACGATACGTCAACCGAAGCATTGATCTCGACGCCCTCCGGCATGTCCGACCCGTACCAGAGTGGTAGATCCTCCAGGACGGAACAACCGGGCCACGCGATCCCGAGAAGAGACACGTCGGTGATCACCATTTCGTACTTTTTGCCGGTCGCCGTACTGACGCCTAGCTGCGCGTCAACCGAGCGGGATGGGTAGGCGACCGGCAGAACCTTCGCCAACCATTCCGGTGTTCCCACATACGACCCGATGATCGTCTGCTTGTTCTCGCTCAACTGCATCCCCTCGACGCGCCCGAAGGCTGGCTCGTCGCCTGTGAGGAACAGAGAGTTGGCCTCGGACTTGTGCCCGAGCTTGATCCGAGGCGAGTTGATCGCGATGTCGTCGCCCGACGCGGCCTTGACCGCATCCGCGAGTTCGTCTTCGGTGAACGTATGCTTGCCGGTGCTGAGCTGATACTCGATCCCGGTGGAGCAGATCGGTACGTTGTCGATCCGCCAGAGACCGTCATCTCCCTTGTGGGGAGTACCGATCTCTGGCTCCGACGATGCTCTGATCGACCACTTGAACTTCATTTCTTGCCCTTCTTCGCAGTCGGCACCTTCTTCAGCCTGGGATTCGCCTTCTTGGCCGCCGCGCTCGCGTTCCGACTGCTCTTGGCGAGGATCGCTCCGGCACGTTCCTTGGAGATCCCCTGCTTCTTCGCGATCTGGCTCTGCACGGCCTTGAACCCAGGATGAGCCTTCTTGGCAGCCATTACTGAGCGCCTTTCTGCACTCGCCCGCCGCCTTTCTTGAACGGGGCTGCCTTCTTACCGCCAAACGGCACCTTCGGCTTGCCGCCAGGCGCTTTGCCCTTTGTCTTCTTGGCGGCCATCACTTCTTTCCCTTCTTCTTGGGCGCGGTCTTGGGAAGTTTCCCCTTGTTGTTGAAGTGGTGCTTCTCTGCCCACGCCGCGCCCTTGGTCGCGTAGATGAAAGCACGCTGCTTCTGAGAACGGGCAGGCATCAGACCTTCTTTACCTTGCCCTCTTTCCGCGCCGTCGGGCTGCCCTGGGCCTTCGGCGTACTCATGCCCGGAACCTTCATCCCGGTGCTCTTGTTCGCCTTCAGCTGCTTGTGCAGCATCGTTCCCTGGGTTGCGACGCGATTCCGAGCGGTCTTGTCGGTGACACCACCGACGTTCATGCCCGAACTCTGGCTGGAGTTCACCTGGCCGGCAAACCCACCCTTCGGGCTGTTCGTCTTTGCCGAACTACCCTTCGACAACTTGGGCTTCGGCCCTGCGCCCTTCCTAGCCATAGTACCTCCTCGTTTGTAGACGGTGACGGCCGCTACCGGGAGGGAGCAACCTCTGACGGGCGACCGTCACCGTCATGTCTGCGCCCCAGACGTTGGCTTGGGCTTGGGCGCAGGCTTTGACGGCTTTTCTCCCGGCGGCAAAGCGGCCGGTGGATGGGTGGGCTTTCCACTGGAATCCGTCGGGACGTTCGGATCCACCGGCGGCGGTGGCATCTCTTGCACACCAGCCGAAGGCGGAAGCGGAGCCGGTACCGGGCGCGGATGCTGAGCGGGAGGCAGATGCATTTCCTTGCGGATCTCACCTTCCAGCTCATCATCCACGATAATGGCCCCGACGGAGATCATTTGTACGAGATCGGCAGCGACTAGCTCCGGGTCGAAGTCAAATACCAGTAGCGGTACCTGATCGACATCCTCTCCGAAGTTCCAGTCAACGTCGTCTTCGATCACGTACTGGTTGAAGATGTCAGCGAACCACCAGGCGATTGCTTCCATCCCCGATGCCCAGAAGTCTACGAACGTTGTCCCGAGCGCGCGAGAGCCGGTGCGCGTCTGGCCTAGCTGCATGACCATGAGCATGAACTTACGGGCCATCGCCTCGTCGTGGTACTGCACAGAGTTGATGACCGAAGACTGTAGGCCGCGAGCCACTTCGAACTTGGCCCCGGAAGGAACAGCACCGCCCGCCGTATCGCCTACGCGGAACGCTTGTGCCATCCGGTTCAGTTCGTCGATCTCGTCGTTGGTAGCGCCCGGATGCGCAACGATGTACGGTACGCCGCCCGCACGCTCGTGGTTGATCGCGTCGATCCGCAGCAGACGATCCTTGATCAGCCAGTTCTTGTAGCACTCGCGGAACCACGAACGGCCAGCCCAGTTAGCACCCTCGCGATCCCAGACGTATCCAACCAGACGGTCAATCGGGATCTCGGGCACCGGGTTCTGCCAGGATGCCGCGTTCGGCTGTACGACGTTCTGGACAATCGAGATCAGCCCGCCGTCGTCAGCTACGCGGAACTCCTGGATGGTGATCGGCGGACGCTCAGCGAGCTTCTTCAGATGCCACAAGCCGTCGCTGGGATTCCCGTTGCGGCCGTCACCAATGTAGCCGACCTGTTCGAAGTAGTAGTGACCATAGATCCCGGCCTTGAACGCGAGTCGGAGATGATCGCGGAAGCTGAACCGATTCTTCAGACGACCGCGCTTTATGTTGTCCTTCTTCTCGCCCAGGATCGGAATGTTGTAGTCGGTCGAGAGTTTCTGGACGATCTCGGTGTCTGCACCGTTCGGGTCGATCAGCCACTCCATCTTGCGGACTGCGAGTAGCGTCGCCTCGTACAACGCAGCGATCTGCGAATCGTTCCGCATATTCTGATACGTCCGAATCGACATCGGCCAGCGAAGCTGTGGCACGGTCTCCTCGACATCGACCCATGTAATCCACGGGGCCATGCCTGCCGGCGAGAAGTTGCCGTTGAGTACTGTGCCGATCTCGTTGGTCGGCGGGGCTGCGCCGGTAACAGTCTTTGTTTTCGGCCGGGCCATTTACCAGTTATGGATCAGAAAGATGAGGAAGACGACGAAGATCCCGAGGAGGATCACGTCCTGTTTTGTCCAAACCTTGTCCATGTCACTCCTTCACCCGAACGAAGACGGTGTCCTGCGACCATCTACTCCGATTCCGACGCATGACCTCGCCACCGTTGGAGTTGTCTGAGTTGCTCGTGTTCCCTTCGATAGCGCTGAAGGTGTCAGCACTGACCCACTTCTCGAATAGGCCAATGTGATCGAACTCACCGTTCCAGTCCCAGTCAAAGCAGACGAGATCGCCTGGCTTCGGCTCGGACGTGATCGACAACCCGTTGTAGCCCATCCGAGCGTCCTGCACAACGTACGGAACGTATGCGTACTTACTGCCGCGCTTGAAGCTCGCGGTCGGGCGCTCGCCGGTCTGGTCAGCCCAGGTACAGAACATCGCGCACCACGGCCCGATCATCCCATACCATTGCGAGTACGGACACTGGTTGGAGTTCGGCGGCGATTCCTTCGTGCCGATCTCCGCGATGGCCGCGGAGAGTCGAGCCTGCGCCGCCGTACCGGGTTGGGCTGAAGGCGACGCAGGCTCCTTCCCCTTGAACATGTCCCATGCCGCATTGACGAGTTCGACGCTGCGCGCGTCCATCGCCATTTCGCCTGCGTGGGGCAGGCCTTCGGGGATCCTGATGGAGCGAAGAGTGTTGAAAGTCTTCTCGCCGACCCAGCCGGTATCCGGCTCCATGTTCTGCTGCCGCTGGATTCCGGCAATGCCGGTGTCGGGGACATTGCCGGACTTACCGTGACTGAAGGCATTCGAGAAGTCTTGGTCGAACGCTTGCCACTTCCAGCGGCCAGCCCGCGATACCGTACGCTTGTATGCCTCCACATCAGGGCCATCCACCGAATGCTTGTGACCCTGGGCTGCGGCGTCGGGAGGATACAGCGGTCGCGGGAATCCTCGGACGGCAACCATCTTGCCGCCAGGGTACGCTTTCTCCCACCATTCAGTTGCCATCACATCTCCATGGTTAGTAGGTCGGAGGCGATGGAGCCTTTGCTGATCGGCTGAACGATCAGAGGCCCTGAATGAACGGTCGAGTAAACACAGGCATCAGCGCGGTCTGGGCTCTTCACCCCGCGCTCACGCATGTCTTCCTTCGACTCGATCTGAATACGTCCCGAGCTATCGACCCACCACTTGATGTTCTGCAACTGCTCCTGCAGCTGTAGGTCTTCCGCGTCGAGATCGATGTTGCCATCCTCCAAGTTCTGCCGGAACGTCCAGTAGATTTCAGCGCGCCGGTTCTTGAACTTGTCTGGTCGGTACGCGCGCTCGGCTCCGTTGAACGGTGTCGCCGGGTAGCCCATCTCGCGCAGACGGTCGAAGACGCCAGAGCCGAGACCGATGATATCGATGACCATGTTCGGTCGATTCGTACGGTGGTGCTGGTCGAGGATGAGCTTGAACTTCCCGGTGGTCTTCATGGTATCGGTCATCCCCCAGGAGTCCACGTAGCGAATGACCCCGCCCCTGTTCCGATACACAACGGTTCTGTCCACGCCCATACGCGACACGTCAGCCCCATAGCGCCCCTTCTCGATACCTGGCAGGTCGGTGTCGATCCCCGTCTGAATCATCGATGGGGTGATGAGGTACTCGTCTGAAATGTCGGGGAACTCGGCCAGCACCTTCGCCTGCCAGAGCGGTGATCCTTCACCCCAATCCCTCCTCCGATCCTCCACCCACATGGGGGTGACGAGATTCTCGGCCATGTCCGCCGGGATAGCCTCGCCGGTGAAGTTGGGAGTGTCGAACGCCGGGATGGAGATCACGTTCCATCCAGACCCCGGCTTGCAGACCTGCGCGAAGTGACTGCCAGGATCGTCCGGGTTGCCGATGGCGAGCACTCGCGCGTTCTCGTTCGTCATGAGAGTCATGACCGCCGTCCAAAGTGTTTCCGGTACCCCGCAGGCCTCATCGATGACGATGAGGATGTAGCGAGCATGCAGACCCTGGAATGCCTGCTCGTTGTAATCGGCGGGCTTGCGACCCATTGCGATCAGTTCCTCGTCCGATCTCCCCTCGCCCATGTACCATTGGCATTCGAGGGTTATGCGTCCGGGCAACTTGCCAATGCGCCACGCCCGCCGAATCTCTCGCCAGAGGATCGCCTGCACCTGAGGCCATGACGGGGCGGTCGTGACGAGGAATGCGTCGCCAAGCTTATGAATATTCAGCCACCAGCACCCAATCCTCGCCGCAATGAAGCTCTTTCCGGGGCCATGGCAAGCCTTCACCGCCGTGTAGCGGTTGTCCACTACGGACTGGCAGATCTCTTCCTGCTTGCTCCAGATGTTCTCGCGCAGAACCTCTTTGATCCACCCGGTCGCGTTGTCCATGTAAGGCGCTGGTTCGGGGAAGAGGTAACGCAGCGTCGCATCGACTGTGCCGGTGGGGAACGCCCCGTAGTCGGGGATCAGTCCCTCGTCAATCCTACGCTGCTGCTTCGTCTTCGGCAATGACCTCACCCTCGATGAGTTCGGCGCGCTCGGGCGGCACGCCACCTTCCAGTAGGATCAACTGCCGACGTACGATATGAGGCCACAACTCTTTCTGCTTGCGGCTCAGTTCCAGATCCGCTGCGATGTTCTCCAGCAGGCGCGCGAGCATCATACCGAAGTTCTCCGCGAGCTTGATGGCGCGCTCGGCTAGCCCTAGCTGGATGGCATCCTTGGAGTAGCGGACGAGTCTGTCTTGCGCGTCCGCGCGCGAGCGCTGCAGGACGTTCATCTGCCGCCCGAACTGCGTGTCTTCGATCCAATCCTTCTCATCCACTTCCGCGATCTTCATGCTCAGCCATTCGACTTCCCCGGCCGAGATCCGAATGCACCACATGATCGCGTCGAGCGGGTTGATGTCCTTCGGCGCTCCCATGAACTGCTGCGCGTTCTGGACAATCGCGTTCTTGCGTTGAGTTGACAGCTGGCCACCATGTCGCTTACAGCGGCCGATCCCGATGTGGGTGGTTCCCCAGCCAGCGCCGAGCTTGCACTTGGTGCCGTCGCGCTTCGTGGCGCCACAGATGGACGGAAGCCGCTCGTCCCGCTTCTGCCGATTCTTCACCCGCTGGCGCTGCTCCTTCGTCAGAGTGCGCTTGAGGTTCCGATACGGCATTAGTACGGCTTGGTGTAGTCCGGCGGGATGGTGACGACGACGGTGGGGCCGCAATGGCGGATCCAGCCGTGAACTGGATCCCACCAGAACTCGCGGCACTCACCGACGTCAGCAGGATTCCGTCCAAGGGGTTCCCACTCTGGCCCACGCTCGGCCAACCCCTCGACGGGCAGCGGGCGTAGGGTCTCGTCGGGCCAGGGGGTGCTCATCGACGGGAGTTTAGCTGCAGGGAACGCTCGCGTAAAGGGCCAAACACCGGTGCCAGGTCTCGCGCGTACGCGCGTATAAGCGCGTACGTTACGCCGGCAACTGCCGGTCGAGCAGAACGTTCGTCCTCAGGATCATATGCGCGAACGCGCTCCGCTCGTGCTCGCGCCCGCGTATCCAGGCGTTGGCTTCGGTCAGCAGCTTGCGGTCGGAGAAGCGGTGAGCCGCTCCTGACTTCTGCCAGATGGCCGGAGTGAGGTGACGCTGCGGTGGGTCGGCGTGGGGCCGGTGCCGGTCGTACATGGCCATGCGGTACCCTTCGAATCCCCAGGCAATCCGCTCTGGTGTAGTCGTGTTCCTGCCAGGCTTCTCGCCGGGGAACAGGACAAAGTCTTCGATCACCAGGTCGATCCAATCCGGCTCCAGCTGGTTCACCCGAACACATCGCCGCTTGAAGTACGTCCAGAGCCGGTACAACTCGCGGATCTGGTCAGGCTCCTTCCCGGTCACTGTCGTGCTGTCGCTCTCTAGCCGGTTGGCGACCGCCTCGATGGCGGTGCCGCGCGAGTGGTCGTCCAAGATGCCCCAGGCCACGCCTGTGGACTGGCCGGGGTCTACGCAGAAGATGCCGCGCATGGCTACTTGTTCCGCCTGAACGCGAGGGCGAGCGCAACGCAGAGAAGAAATATCAGGATCAAGATTTCAACCTTCAAGCGTTCGCTCTCTCACCAGAGACCATACGATCTCACGTTCATTATTCGGCCACTGCACGACGACGTCAAAGGTGTCGTCCGCGTCGAGCAACATGACGCCGAACTGCTGGCCGTCGTTGGCCACCACGGTCGTCTCTGCACGCACGACGTTGTGATCTGTTGTGGGATGGTCTTCGGCGTCTCCTTGTGGTCTTCTGTGGTACAGTTCCACATCCATTATTCCTCCTTGGCTATGTCGAGCAGGTTCTCCCGCAGACCTGCGAGCGCCTCACGCACCTGCGCGAGTTCGCGGTGCAGGTCGGTGTTCTCCCAATGGCTGAGTTCGTACTCGGGCGGGCGTGCCGCCTCCACGATGAGTTCAATCGTGTCGATGCACCGGGCGGATGCTTCGATCAGCTGACTCGGGTTGATCACATCGGGGATGTTCTCCTCGATGATAGCTTTGCTCAGTCCGCCGAGAAGCTGGCTGGTCTGAAGTAGATTGTCCACTGCTTCGATGGTCGCCTCCGCACACATCTTCATGAGAAGCGCCCTGGCTACATCGCCCATTGTTGTCCTTTGTTGGTTTGCGAGT
>Ga0126383_10000038_pt1 | contig 60033 bp, 45 predicted proteins | sample PanSoiMetPlot_35_FD_96882 | JGI IMG/M metagenome (GOLD analysis project Ga0126383, IMG submission 96882) | Tropical forest soil microbial communities from Panama - MetaG Plot_35 | ecosystem: Environmental > Terrestrial > Soil > Tropical forest > Bulk soil | place: Panama | collected 2016-02-17 | reverse complement strand
CGCTTCTTTCAGACCCCGCCTCGCCACGACGCCCTTGCGCTTCTCTAGTCCTTCACCTCCACCAGGTTGGACAGGGGACTTTCACCCCCAAGCTGTCGAACATGTTCGGCACACAAAAGAAAAGCCGCAGCATACCTGCGGCTCTCTCCTCTTCTTCTAGCGCGTGCTTACTTACCGTTTGTCTTATCGCGCTTAATGCTCCGGCTGATCCGGTTTTCACGCTGGTTCAAATTACGCTGCTCGGCTTTTGTGAGATGGCCATTGTGTTTCGCCATGTCGGCCTTTTCCTTACTTTGCAGCGCCGTCTCGCGCCGTTCCAGGTTCGTGGTCTCTTTCGAGTTCAGGCTGCCGTTCGCTACGCCCTTCGCGATGCGCTGCTGCTGGCGCTCTTCACGGCGATTCACTTCGTTCACGCGCGGATGTCCAGGATCGACTACGCCCGGTCCGGCTCCCGATGTCGTGCTGGTTGCTGTTTGAGCAGATGCGGAGCCCGCCATTAGGACGCCGCTCACTGCCAAGGCTAAGAGAGAGCTGTTGAGTTTGCTGATCATGGGCAAAGTAAACCCTCGCCCGCGAGATTAGTTGCTGGTTCGCAAATTGGGGACGTTACGAAGGGGAATGTCGAATAATCCGTAGAGACGCATCTTACTGCACATCTGCACATCACTAATACGGCCTTACAAAGCCGCCTATCCTCGGCCCTTCACGGCCTAACTTCCGACAAAAACCATGCAACTCTCGGAATCATCCTTCGTTCCAATAAAGAAGATTGTAATTAGCCCCAGTTTTCCGGTCCCTGAAACGGAGCGCCTCATGCGATCGCTGCAAAACTTCCGCCTAATCCTCGCGACCCTCACTGTCCTCATTACGCCACTCGCCGCGCAAACCACTTATTCCAAACTTCTCGTCGAGTTGATGAGTCGCGATATAGCTAACGCTGCGGGCTACGCCAACGTCGGCTTCGCCCCCGCTGTGATGTCCATCCCCGGCAAGCCTTTCTCTGCGAAACGTGTCTACACGGACCGCTGCAAGACCGATGGTCCCAACCTCTCAGCCGAATTCACCATCGCTCGCGACAGCCTCGGACGCGTCCACTATGAAATGGCCTTCGAGAAGGTCTTCCAGAACAAGCTTGTCATCGCTGGATATGACGTTCAGATCTACGACCCCATCGCGCACCAGTGGTACCGTTATTTTGAAAATGCGGATCACGGGCTCCCCTCCAAACCGGTCGCGGAGCTTAGAATTCTCTCCCCGATGAGCAAGCTCCAGCGGCCTGCACCATCCGCCGCTAACGAGACCTCCGGAGATCCGCCACCCGACGCACTCAATCCCGTCGCCACTCCGCCGACGCCCGACGAAAAGTCACCCGCCCAACTAATCGCTCACCGCGGCATGTTGGATGACGTGCCTTCGCCCCGCGATTTGCCGAAACAATCTATCAACGGAATTGCCGCCTTCGGCCATCGCGACGTAATCCGCTACGGCAAGAACAGCGAATATTCTCAGATTCAGGAGAATTGGCTCTCGCCCGAATGGGCGGTCGATATGCGGCAGATCGTTCTTCGCGAAACCATCGGCGAGGAAACCGTCGAGACTCGCGATCTCACGCCCGGCGAGCCTGATCCGATGCTCTTCCACGTTCCCAGGAGCTACATCGTGCACAAAGTGCGCTGAATGGAATTCGCGCCCTCGCCCAGGCACCGGATTCTTCTCGCGGGATGTCCTAACTCAACTCTCACCACACCCTGCACGACTTCGCCCGCACCATCGGTTGTCCGGGCTTGCAACTGAATGCATGCGCGAACTCCGGCATGTTGCTAACCACATTGTTTACTCGATACCGGGCGAGCGAATGCCCTTGCGACATCACCGCTGTTCGTGCGGCTTCGGGGCGCAATTGTCCGCACCACGCATTCGCGTAGGAAACGAAGAACGTTTGCAATTGCGTCAAGCCGCCTTCCGCCGGACTATCGAGCGACTTGCCCTTCGTCTGCAGTGTGCGTTGCAATCCACCGAGCGCGATGTGAATACCGCCATTGTCCGCCGTATCTTCACCGGCCGACAGCTTGCCGTTCTGCTTCACGCCGGCTTCCGGCACTTCCTGTGTATATTCGTCGGTGATACATTCGTCGCGCTGGTCATAATTCGCCGCATCTTCCGTTGTCCACCAATCGCGCAAGTTGCCATTCGCATCGAATTTGCGCCCCTGGTCGTCATATCCGTGGATGATTTCATGCCCGATCACCGCTCCAATCGCGCCGAAATTCACTGCGTCTAGTTGCGCCACATCGAAGAAAGGCGGTTGCAGAATGCCTGCCGGAAAATTGATCGTATTCGTCTGCGGATCTTCATACGCATTTACGGTCGGCGGCGTCATCGCCCACTCGTGCCGGTCGACCGGCTTCCCGAATTTCGCCAGTCTGCGCTCGATCTCAAATGCTGAAGCCCGCTGCACATTGCCCAGCAGATCGTCTCGCTTGATCACCAGCTCCGAGTAATCTCTCCACTGATCCGGATACCCGATTTTGTCCACTTGTGCCGCCAGCTTCTCGTGTGCCAACTTTTTCGTCTTTTCCGACATCCAGCTCGAATTCTCGATGTCTTCGTCCAGGGCAACCTCGATCGCCTTCACCATCTCCAGCATTCGCGCCTTGTTCTGCGGCGGGAAATAGCGTTTCACGTATACCTGCCCGATCGCTTCGCCGAGATCGGTGTCGGTACTGAACGAGCACCTTCGTGCTCGCGGCTGGATTTTCTGCGTGCCGCTCAACGTGCGCCCATAGAAATCAAAATTCTCATTCACGAACGAATCGCTCAGGAATGCCGCACTCAAATGCACCGTTGAATAGCGCAAATAGGCACGCCACTGATCGACTGGAGTGGAAACGATCAGCTTTTCCATCCCTCGAAAGAAATCCGGCGATGTCACCAGGTATTTTGGAGAGCTCGGAGCTTTCATCGCCGCCAGGTATTTATTCCAGTCAAACGACGGCGTGAGCGCCTGCACCTGCTCCAGCGTCATCTTGTTGTTCACATTCTTCGGATCGCGCCGCAGCACAATATCCATGGCTGCATTCGCGAGGGCTGTCTCAAGCGCCAGGATCGATTTCGCATCCGCGGCTGCCTGCTCTGCTGGTTCGCCACTCAGCTGAAGCATTCGCGCGATATGCTTTTCATACTGTTCCCGGATCTGCTTCGACTTGTCATCATCCTTCAGATAGAACTCGCGAGCTGGCAAGTTCATGCCCCCCTGGTCAAGGACTCCCAGGTTCAGGGTCGCGTCATCGAAATCGGGCGAAGCGTAGATTCCAAACAGCACGCCTTGATATTGCGCATCAATGAAATTCAAATTAGCAGGCCGGATGTTCTGGTGAATATAGGCAATCAGTTCCGGCAGCTGTGACTTGTCCTTTAGTTTTGTGATGCGATCGAGCGCAGGCTGCAGCGACGCAAGTCCTCTCTTGTTCACAGTCGCTTCATCCATGCACGCCGCATAATAATCGCCGATCTTTTGTTCTGCGGCAGTTCGGTTGGGCGAGGGATTCGCCACCTGCTCCAGTGTGTCGTGCACCGCGCCAAAATTCCATAGAGCCAGGGATGTTCCCGTTCCATACGCCGGTAGGTCCGACGGAATGGGGTTGGCATTGATCCACTTGCTGCACGAGTATTGAAAGAAATCTGCGCACGGATCGAGCGATGAATCGACCTGTGCTGGATCAAAATGCCGCAGTTTCGGGGATGCCGGCGCGCTTTGCCCCATTCCCACCGCCGACACGACCAGCACAGCCACTAACGAAATAAGACAACGCATGGCAATCCCTCCGGGCACACTTACCAATGGACGCATGCCGCACAAAAATGTAAACAACTATTCGGGCCGATTTGCAGACGCTCCACCCCTGCCGATATCATTCCGGCACCATGAAAATTGGTTTTTTTCCCCTTGTCCTGGCGTTCAGCCTTGGTCTGCAAGCTCAAACAAACAGCGCTTCACAGATCATCCCGTCTTCGAAGGAAATCGATGCCGTCTACTCCGACGCACATGCTCTTTATATCGAACTTCACCAGCATCCCGAGCTCTCTGCGCATGAAGTGCAGACCGCCGCGACGCTCGCCGCTCGCCTTCGCCCTCTCGGATACGAGGTTACCGAGAAATTTGGCGGCACCGGGATCGTGGCCATCCTGCGGAACGGCGACGGCCCCACCGTCATGCTTCGCACCGAGTTAGACGCTCTCCCCGTCGAGGAAAAGACCGGCCTCCCCTACGCCAGCAAGGCCCGCGCTACCGACGACGCCGGACATGACGTCCCCGTCATGCATGCCTGCGGTCACGATGTCCACATGGCTTCGCTCTGGGCGACAGCCGCCATCATGGCGCATTCGAAAAATACCTGGCACGGCACTCTGATGCTTATCGGCCAACCCGCGGAAGAAACCATCGGCGGCGCAAAGGGCATGGTGGAAGCCGGACTCTTCACGCGCTTTCCTAAGCCCGATGTCGGCGTCGCCCTGCATGTCGGCAACAATCTGCCAGCGGGGTCGGTAGCGCTCACTCCCGGCGTCTACGATTCAAACGCCGACTCCATTCGCATCACCCTCTATGGCAAGGGTGGACACGGAGCCTCGCCGCACACCACTGTCGATCCCATCGTGATGGCTGCAAAAGTGATTCTCGATCTTCAGACCATCGTCTCCCGCGAGGTCAAGCCCGGCGAGACCGCCGTCGTCACAATCGGATACATTCACGCCGGCAACAAAAACAACATTATTCCCGACCAGGCTGAAATGGGATTGACCGTCCGCACTTATAAAGCCGACGTCCGCAAGCAGGTCCTGGCTGCGATCGACCGTATCACCAAAGCCGAAGCCCAAGCCGCCGGTGCCCCGAAACCGCCCGAGATCGCGATCTACGAGACAACCGACTCCGTTTACAACGAGCCTGGCCTCGCCGCGCGGCTTCGCGGTCCCTTGGAAGCTTCCCTCGGAAAAGACAAAGTTGAGACGATTCCTCCGGCGCTTGCGTCCGAGGACTATTCCGTTTTCGTCGCGCAAGGCATTCCGTCGATCTATTTCTCATTGGGCGGGGCGGATCCCGCTCTATTCGAGAAGGCTCAGGCCAGCGGAGAAAAGCTGCCCTCGAATCACTCCCCGCTCTTTGCGCCCGACGCTGAACCAGCATTGCGCACGGGAATTGCCGCCGAGGTCACGATCTTGCGCAACTTGCTCAATAGCTCCCGTGACGATATTCAGAAATCGATTGCGGCTGGAAAATAGAGCACGCAACCAGACCTAGCGGTCCTTCGAGCGTGCCTGGGCCCCAGGTTCTTTCTTCGCTTCAGGCTTGTCGGACTCCTCGTCCTTGTGAAACAGGTCCAGGCCGAAGTGTGGCTCCGATTTCGTCCCCGTGATCTTGATCGGAATTTCCGTTGTGCCGTTCTTCCGGAAAAATGGGTCCACGGCTTTCAGTGGAATTGATTTCCAACCCTTCACCATTTGCGAAAGCTTGGCATCGAATCTTGCTTTTCCATGCAGGTCGAAGTCGTTCCCATCCAGGCTGTACTGTCCCTCCAGATCGACCTTCGTTCCTGGCATCTCGAACACGATTCCCGGCAGGTGTAGCAGCGACTTGCTCAGCACAAAATTTCCGCCCATCCGGGATTTCACATTGTCAGGAATATCGTCGGTGGCAAGCTCCGGCTTCCCCTGGCTTCGCATGCTCAGCGAATCCACCTTGCTTTGAATGCTTTCGTTCGAAAAATGCACGCCCGTGATCCGGAAGTTTCCCTTCAGATATAACCGGTCCGAAAGATCCAGGTCCCCCGGCTCCATTTCGAGCATCGTTTTCAATTTCACCGTTCCTGTCATCACCGCAGGATCCGTCCGCACCGCCAGCCGCAACAAGTCGTCGATCTTTCCTTTTTCGATGTCGACATCGAGCTTGATCTCGTGTCCCGGAGGATTCATCTTCTTGATGACAAATCCGGTCGCGGTCAGCGGCGTATTGATGATCGTCGCTTCCACCGGCTGAAGATAGGTATCACCAGTCGTTCCATCTACGATCGCGTGAAATTTGGTCTTCAGAGGAACTGGCCGCCCGCTGATGTTCAACCGAAAATCGGGCGTGTCTGTCTGCCCGTCCACTACGATCCGTCCGAGCGTCCCTTCATACTTCCCAGTCGATGACAGGATCCCGCCGATCCCTTTCAGCGTTCCGAGATCCGCCTTGCTGAACGTGTACTCTCCGCGCACCGGGCTCTCTCGCGGATCTTCTGGGTGAAACGGCCCGAACTCCCCTTTCGAATCGATATTTCCTACTGGCTTCGGATTCACCAGAATCGCTTGGAAACGCATCGGCTGATTTGGGCCGATGTCCTGCATGTGCAAATCCCGGATGTCGAAGTCGAGCGGCAGCTTATCCGGACGATCCGTATTAATGATGAGATGTGCTTTCTCCGCGTGGAACCGGTCCACAACAATCTTGATCTTCCCGCCCTTCGGACCCATGCTCCTGAACTGCAAACGATCCTGCTTCGGCGGTATGTTGAGCTCCAGGCCCTTGATGTAGACCATGCCCACGCGCATTGGCCGTTGCAGCAAGCTTATGACGCTGGCGCGAAAGCGGAATTCATCTACTCCGATGAGCGGCTGCACTCCTTCGCGATGAATGTTCGGATCGTTCTGCCCGTAGATTCTCAGGCCCTTTCCCGAGACCAGGAGTCCTTGCAGCACTGAGACACTCAGATCATCTAGATCTACTCGGCACTGGAAGCGCGTTGAAAGGGTCTCAACAACGCGCGCTCGCAACATCGGCTCAGCATGATGAGCCAGGATGGACAAAGCCACTACAAACACCAGCCCCACCAGTAACACAATGGCGAGAATTTTTCGCGCTCGTGTCCCGAATAGTTCGGCGAAGATCTGCTTCTTCTCTGGCGGCATACGCTTTTTCAAGTCGCGTTACTCAGGATGCCGTTAGCCGCTTGAGGGGTTGGATTTCCTACACACGCGCTCTTAATATTGGCCGTACCGCCCTCTTACCGACTCGAGCACTTTGCGCGAGTCGTATCCAATCCCATCCTTAAAGACAACTTCCACGTTCTCAATATCCGATATCTGTTTCGAAGGATCGCCTTTCACCACAACCATGTCAGCATTCTTACCCGCGGCGATGGATCCGATCTGTTTGTCCTTCCCCAAGTAGATGGCGCCGTTCAGGGTCGCGATTCGAATTGCCACCACCGGACTGAAGCCCGCTTCCACCAGCAACTCGATCCCACGTTGATCTCCGAATCCGGGCAACACATCGCCGCGCCCGGTCGGATCGGGCCCTGAAAGCAGCAGTCCTCCGGCAGCAACGAATGCACGCTCCAGCGCCAGATCGTGCTTCCACAACATCGCCTGATCGATCTTCGGTGCCGGCGCCGTTGCCGGACGTTGCCGCAGCAGAAAATAATCCTCTCTTGCCTCTGGAGTCATCGCGTCGAGTACCTGTTGCCGCACCGGCGGACGCCCGCCGCCCACATCGCCTTCGAATACGGGCAGCGTCGACGTAATCGCAACGTGATGCTTCACCAGCGTATCGATCAGGTCCTTCGCCTCCGGCCAGCTCGCCTCCATCCGCGCCAGCGTCTCTTCCCCCGCGCTCTGACTGCAAACGTCCGGCTTCTTGTCCGGATCGAGTTGCGTGTTCACAAAAAATCCGTGCTCTAGGTCGTCAATGCCCAGTTCCGCCGCCTCCTTATATGTCACCGAACACAGGTGTCCAGTCACTTTGATCCCGCGCGCATGCGCCGCATCGATCGCTGCCTTCAGTTCCGCCCGCGTGATGTTCATATACGCCTTAAATGACGTCACGCCGTGATCGGCCCAGTAATTCACCAGCTGCCGTGCGTCCTCAGGGCTCGTCAAATGCGGCATCTGCACAAAGTAACTCTCAGCTCCTTCCAAGTATGGCCCTGTCACGTCAATGTGTGGCCCGATGAGCTTCCCCGCATCGATCTCGTGCTTCAGATTCAAGTCCGCATAGGTCTCAACGCTGCCCGTCGTCCGCATCGTCGTTACGCCCGCCGCAAGGTAAAGTCGCGGCGCCGAAAACGTCATCTGCGGCACAACCACCGGATCGTCAAAATGACGCCCGCTATTCAGATTTGGTCGCGCAATATAAAAAAGATGATTGTGCATGCCGACCAATCCAGGAATCACCGAATAGCCACGCAGATCGATAACAGTGACACCGTCCGCCGCATTCACGTCAGCGCCCTTATCTATGGCCGAGATCTTCCCGCCCTCGATCGTGACATTCTGATCCTCGACCACCGAGGCGCCTGTTCCGTCGATCACCCGCACATGCGTGAGCACAATCTTCGGTCCGCTGTATCCCACAAACTCCTTCACTGCTTTCGACAGCTCAGGCACCTGCGCACTGCCAAACACCGTAAACAGAAACGTCGCCGCTGCGACGAGAGCAAACTTTGATCGCATGAACCCTCCGAGGGCTGCCATTGTAATCGAAGGTGGTTGGGGACCTGGGAGTCGTTAGCGGTTGGAAGTCAAGTATTGTGGTAAGACTAAATACAAATAAATGAGTATGGCACGAACCGCGCCTCCGCAACGATGAGTGCCGTGCGGCCTTTACCAATCCAAATTCTCGACGCCACCCCCGCCAGGGCCTTCCGCGCGGCGGAGATGAAAAGCAAGTACAAGCTCTATTACATTGACAGTTTCGCGGCGTCGCTTGCCGTTGAGTACAAAGCCACTCTCGTTACCAGCGATTCTGACTTCCGCAAACTCGGTCACGCATTCCCTGTGGTCTGGTTGAAAGTCTGATGTGATTCCCCGCTTCTGTTCAAACAAAAAAGGCCACGCTCCTTGCGGAACGTGGCCCCCAGGAGAGACCCGCCTCTGCTGACTACTTCGCAGGCTGCGGTACCACCTCCGATAGCCGCACGTCATTTCTCAGGCTCGCGAATTCCTGGTCCTTATATACATTCGCCAGCTCCCGATACCCTTCCTCTTTCGCTTTCCTCAGGCAACGCAGGCAATCCTCCACATCGCCGCGGCGCGCATAGATTTTCGCCAGCATGTACGCATACCGCGCTCGTTCTTCCGGACTGGCGATCTGCGCCGCTACCCCGGCCCGCATGCTGTTCACCAGCACCTGCGGATCTAATTCCAGTGCCCGCGTGTACTCGGTTAATGCACGGTCCACCTTGTTCTGCGCAAACCACGCCGCTCCCAGGTTCACATGGAATGTGGCCCGGCTCTCATCGAGCGACACGGCCTTCTTGAAGTACTTCACTGCCGACCGCGTATTTTTTTGCGTGTAATCTAGAGCCCCAATGTTATTAAAGGCATCGGCATACTTCGAGTTCAGTTTTGTCGCCCGCAAGAACTCCGCGCGCGCCGACCGATTGTCCCCTCTCTTCCACTCCGCCATTCCCAATTTGTTGTAAAACATTTCGTTCTTCGGCTCTCTCCTGATCGCTGCCTGGAGGTACTCAATCGCTTGCGCATAGTCTTTCTGGTTTCTTGCCTCGTCGGCTGCCTTATCCAATTCGCCGACAGTCATGGACCCAACCGACTTCCTCTGTTCCGGATCCGGCGCAGCGGCGCTGATCGTCGGACACGCCATTAGCATCGCGACCATCAGAGTCGTAGTCGTAAGTGTTCTCATACTGGCCTCTTCTCAGGAGTTGCATCGGTACCGGTCATGGGCGGCGTCCCGTCTGTGCTCCGGCGATCTGCCCTCCGAATCTGTGCCAGTTATCGCCCCGATCCAGGCCCCCCAACAACGTTATGCCTGCTACTTGCGCGCTACACACACTTCTTCCACCCGCAACCTATGGAACCTTTGGGGCTTAACCACTCCACAACCGTGCCGCTAATTCTTCCACCTGACTGAAAAGCTTGACGTTACATCTCCCGTTACATCCGCCGCTTGGACGTTTGTAGACCGTTAAAGTACGCCATGTCACTGCAATCGCGCTCGCACCCGGTGTATAAGCAGGCTGTCGGGAAGAAGGCAATCATGCCGATGCCGACCGTCGAATGCGCCAATACCGAAACGGAGCGAGCCGAGCTCCAGGTTGTGCTTGCATCGCGTCTTTTTGTGCGCTCTCCGACCCTCGCCCATCTTCTTTCTTATCTATGTGAGAAAAAGTTCGCCGGCGAGAGTGACCGCATTAAGGAATATTCCATCGCTCTCGAAGTATTCGGCCGTCGCGATTCCTTCGATCAGGACACCGACTCCATCGTCCGCGTTCAGGCCAACCGTCTCCGCAAGCGACTTGCCGACTACTATGCCGCGCAAGGATCCACCCACCGCGTTCACATCACTATCCCGGTAGGACAATACGTCCCGACGTTCGAAGAACAATCTGCCACCAACGCTCCGCCGGTGTTGCCCTCTCCCCAGCCACTATCTCGCAGCTGGCTCCTGATTCCGGCCGCATTCCTGCTGATTCTGATCGCAGCTCTCGCAGTCCTCGAGCGCCATCGGGCGACGCCGTCTCGTGTCGCCACGTTCAACCAGCCAATGCCGCTCGTAGAATCCGTCGGTCTGCCTATCGGCGACGAAATTCGTATCCTCGCGGGCGCGAGCCATAGCTACGTTGATCGCACCGGAAAACTCTGGTCCCCCGATGCAAACTTTTCAGGCGGCACCCCCGTTCGCAGCCCCGCGCAACATATTTGGCGCACGCTCGATCCCAGCATCTATCGCAATAGCCGTCAGGGCGAATTCGCTTACGCCATTCCGCTGAAGCCCGGCACTTACGAACTGCACCTTCACTTCGCCGAAACCTATTATGGTCCCGAGGACATCGGTGGTGGAGGAGAAGGCAGTCGCGTCATGGCTGTCACCGCGAACGACAAGCCTCTGCTCAGCGACTTCGACGTCCTCGCCGATGCTGGCTCCGGTCGCACCGCCGACGTCAAGGTCTTCACGGACATACGCCCCGCCTCCGACGGCATGCTTCATCTCAATTTTTCATCGGTGAAGGGCGGCCGCGGCATGCTCTCCGCGATCGAGATTCTTCCCGGAACCCATGGCGGCATTCGTCCCGTCCGCATCGTCGCGCGCGATGTTCCTTACTATTCCAACGACAGCCGCTGGTGGAATTCTGACAACTACTTCGAAGGTGGACAACTCAGCGCCAGCGAAGAACCCGCCGGCGAGACCGATGATCCTGAACTCTATGAGACTTCGCGCTCGGGACACTTCTCCTACGCCATCCCGGTGGCGACCGGAAAATACACGCTGACTCTTCACTTCATCGAACGCCGCGTGGAGCGCGCCACCCGCCAGCAATCCGGCGGATCGTCGCAGCGCGACGCCGGCCCCCACACCTTTAACGTTTTCTGTAATGGGAAAGCGATCGTCCGTGATCTCGACGTCATCCACGAAGCGGGTGAAAATCGCCCGCTTGTCCGCAGGATCACCGGCCTCGAACCCAACGCCCAGGGAAAATTGATGCTGGAGTTCGTCCCCCTCACCGGCTACGCCACTGTCACCGCCATCGAAGTCGTCCCGCAATAACGGATCAGGAACGTTCGCGCCGATGTGCATTAAGCCGGGCTTGCGCGTTACAAACAAAAAAACCTCTCCCCGTTTCCGAGGAGAGGGTCGTTGCCTTTTAGAACGTGTTTTTAGTCGTCGTCGTCAGCCTTCGTGGGTGCCGGGTTATTGAATTCGCTCGGTGGCCGAACCGCCTTTTCGCCGGGATACGGAACCTTGAACCCGGTGGTCGTATACCAGTTCAGATGGTTCACGGTGTCCGGGTCTTCGGCGTCAGGCCGCGTTAGCTTGCCGGCGAAGATCTCCGCCTTCTTCTGCAGCCACGCCTGTCTCATGGCCTTAACCTCGGGGCTGCTCGTTGCATCGGCTGCGTTCGCCATAACGCCGTCGTCCAAGGGGATCTGGTTCTTCACGTGCGTCCAAGGCTTGAAATTATCCGGGGGTGGCGTGCCCTTGACGAAAGCGGTCCTCATCGGCGATGCCACTAGGTCAAACTGGTTCATGGGTCGCAGACCGAGGATTTGTTCCATCGTGCGAGTCATGTTGACTTGCGTGTAGTACGTATGGTCGGTGGGCCCGGACTGCACCGCATATGGGCTAATGATATAGCCAGGGCTGCGGTGACCGTCAACGTGGTCGACGCCGTTCTGCGCGTCGTCTTCCTCAAGGAAGATCGCCGAACTGGACCACACGTTGCTGTGGCTGATGTAGTCGATGATGCGCCCAACCGCCAGGTCGTTATCGGCTTGCTGCGCTTCTGCGGTTGGCGGGCCACCCGTGTGATCGTCCATGATCCACAGGATGCTCAATGCGGGCACCGTACCGCCCTTGACGTCATTCTGGAAGTCTTGCACCCAGAGATCGACGCGGAACTGGTCTGGGATGTTCAGATCGAACTGCGGGAAGTTACCGATGAGGTGGTTATACACCGCCGGTATAGAACAGTGGGCCTGGATCGTGTTCTGGTAGAACAGCGTCTTCTCCTGCCCCGACTCGAACTTTAGCGCATCGTGGTAAAACTGCTTCCAGCTCGGCTCGCTGGTCGACCCGTTCGGTTGTTGGAACGTATCGTACTCGACGTATTCGCCGTAGATCTTCACCGTCAGACCAGCGGCAGCCGCCTCCGAGAAGAGGAAGCCCTTGTTCTGATAGGCGAGTGCATCGCCGGCGTTTCCGCCCGGATAGCTGCGCTGCCAGTCGGGCGACTGAATATCGTCGGCATAGGGAGCCATGCCCTCGGTGATCCACTGGTGACCGTCAGCCGACTGCCGGCTTGGGTCGTAGAAATTGTCAAACAGAGGAAATCGCTTGATCAGTTTGTGCGCATTCGGCGTGACGTTGCCGCCGAATACTGCCAGCGAGGAGTCGCCATTGCCAGCGGCCACGTCGCCCAACACCTGATCATAGGTGCGGTTTTCACGGATGATCAGGAACACGTGCTTGATCAGGGATGGATCTCCAACCTTGGCCGGGATTGCGACCGGTTTGGTGTTCGGGCTACCACCGGAAGCGGATTGGATATTTTGCGTCAGATCCCAGTGGTTGTTCTTGAAAACCTGGCTCGTCATCGACGCTAGCGTCACGCTATCCGGCACAGTGATGATGCTCACGGTGCCATTGTCCTGGTGGGTGTTGTACCCCGTGACGCCGTAGTCGGTCTCGAATGAGTAACGCGTGCCGACACCTTTGTCGTTGGCGACGATAAGCACGTTATCGTTCTCGTCCAGAACGACCGAGCTCGGCGCGTAGGCTACCGGTATCATGCCCAATACCGGAGCCGTTGCGTCGCTGGTCAGGTCGATCACGCCGATCGCATTGGCGTTGTAAAGTGCAACGTAGGCAACATTTCTTTTTACATCGACAGCGATCGAGTTCGGAGCAGCGCCATAGGCCGGTTTGCCTTCGCCCGGAACTCCGATCGGCAATCCAAGATCGATCGTCCGCGTCACCTTCTTGGTGGCCGTGTCGATCACCGAGATACTGTCGCTATAGGCATTGGCGACCAACAGGAACCGTCCGTAGAACGCCATCCCAGTCGGGTGCAGACCGGTCGAGATCGAACCCGTGACCTTCAGCGTGGCCAGATCAACTACAGACACCGTACCGGTGATCGCGGCGCCCACCACCGGGTCGGCGACGATCTCGGTACCGGCGGAGTAGATCTGGAAGTCCGACTCTGTCGCGGCTCGGCCACCCTCGTTGCTGACATAGGCCGTCGTTCCGTCGTTGCTGATCAAAATGCTGTGCGGCGCATTGCCGACGCGGATCTGCTTACCCTGCTTGAGCTTGCTCGCCGTCAGGTCGATCTTGGTGGGCGTATTGTTCTGGTTCAGCAGGGCATAGGCGCTCGTGCCATCACTCGATAGAGCAACGCCGCCCGGATAAGAAGTGCTTGGGGTGTAGAACGTACCGCAGGGTCTGGCATAAGCACCCAAAGGGCTATTCGGAAAGCACGCGATGTAGGAACTGTCCGCCGGCACACTGACTTGCGCGCCGCCTTTCAACAACCCATCGTCCGTGACGTCGGCGATGGTGACATTGCTGCTGTCCTGGCTAAACACCAGGTGCTTGCCGTCCGCCGAATAAGCGATGCCGCTATAGCTGCCGCTCGGATCCTGTCCGGCCGCGATGTAGTTCTGTAGAACCGTGCCCGTGTTGGTGTCGAAGATCTCCACGGCCTGCGTCGCGCCCAAGGTGAGCACGGCGGCAGTGTGATTCTTGAGACTGGGATTCAGGGCGATGGCCTTCGCGCGAACCCGGATTCCGAGATCGACTTGGATCCCGGCTGGTGTGAGGATCTGCCCGTCGCCGACCACCCACGAGCCGTTAGGCTGCGGGCCGGTGACGTAAGTTGGGTAGGGCTTGGACTGTGCACCGGCGATCCCGGATAGGCTCAGCCCCGCCGCCAACACTCCGGCGAGCGGACGCAGGCGCTCTATCCGAGACCTGTTTCGAGATTTACTTCGAGACGCTTTACGGGACATGTACAGTGCTCCTCCTTAGGTTTTGTTCATCACGCCCATGGGAGACGGCCGGACTGCAGGTGAGTGGAGATATGAGGACCGATAATAGTCGCGAACCTTAAATCAAATGTGACGCCTCTGTGACAATTCAGTGAAATTCCCTTTACATTGTCTGGATTTTGTCTCGTCGATTGTCTGGAGACTCTGGCGCGGAGATTCTCGAGCCGGTGCAAGTGTCCCTTGCTCGCCTAGGTTGCAGCGGATCGTTCATCCGTCAACCGTGATGTGAAAACATGAATTAGTCTTGTCGTGATCGGATTGATCCCTTCTTCTCTTCGTGTTCGGCCGTCCCGCTGGCTATATCCAGGAAGGAGTTCTGCGTTGGAACCATTTCGGATTCATGTTGCTGATGAAGTGCTTGACGATCTGCGGGCCCGGTTGCGTCGTACGCGATGGCCCGACCAGGTACCGCGCATAGGGTGGAACCAGGGCACCGAGCTGGACTGGTTGCGGCAGCGTGTGTCTTATTGGGCCGATGAGTTCGACTGGCATCGCTGGGAGCGGAAGCTCAACGCTCTCAACCACTTCGTCTGGGACGGCATTCACTTCGTGTACCAGCGTGCGGCATCCGGTCGCGGTGTGCCGCTGATTCTTACGCACGGCTGGCCCAGCAGCTTCCTCGATTACGTGGACATGCTGCCGATGCTTGAGAACTTCGATGTGATCGTACCTTCGCTGCCTGGCTATGGATTCTCTCCGCGCCCGCCCAAAGTCGGTGTCAACTACCGATACGTATCGGATCGTTGGCACCAGCTGATGTCTAAGCTTGGATATTCTCGCTACTGCGCCGGGGGCTATGACTTTGGGGCGGGGGTGACATCGATCCTTGCGTTGGATCATTCCGAATCTGTCATCGGGATTCATCTCACGACACTTGAGTCGGACCTCACCCCCGTTGTGAACGATGCAGAGTTGTCCGATGACGAGCGTTCGTACGTCGCCGTCACCAGGCGTTGGGACGAGACCGAACGCGGCTACAGCGCGATCCAGTCTACTAAGCCGCAGACCGTCGGCTATGGACTTAACGACTCTCCAGCCGGACTGGCCGCATATCTGGGCGAAAAGTGGCACTCGTGGAGCGATGTCACGCCGCCCGACGATTTCCTCTGCGCCACGCTCACCTTATATTGGGTTACCCAGACCATCACTTCGTCGATGCGCGATTATTGGGACAATCGCTGGCACGCGGTCGACCGCTCCTACGTCGCTACGCCCACGGCCTTTGGTGTCTTCGCGCATCAGACCGTTCCCGAGGGTGACCCACCCCGCTCATATCTCGAGCGCGTGTACAACATCCAACGCTGGACAGTCTTTCCACGCGGCGGACACTTCGCTCCAGCGGAGGAGCCAGCGGCCGTTGCCGAGGACATGACCGCCTTCTTTGTATAAGAAGGATGGCCGCATTTATCCGGAGCTATTCCGGCGGCGGCTCAGCGGCCGTCAACAAGACGTTCGATGTCTTTCCTGCCTCGACCCGAACGGTCTTTCCTCGCGATCGCCAATACGCAATCTGATCCGGGTCATGGACATTCAGCGGTAGTTCGACATCACTCGCGAAGAACAGATATGTCCCCGGCGCCAACCCTTCCATGTGAAACATGCCGTCGTTATCGGAGGAAACGGGAGAAAAAACGCGAAAGTCGGTCTTCGACTCGATCTCTTCGGCCACTGCATACACCCACGCACGCGCCAGTTCGCCATTCCTCTCGACAACACCGGTGGCTTTTGCTGCCGTGGCCAGAACAATTTGTATCGGCACCGGGGCGCCTCCTGGCCGGATCGTCAGAAATTCGAACGCGAGGTCGGTCGGGCCGGAGACGACAGATTTGGCGTAAAAATTTCCCCAGACCGCGACCTCTACGGTGTAGTCGCCCGGAACCACCGAAACCGATTCGACGCGACGCGGGGGAACACCCTCCATGTTTTGGGTGTTCGTCGATTCACCAACCACTTCGACATATCGCCGGGGCAGGATACGGACCATACGCAAGAACCAAAGGCCCCGAGGCGTCTCCAGTGGTGCGCCCGCGGGATCACCAGGTGCGGTATAGATTTCAACGGGAATCTCGATGCGTCCGGAGTCGCCAATTGAAAATTGTAGGTTGCTGACATCCGATTCGGCGACCTCGAACGGCATCGAACCGCTGACGTCATCCCTGGCCGTGCTCAACCAGAAGGTTCCTTTCGGCAACCATGCTTCCAACTTCTTTTCGAACGGAGATCCCGTAACCAGGTAAGCGTTGGCGCGGTCCGCGTCCTCGATGCTGTATGAGTAGCTCTGGTCTTCTTCCACCACGCCAGCCACGCGATGCAGCGTCTTCAGCGGGAATCGGAAATCAATGTGCGCCTGCTCGCCCTCATGCAGGGTGAAGAACGGATTCGGCTCGGGCTCGCTCGCCGCCGGATAACGCATCGGAGTCTCACCAACAGCATGACCGGCTTCGTCGTGCGCCGGTTCCTCGTGACCTACCGGAGGTTCGGCGACCAGATAGTAGCGTCCTGGCCCCAGATTGTCGAAACGATACGTTCCGTTCGCATCGAATGTTGCAAAGGCGCCGTAGTCCAACCGAGGCCAGCCATCCCAGGTTCCCAATCGCCAAAGGCTGATGATCTGATTCTTCCGAATGAGCGTACCGTTGTGATCACGAAGCACGCCAGAAATGGACGCCGTCGGCGCCAGCCTTATAACGATCGGCCTTGTGTGTTTGCCAACAAGAAAAAGCCCCATCGGATCGTCTGCACGTCGGCGGAACTGCCAAACGTCGAAGTAACCGACTTTCTTGGCTGTTATGGAAACGTTGCTCGCCTGCACATTGTCGAAGGCGAAGCGCCCGTCATCCCCGGTGACGATCTCTCGCGGTGGCGGCGCCTCAGGCGGTGGTGGCAGCGGTGGATTGCAGGTCGCGCAACTCGCATGCACGACGACTATCTGAAGTCGCACGGTCACGCCACTCAGAGGACTTCCTGCAACATCATCGACCACGCGCCCAGTCACCCGATAAACCGCATTCGCCTTCTCTGGGTAAGTCGCATCCAGAGATACTTGGCGCTCGTTCGCTTCCTGCCCCTGCGTCAAGGACACGAAAACCGCCAACGACAAGATTAGCTGCGTTACGATTGCACGATTCATCGGGCCAGCTTTCTGTACGCGGTCCGGATCATAGCGAGTTGAGATACAGGGGCCCATGAGTTAGGCCCCTTGAATGCTCGATGCCTCTAAGCGCGGGTTAGTTGTAAGAAACAAGACCGCTGACCTGCGAGATTTACAGTTTTACTGGGCGGGTACGAGCACCGGAGCGCCTTTGTCCTTCACGAAGAACACGACGAATTTCGCCGGTTTGGTTTGGCTCGCGTTCCGCCCAATCACGTGCACATCATCGGGGCCTTCATAGAAGGTCTGACCAGGTGTCAAAGTCACTTCCTGCCCGCCTCTCACCTGCATCACGATTGAGCCTTCCAGCACATAAATGAACCCATGTGCATTGTGGCGATGGATTGGGTCTTTGCTGCCCGGCGGATATTCCACCGTGATCATCAGGCCTTCTTTTCCCGGACATTCTTTCAGGTCTTTCGTCATCAACTCCGTTACCTTGGCCTCCTGTGCCGCCATCGTGGTCGACATGAGACATGCCAGCGCAAAAATTAGTTTTGTGAACATAAATAAACCTTCCCTCGAGCCAGACGCATTTCATGCGTCATCTCTAGTATTCGCACTGCACTATGCATTGTGTATTGCGGACAGGCGGCAGTCGGTGTACCTTCCCGTCCCCTGCTCACCGGGCCAAACTGAACCGGCCCATGTTTCGTGATTCGCTCAACCGGCTGCCATCATGCAGCCGAGGCACCTGGAATCTTGCCTGCCGCCTGAGTGAGCCAGTTTTGAAAAGTTGTCTGGCCAAGCCGCGCATCATTGCCGGGAACGAGTGTCCTTCTCGCTTACCGGTATGCCGTAATAGTGCGCCTGTGGGTCAGTAACAACCTCGCGCGGATCTTTCAATGCGGCTAAGCCTTTCCGCACGAGCTCATCGAGTCGAAACTGTTCTGGCCCGCCTATTTCAACAGTGCCATTTACCGCCGGTCCTACCGCGACCTTCGCTACGGTAGTCGCGACATCGTCGGCTGCCATCGGCTGAATCAGCGCAGATGGCAGACGTACCTTATTGCCTTCCGTGGAATAATCCGCAATGGGCTTGACGAATTCAAAGAACTGGGTCGCGCGGACAATTGAATATGGAATGGTTGAGCCCTTGATTAAATCTTCCTGGGCGATTTTTGCGCGGAAGTAGCCGCTCTGAAGCATGCGCTCTGACCCCACAACTGACAATGCAACGTGATGTCGCACGCCCGCCGCCGTTTCAGCAGCTATGAGGTTGCGGGTTGAAGTCTCGAAGAACTTCATCACTTCCGTGTCTTCCCACGAGGGAGCATTCGAAACGTCAACCACCACCGATGCACCTTTCAGCACTTCGGGCAGTCCTTCGCCTGTGACAGCGTTTACCCCCGTGTTAGGTGCTGCTGCTACCGCTTCGTGGCCGTGTTCACGAAGCTTGTTGACGAGTCTTGATCCGATGAGTCCCGTGCCGCCGATCACTACGATTTTCATAAATTGTCTCCTTCCTTCTTTATTGAGGTGTTTCAGACCATGGGCCTCCTGTAGACGAACTACATTGCAATTCCGATGGTTTGCGGTACCCCACGCTATCGATTCGTGCTGCTCGCATCTCTTTCCATGAGCTGACAGCGTTATTGCCCCTGACACTTTGGCTCTCAAACATCAAGCCGCGGGATCGATGAATCCCTGCGCCGAGGGCGGCTCCATAGGCAAGACTCGCACCTGACGGCGTTTCGTGAGGAAATCAAATCCCCATTGCAGCACCACGAAAAGTCGATTCGCAAATCCAATGAGAAAGTAGACATGCACGCTCGCCCAGAGGAACCATGCGATCACACCCGCGAATCTTACAAACCGCAAGTCGGCTACTGCATAGGTCCGGCCTACGATTGCGAGATCGCCCTTATCCCAGTACCAGAATGGTGCGGGTTTCGAGCGCCCTTCCACCTGGCGGCGAATCACATCGCCGACGTACTTGCCCTCCTGGATAGCAGGTTGAGCTACTCCCGGCATGACCATCGGAGTCTTGGACTTGATACCAAACAAATTTCGAACCGGTGCGACAACATGCGCGGTGTCGCCAATTCCAAAAATTGCCGGATGCCCAGGTACCGACAGATCTGGTCCGACGACGATCTTTCCGGACCTGTCTGTTTCCACTCCAAGCCAGCGCCCTGCCGGAGACGCAACAACTCCCGCCCCCCACAGGACTGTGGCGGCCTGAATTCTCTCTCCGCCAACAACGATTCCTTCCGAATCTACGCGCGTAACAAGAGCGTTGGTATGGACCTCAACCCCTAAACTCTCCAGGTGCTTCTGCGCTTTGGTTGAAAGCTCCTCGGGATACGTGGGCAGAACCCGAGCCGCCGCCTCATACAAAAGAATCCGTGCCGACGCAGGATCGATGTGTCGAAAGTCGTGTGCCAGAGCCATGCGCGACATTTCGGCGAGCGTGCTGGCCATCTCAACCCCAACTGTTCCCGCACCCACCAGTGCAAAGGTTAGCTGGCGGCGAATTTCCTCAGGCTTCGCTTGTTCGATCGAGGCCATTTCTTCAGCACGTTCAAACGCACGCAGAATTTTGCCCCGGATGAGGTCGGCTTCATCAAGCGATTCCAGGCCGGGTGCAACGTGTCGCCACTCGTCATGGCCAAAATAGTTGTACTGAATGCCAGTCGCCAGGATAAGGAAGTCGTACGACAACTCACCTCGTGTCAGATGGACAATGCGTTGGTGTGAATCGATGCCCGTGACTTCGTCCAGGAGCACGGCGACGTTTTTTTGACGACTGAAGATTGAACGCAGAGGACCTGAGATTTCATCCGGAGAAAGCAAGCCTGTGGCGACTTGGTACAGCATCGGTCGAAAGAGGTGATAGTTCCTCTTGTCGACCAGCGTCACACTCACTGGAGCGTTTCTCAGGGCACGAGTTGCGGCGAGTCCCCCGAAGCCGCCACCGATAATGACCACACGAGGCAACACGAGCTGCACCAACCAGAGCGAACACGCCCAATAAAGATGAGACGTGATATCGCGTCAATTCCCTGGAAGTAGGAAGATTCTTGAACGGGCTCAGTGCTATGCCCAAAAACGCACTGCGGGTAGCAACGTATTAAGCCCCAATAAGCCCCATTAAGCCCCATTAAATCTCGGATACACTACCATGCTTTTCCGCTGCAATACAGTTCTTAAGGTATTTGACACATAGGCTGAATTTCTTGGGACGTCTGGCGGGAGGCGTTTATCCTGCGTTTGCCACCGAATGGTCTTGACGTTTGTGTGGTACACGAGCAATGACAGCGGTGCCACGACCAGGTTCGGATTGAATCGACAAGTCTCCATTCACTAAACGCAGCCGCTCCCGCATGCTGATCAGGCCAAGACCCCGGCCATTAATAGCGTCCATCCAATCGAAGCCCGTTCCTGAGTCGCTCACAGTCAGGCAGATTTCATTCTCGCTGCCATGCACTTTCACTGTGAAATCCTGCGCGCCGCTATGCTTTACCCCATTGAGCAGGGCTTCCTGAAGTACTCGAAACAAGCAGAGTGAAATCTCCTTCGGAACTGTGGCTGGTATGTCGGAGTGCTGGAAGTCAATTCGGACATCTCGCTGCTCAGATAATTCATGACAGAAACTCTTGGCCGCAGTCACGAACCCTAGGTATTCGAGCTTCGAAGAGTGCAGACGATGCGATAGTGCCTGAACGTCTTTCCCGAGGTCCGCGAGGCGCTGGCGGGCTTGGCGGATGAAATCGTTGACATCAGCCGTCATGTCAATAGTCAGGCGATCACATCGTCCCAATTCAACCGCCACTAATGCGACCCGTTGCACGATGTCATCATGTAATTCTCTCGCTATCCGTAAGCGTTCTTCTTCATGAGCCTCGATCAGCCTGCGTCCCACTGTAGCCAGAGCATCCTCCGCCAGCTTTCGATCTGTAATATCCAGGCAAGATCCTATGTAGCCCGCAAAGCTGCCATCTGGGTTGAACCTGGGCACACCGGTGTCAAGGATCCAACGATACTCATCGTCCTTACGCCTGAGGCGATACTCCATTTCAAACGATTGACGCCGAGCAAACGCCTGCAAGTAGGTTTCCAGGCACCGCTCCCGATCTTCACTATGTACTCCTTCCGCCCAACCGTCTCCCAGTTCTCCCTCAAGCGGCCGTCCCGTGAATTCCAGCCATGGTTGATTGAGGTAAGTGCACAGTCTGTCGGTTCCAGCCATCCAGATCATTACCGGAGCTGTGTTGGCAACGAGCCGGAATCGCTCTTCGCTTTCGCGGACTACCTGTGTCGATTGTTCATGCTCCTCGGCCAGGGCCGCCAGCGCCATAAAAGGTATCGAAGCGAAGACCAGGAACATCTGTAGCGGAAAAGGGTGCGTGAGGGGCACCAGATTAGAGAACGGCCCTCGCCCATGGACTGCGCCCCAAATCGAGAGGAACGTCACCGCAACTAGGGAATTGCTGACACCTAACCATCCGAATCGCAAAGCAGACCACAGCAAGAATGGCACCAGCGTATAGAAGAGCGCAGGCGAACTGCTGTTCTCGGGAACATTGAAGACGAAGTAGCTGACGAGAACCAGTCCGGCAATGAGTATCATTCCTTCGAGTTGCAGGGCGCGCGGTTTTCGCATCAATACACGCCCTCCGGTCACCCAACTCAACAAGGCTGGGGTCAAGGTTGCGAAGGCAAGCACCTCGGATAGAAAAACAACTTTCCAACCGGTCCAATAATCATGAGCGATTCCAGGCGCGCTGAAAAATGCTCCGGTTAGGGGCCCCAGGACGACCGCAAAGAGTGAATACCTGGCCAGGGCCTTGACGCTGTTTAACCTGGGCAAACCATCGAAGCAATATCTGAGACCAAGCGCCGAAATCAACACTTCAGCGGTGTTGCCCGGAATGAACCAGACCAGCGAACTCAGCGGCACGCCGGCTTGTAGGTCAGCCAACGCAAACCCGGCATAGGATGCCGCCATCAGGATTGGCCAGACCGTGATGCGGACCAGCAATAACCCGGTCACCAGGATTGCGCAACCTGGCCAAAGCGGCCATACCGTTTTAGGATTCGCAGCCAGCACCCCAATCACTTTTGGGACCAGATACGACAACGCTGCTGTTACGCACACCACAAGCAATGTCGACCGGGAATCGAAATTTGGCTCACTGCGCGGGATGTGAATCTTCGCCGTTGTCATGACGACGTTAAATTCGGTCGGTGCTGCCGCCTTCCCTGGCGGGAATGTGAAGCCCCAAGCGCGATTCGGCTGGCCAAACAGTTTCTCATTAGTTGTCAAGGCGGTAAACAGCAGTATTCTGGCTTAAATCGCGGGCTTCCCACTCAAGTCGTTTTCGTTGCGTGGAACTCCGGCAAGTGCGACTACTACTACCGCCGCATAGGAGAGCTAGGCCGCAGATCCAGGCGGTTGTGAGTAACTAAGGCCTGATTGCAACCATTCCCCCGTTCGTCAGTGGTTAGGTGGGGAACAACCGGGTCTCGGTCGTCGCTCAAGACCCGGCTTTTGTTGTTCGCTGTAGGCCGTTCGAATGGACACGCATTCTGCTTATGATTACCGATCCCTCATCTGCTCTGGACACGAGGGACGCGTTGTGCGGATCACTTTGCTTCTCTCCCATGCAAGACAAGCGTGCCTGCAAAAATACCATTGCCCGAGACCGTGCCCGCGACAAATATGTCGCCGGACGGAAGAGCAAGTATGCCACCGCTCGCTATATCGCCATTACCGATCTGCGGAGTTGGGTTGATCGTCCACTGACTTCCGTCCCAGTGTTCGACCAGCAGGGCACCGGCACCGGTATCAGATGCGCAAAAGTTCCCGCAGCCTACCGCCCACACGTCATTGCTCGAGATCGCACTTACAGAACCAAGAGAATTGGATGCGCTTGCATTCGGGCTGGGAACAACTGTCCAGCGTTGACCGTTCCAATGCGCAGTCAGGGTCGCTTCGCTTGTGGCGGTGGCAGCTTTCCCGCCCACGACCCATGTATCATTCGGCGCAATCGCAGCTATTCCACTCAGGATCGCCCCGGGCAGCGGAAACGCCACATTGGTGAACTTCTGGCCATCGAAGTGAGAAATGATTGAAAAAAACGTGGGCCCGCCGAACCCCGTAACCCACACATCGCTATGCGACGTTGCCGCAATGCTGCGGAGCGACAGAGTCTGACCAGCCGTCAGGGGCGGCGTGGAAATTACCGACCACGTGGTGCCATCGAAGTGCTCAACGAGAGGGCTGGCTGTCTGGCTGTTGCTACTCAGTTGTCCAACAGCAAACACGTCGTTGCTGGCGATGGCCTTCAACGCAAACAACTGCTCGCCCCCGGCGAAATGCGGGCTGGGTACGACACTCCACTTCGTGCCATTGAAGTGTTGAATCACTGAGTGGCCGCTGAAAGTGTCTCCGACGGCCCACACGTCATTGGGTGTGAGGACGCTCACGGCGTTCATGTTCGCACGCGTTGGCAACGCCATCGGTACAGATTTCCATGTCGTTCCGTTGAAGTGTAGTCCAATCGGGCCCGGCACGATTGTGCCGACCGCCCAAATGTCGTTCGCCGAATCCGCCGCGATTCCGGTGAGAAAGTTGTTCGGCCCGTTATTAGGTGTCATCTGTTGGCTGAAGGTTACGGTCGTGGCCGCGTCGTCGGTTATTTCCTGAGCACGCACCAACAGGTTAAGGGTTAGGATCACCAGCATTAACAACGCTGCTGGGAACCGCTTACAAGGTTCTGTTTCCGTCATCGAACTCATCGCAAATGACCTCTTTTCCGCGTGTTGTTGCTGCGGCAATCGCACCTATTCGCAGCATTGATCGCAAGGTACGAGATCGCGAAAGATTGGGGGGGAAGTCTCGGTGACGTTTTGGTCTAATTTTGGAGACGTGTAGACACAGATCTGTGGGAAGGGTTAGCGAAGGCGTCATGCCACGAATGTGTGAGGTTTACCCAAACCATGATAATTAGCGTAAGCATGCGACTACACTGATTGACCTGCAGCTGTGCGCGCAACTCGCAACTGGATAACAGCGGAGGACAGGACGATGCGCATTGCAAGCGTCGGCCACGTAGTGTTTGCCGTGACCATGATCGCACTCGGAATCCTGGGACTTATCAAAGGAGACTTTACCCCAGTATGGCAGCCGGTACCCAAGGATGTGCCCGTGCGCGAAGTACTGGTCTATCTCTGCGCGCTCATTTCTCTGGCATCGGGCATTGGCCTGCTCTGGCAGCGCGCAGCTGCCCCAGCGGCTCGCGTGCTACTCGGCTATCTCCTGCTTTGGTTCCTGCTGTTCAGAGTGCCCGACATCTTCCGCGCGCCCACCAGGCAAGATCCTTGGTCAGGTTGCGGTGAGACCGCAGTCATGATTGCGGCCGCCTGGATACTCTATGCCTGGTTCGCCGCTGATTGGGACAAGCAGCGCCTTGGTTTCGCGACCGGCGACAACGGTGTGCGCATCGCGAGGGTGCTCTATGGCCTGGCCATGATCCCGTTCGGCGTGGCGCATTTCAGCTACGTCAAAGAGACTGCCGCGCTGGTGCCTGGCTGGCTGCCATGGCATATGGCCTGGGCATACTTTTTCGGATGTACCTTCCTCGCGGCAGGGGTGGGGGTGCTCACTGGTGTCTATGCACGGCTGGCAGCCGCGCTCTCGGCGTTTCAGATCGGCATGTTCACGCTGTTGGTCTGGGTGCCCATCGTGGCGGCAGGTTCCAAAAGCGCCTTCGTGTGGAGCGAGACCATCCTCTCTGCGGCGCTGACGGCGGGCGCCTGGGTGGTCGCGGATTCCTATCGTGGAAAGCCCTGGCTCGCCGTCGTCAAGCGCTAGTTCGAATATTTCGAACTCCAGCACTACTGGAAATGGATCAGGACTAGAGCCTACGCGATTTTCGCCACAGCCGCCGCGATCGGCGCGCGCGTGATGTGCGAAAGGCTCTCGTTAACGTCCAGAACTTTCGCTCGCACATCCTTGATTCCCATCGAATCAAGACGTGGCAGGTGTTCCTTTAAGAAGTTGTTCGCAGAGCTTTCATCAACGAACAGGTAAACACCCCCGCAATCTCCGGTGCGGCTGTTTTCGGTCCAGATTTTCCAGACCATACCTGGCGTTTTGTTCAAGTGGTGGGCCAAATCGCCGGCTTTCTTTGCAAGATCCTCACCCCAAGGGCCATGACTGGGAAAATCAATCTGTAGCAGTGTCATCGTCGCCTCCGCCGCTATTTTAAATGCTTCGGCATCTCCTTGATGCGGCTTTGCCCGCTTCTTGTGAGTGCTGTTGTTTCCGAATTCCCCCGTCTCAGCCCAACGACGCGACTTTACAGCACAATTCATCGATAAAGCTGGCGAAATTCAACCGGCTGGAGATTCCCCTTGCGCTTCGACAGAAGCTGGGTGTACTTCTTGTAGAAGCAACAGGGGGAACGTGATGCCATCTCGATCCATTGATCTTCCGCAGGGCACGCTCGACCTGCTCATCCTCCGCACTCTGTCGCTTGAGCCACTCCACGGCTGGGCCGTTTCTGAACGTATCCAGCAGATCTCCAGCGACGTCCTGCGCGTGCAGCAGGGCTCACTCTATCCCGCGCTGCACCGCCTGGAGCGCCGCGGCTGGATCAAGGCCCGCTGGGGTACATCAGAGAACAATCGCAAAGCGAAGTTCTACGAGATCACCCGAGCCGGACGGCGGCAACTCGAGATCGAGCAGGACGCCTGGCAGAAGCTGACGGCAGCTGTGAGCCAGATCCTCGAAACTGCCTAGGAGGTGGCGTGTGCTGCACGACTTACTCTTCCGGCTGCGTACCGTGACGCGGCGCCGTGCCGCAGAGAACGAACTCGATGACGAGCTGCGTTTTCACCTGGAGCAACAGGTCGACAAATACGTGCAGTCGGGAATGACTGAAGCCGAGGCCATGCGTCGCGCCCGGCTGGAGTTTGGCGGACTCGATCAGGTTAAAGATGAGTGCCGTGAGGCTCGCGGCATCAGTTTTGTTGAGTCGATGGTGCAAGACTTGCATTACAGCGTTCGCACTCTGCTTCACTCGCCCGCGTTTACCGCTTGCGCTGTCCTGACGCTGGCCCTCGGGATCGGAGCCAACACGGCGATCTTTAGCGTGGTCAATCGGGTTCTACTGAATCCGCTCCCATATCCCAACCCGCAGGAGTTGCTGGCTGCTCGGCAAAACGACTCGCCTCCCAACCTTAGAGACATGCAGCGCCAGACCCACGCGTTTGCCAGCAGCGGTGGAGTCAATATTTCGCCTATGGACTTCACGGGCAATGGTGAGCCGGTGCGTGTGCACGGCGCCTATATTGATGCGGGCCTGTTGGCGACACTCGGCGTGCAGCCGATGTTGGGCCGTTGGATCTCCGCCGACGAAGATGTGAAAGGCGGCCCGCGGAATGTCGTACTGAGTTATCCATTCTGGCGCGACTTCATGGGCGCCGATCCGCATGTGCTGGGCAGAGCGATCCGGCTGAGCGACAAAACTTACACCGTGATCGGCGTGATGCCTAGGAATTTCACTCTGCCCAGGGAGCTTGCGGATGTCTTCATTTCTTTGTGGGTGGGATATCCCGAGGCCGCTCCCGATCGCGGCGTGCATTTCATGCACACCTACTGGCGGCTGAAGCCGGGCGTGCCGCTCACCCAAGCGCAAGCAGAGATCGCACAGGCGGACCACCGGCTTGCCGAGGCGTTTCCCGACACTGAGCGGGAGCGCGCCACCGTACTGATGCCGCTGCATGAGTTATTGGTGGGGGATGTCCGCCCCGCGCTCTTGATTCTGGTCGGAGCCGTCGGGCTGGTTCTGCTGATTGCCTGTGCCAATTTTGCGATGCTGCTGATGGCCCGCGCCGTAACACGCCAGCGCGAGCTGATGATTCGCGCCTCGCTCGGCGCACGGAATGGCCGCCTGATTCGTCAAAGGCTCACAGAGAGCACCCTGTTGGCGCTGGTCGGCGGAGCCGCAGGACTGCTGGCTGCGAAGGTAGGCACCACCTTGTTGCTGGCATTGAGACCGGCGGAGCTGCGTCGCTTGGACGCAATTCCCATGGACGCGCGCGTCTTCCTGTTCGTATTCGCCATCTCGCTGCTGACAGGGCTGCTGTTCGGACTCCTTCCGGCGTGGTCCGCGTCTCGCGGCGATATCGCGGAAGCGTTGCGGGAAAACGAACGTACCACCGCCACGGGCGTTTCGCGCAGTCCCTTGCGCAGTTTCCTGGTGACCGCGGAGCTTGCCCTGGCGCTCATTTTGCTCGCGGGTGCGGGATTGCTGATCAAGGGTTTTTTGCGCCTGCGATCCGTCGATCCGGGATTCAATCCCGCGAACGTCATCACCATGTATCTTCAGCTGCCGGGAACTCGCTATCCGCAGATTCCCTTGCAGACGAATTTCCGCCGCGAGTTGCTCGCGCGGATTAACTCCTTTCCCGGGGTGGAAGCAGCCATGATCACCGACCTTCCCTTGGCCGGAAATTATGTGGGCCATCGCGTCGTGATCGACGGACAGCCCACGCGTGCCGTGGGTTCCGAACCGGAAGTGCAAACGCTATCGGTCATGGGCAATTATTTCGGCGTCATGCAGATTCCCATTCGCGCCGGACGCGACTTCCACTCAATGGACCGCGAACAACAACCGCTCGTGGCGATCGTCAACGAAACGTTCGTGCGGCAACTTCTTCCCGGCCAGAACCCGATTGGACTCCGCATTGACTGGGCCGGTAACGAACCCCACGAGTGGATGACGATCATTGGCGTTGCAGGAGACGTGAAGGATTCCGGCCTCAACCAGCCAGTGGATCCCGGCGTCTACGCTCCGTTCAGCCAGAATGACGAGGCGTGGCGGAAATGGATGACGCTGGTAATCCGCACGCGACTTACCGTAGCCGGCCTGGTCGAGGACGTAAAAAAGCAGGTTTGGAGCTTGGACAGCCAGATTCCAGTAAGCGGCATTCAATCCATGGACGATCTGTTGGCGCTCTCGGTAGCGCAGCAGCGCTTCAACATGTTGTTGCTCGGAAGCTTTGCCGCCCTGGCGGTGGCACTGGCCGGAGTGGGTACCTACGGTATGGTTGCGTATCGCGTCAATCAGCGAACCCACGAAATCGGAGTCTACGTCGCCTTGGGCGCGCAGCAGCGCGATGTCCTGCGGCTGGTAATGAAGGATGGAGTGAAGCTCGGGCTGCTGGGCATCGTGCTCGGACTTGCCGGTGCAATCGCGCGTACGCGGGTGATGGCCAGCCTCCTCTTCGAAGTGAAGCCCACCGATCCCGCAACCCTGATTGGTGTGGCGTTGTTGCTTGCGGCAGTCGCGATGCTGGCGTGTTACATGCCGGCACGGCGTGCCTTGAGCATCCATCCTATGACCGCCTTGCGCCGCGAATAACCAGCCCCTCACTCGGCAACTTCAGGTGATCTGCAGATCCATTGGTCAGTTGCCGCCAACTCGGAACTAACCGTCTTGTAGTTGGCGTAACACGGCGCAAGCTTGTGCCAACGCCTGCCTGGTCAATCGCACATGTGTGCCACTCGAAATCCGGCATGCCGCTCTAGGCGCGAGTTTTGCCGGATTACGGCTACTTGCTAGCATTTTTGGGGATTGACCCCACTCTGACGGGGAATATCATTCGCAGTACTTGCTTGGGGCCGAGCCCGCGATCCGGGAATCATTCCCTGTGCGGCAAAGGCGGGGAGTGTTCGCCTGTGCCCGGCCCCTCTATAAGAGCGGGACCGAATTCGGGGGAAGGCGGTCCCGCTTTTTCTCACCCCGAGATCGGTGCAAGCTTAGATTAGCTTGCCGCATTACCGAAACGCCAACTTACGCCACCGTAGCGCACATTGCAGACCGCCGGACCTTGCCGGTGCCCACTCAACGCGCCTTTCGCTAAGTGAGATTCCCTCGTACCGATATCGTGAGTCTTGGTTCTCCAGCCTGGTCACGAGCGGGCGATGTCCGGTTCCAGTCCCGGCCCATCGCCAACGAGCGCTCGCAGCGCTCCCAGCCACGGTTCATATCTTCGCCAGCGCGCGACCGAAGTACGATAGATCGGCTGACGAGTCTGCCACTTGCTCGGTGTCTTCACCGCCCGCTTATTCGACTCAGGCCGCAAACACCCATCATGCCACTGCAAGCCGCACGCCGCGATCATCCATCGAATGACAGGTTCGGGTGCGCGCGTCAATTCTTCGTAATCGACTTCGATGAAGCAACCCGCCGGCAGCACGCTCCTCCAATGGTTCATCATTCGCTGGTAGCTACGGAAGTACGCGACCAGTTCGTCACCTCCAGTCGGAAACGCTAGGCCCGGATGGAAATGAGTTTGATGGATCGACAGCGCTGTGTCGATCGCAGCGCGCCGGCAATGAATAATGATCGCGCGCGGGAACGCCATGTGAATCAGCCCGGCCCATAGGAAGTTGAACGGCATTTTGTCGGTCACTCGCGTCGCCGTCGCCGAAATCCCGCGTAGCACCCGAAGATAGTCTGCCGCCGCCTTGGCGAGGAACTCCCCTTCATCTCGAGTCGCGTCGGAGCGGTGCCACACCGCCCCGCGCTCGTTCCAGAAATTCAACTCGTCGCCGGCACCGACCTCCGGATGCATGGAAACAATTTGCTCAACAAGAGTTGTGCCGGATCGCGGCATGCCAATGATCAGCACCGGCGTCACATCGCGATTGCCGAGTTCGGGTGCCCGCGCGATCAATTCTGGTGTGCAGCGGGCAATCAGGCGCTCTGTCTCGGTCGAGAACGCAGCCGAGTCGAATGACGCAAAGCTCCGGCGCACACCATCTGCGGCATCGAAATGCTGCATGGCCAGGCAGTAGTCGCCAAGATCGTCTGCCGCCTTGCCGATCGCGAGATGGAGGCGCAGTCGTTGCCCCGCTTCTAGTTCCGGCGTGGCCAGAGCGGTTTGCATCTCTTGAAGCAGTCCATCGTCATTGCTTGTGACCGGACGACACCGGACCAGGTCGTAATAACTTCCCGCGAGCATCGGAGCAATCGCGATCGCGCGCTCGAAGCATGCACGAGCCTCATCGAAACGGCCGACCTCCGCGAGCAGATTGCCCAACAAGTCATACGCCATGGCGTTTGTCGGATCGGCCACCAGCGTCTCTCGCAATACCTGTTCTGCTTCCTGGTCGCGGTCCTCGATCAGCAGCGCTCGCGCCTTTCCAAGTCGTCCGAAGCTTGTCTTGCCTCCGGTCGCTGCCGCGCGCCGAAAACAGCGGATCGCCTGATCGCGATTGCTCAGTGTGTAAGCCAGTGCCCCGCCACGGAACCACGCCTCGGTCAACGATGGAAGCAGCTTGGTGGCGCGATCGTACGCAACCATGGCTCCGCCAATGTCGCCCTGCTTTTCCAACGCGATTCCTAGCCGGAAATATGCATCCGTGTAGCGCGGGTTGCTGGCGACGGCCCCTTGCAACGCTGCCACTGCTTCCGGTACACGGCCAACTTCAAGGCATGCGAGTCCTAGATCGTGCAGGATGACCGGATTCGACGGCTGCAGGCGCGCCGCATTGTGCAATGGCGCGATCGCATCCCCGGGTCGCCCGGCCCTCAGAAAGTTAGCGGCCAACGCGAGCAGAGGCGCCACCTGCTGCGGCGCGGCTGGATTCGGAAATTGGGACATGCGCAGCCCTGGTATGGAAGCTATCGCGCGGCCATCGGAGTCGCCAAGCGCAAGTGCACCCTACCACAACTATGAGACAGGAACGTTACAAGCCCTCGTGCGGGCCGGGCATTCCTGCCCTCCTCTTCTGCAACACCACCGGATACATCCTTAATTCAGCCAAGAGCTTTCTTAGCTCCTCGTGTGGGGCGGGCATTCCTGCCCGCCTCTTCCGCAACATCAACGGATACATCCTCCAATTCGGCCAAGAACTTTCTTAGCTCCTGGTGTGGGGCGGGCATTCGCCTTTTGTAGGGCGGGCATTCCTGCCCGCCTCCTCCGCAACACCACCGGATACATCCTTTAATTCAGCCAAGAGCTTTCTCGGCTGCGTGACGGCCGAATGCTGAGTGCTGAGTGCTGAGTGCTGAACACTCAGTGCTCCGGCCTTTACGGACATTTTATGAAGGTTTTATTCGAAATTTACGGGCGACCTTATCCAATCAGTTAGGCGATTCCGCCGGGAGCGTTCCATGCCGGATGAGCGGGGTGCGTAGAAGATGCTGACAACAGCCATCGCGATATTTCTCACAGCCGCGAGTGGCTTTTACGTCTGTTTCTTCGTAGCGCTCTGCAAGGATTGCAAGCCGAAAGCCGCTAATTTTCGGATGTTTTTACATCTCAAATCACCGGAAAGGACGGTTGTTGCGCTCGCCCCTCGCTCCGAGGAGGAATCGCGGGCCGCATAACGGCTCATTGCAGAAAGGACATTTCTCGATGTCGATTCAGGAAGTATCTCCCGAACAACTGGCAGAACTTTTCCATCATTATCATCAAGTATTGGCGCCCGATTTTGGATGTGCCAAGGACGACCCCGAAGCGCTTGCCTGGAACGAGGTCTCGGCGGCAGAGCGGCATCGCTTGATTGCCGCAGCGCGCCTGGCCTTGACCGAACTCGCGGCCACATCACCAAAACACGAAGAGCGCCGCCGTTACTTTGCCAAGCCCGGAGAAGCAGAGTGGGGATGCTAGCCCGCATAGCTCGCCCCAGGTTCGCGCTCTCTGGTTTTTTGGGCGCTGACCTGGGACCCTCTACAATCTGCCCTCTTACCTCTGCAAGCCTCAGCGTCCTCCGCGCCCTCTGCGGTTCAAGGTGTTGGTGTGCTTTTCCCTTCACTGGCAACTGACAACTAGCAACTGATTCCTGGTGTGCTTTTTGCCTTCACTGGCAACTGGCACCCGGTTCCTCGCAGCTCACTCCACTACCTGGTGTATGTTCCCGCTGCGCTTGCTATAAGTCGGATCACCCGCGTAAGTCGCGCGGATAACATGCGTCCGGACCTCCGTCAGCGCAGTCGTCGTAATGCTCGCCGTCGCATTCACCAGCGGCACCACTCCCAAGGTTGTCCTCGTGGACACGTCCACGAACGTCACCAGTTCGCCGTCAGGGATCGTCCCCCAGTCATTGGTAACAGTCGCCGTAAACGTCACCGCCTGTCCTGGATGCGACGGATTAACCGAACTCGTCACGTGCACCTGTGTCGGCACCGGGAACGGCTTTGCGTTCTCGATCCATGTCGGCGAAACGCTGCTTAGATTGTTATAGTCGCCGGAATAAACGGCGCTGATTTCCTTATGCCCGCCACTAATGAACGTCCATTGGAAGATCGCTTCTCCATTCGACAGCGGCTCCACGCCCATTTTCTTTCCACGATTCCAGAAGGTCACAGTTCCGCTCACGATTCTTCCACTCGCACTTGTTACCGTGGATGTGAACGTCACCGTATCTCCCAGGTTGCACGGATTCTTGTCTCCCACCAACGTCGTCTGCGTCTCAGCCCTCGGTGGAATGTTGTTCAGCAGGATGGCCACGTTACCCGACGCATTCGCCACGACCGCATCGTTCTTGTTATCTCCATCCATGTCGGCCGCGCCGACCGACCAGGCTTCGTTCCCGCCCGTGCCCAACACCAGTGCCGGCTGCAAACTGCCATCGCGGTTTCCAAAGAAGACGCTGATCTGTCCCGGACCGCCATCCGGACACGGCCCATGCGCGCAGATGCTCGTCACCAGCACATCCGGATTCCCGTCGTGATTGATCTCCGCCACCGCCACCGACGTCGCCGACTGCGCGCCCGTCGAATACACTGCCGGCGGACGGAACGTCCCATCGCCCTTCCCGAAATACACCGACAGCGTGCTTTGGCCATAGCTCGCCACCAGCAGATCGGTTTTGCCGTCCTGGTTCATATCCGTCGTCGTCACGAAACTGCCGCCCGCGCCAATGACCTGTTTATCCTGAAACGTCCCGTTCCCATTTCCCAATCGGACAAACAGGGAGTCGCCCGCGACCACCAGGTCGGGATTGCCATCGCCGTTGAAGTCCGCTACCGCGATCGAATTGCCACCCGTTTCATATGTGACCGGCGCCCGGAACCGTCCATCGCCGCGGCCCAATATCACCGCGACATTGTTGCTGTTTGCCACCAGGATGTCGTGAAAACCATCATGGTTAACGTCATACCCCACGCTCACGGACTTGGCGCCCAGCCCGCCCGAGTCCAGCACCACCGGCTTCTCGAACGTTCCGTTGCGCTTCCCCTTCAGCACTCCAATCGAGCCTTCGACATCGTCCAGCGGTGACTCTTCATTCGCCACCAACACATCCAGGTTTCCATCGTGGTTCACGTCCGCGAACGCGATCGTCCGCGGATACGCTCCACCCGTAGGATATCTGCCCTGCGAGGAATGAAACGTTCCATCGCCTTTGCCCCACATCACGTCGATCATGCCGCAGCTCTTCGAGCCACAGTAGTTCGCCACCAGCACGTCTTGCGCTCCGTCCTGGTTCACGTCTCCCACCAGGACCGACATTGGATTCCAGCCTAGAAAGTGAGTCATCGGCGGCAGAAGAACAGGATCGTCCGCGCTTGCCCGTTGCAATGGCACGACGCTCATCGCCAGCGCCATCGCGATTGCAACCAGCACAATCAGTATCGAAAGAGAATGAATCCTGTAACTCGGAAGGCGGTCATTGACATCTCCTTTGCATATCCAATCCGGGGCCTAAGTCGATGGACCTAAGTCGATGGCCTAGGTCAATGAAGGCATGCCCGTGTACTACGTCTATTCAGACGCTAAGCCGGCACCGCGTGATGAGATCACATAAGTTGATCGGGAATTCAGTCAACGACAGGAGGACTTACATCTCGATTCCACGGGCGGCGATGCAAGGCTCGCAGCGATGCTGCTGCCTGGTGTGGTACCGTCTGGCTTCATCTCTTGCTCAGCCAGTTCTTGCCCACCCACACGCTGCCGGCCCGATCCATACGGACGGAGAGGAAATGGATACGGCGTTCGATCCAGCTCGATGCCCCGCCCAATGGACGAGTGCGTTCTCGATCAACGTCCCGCCGTGGAGCCGTTCCAGCACGCCCCGCGGCTCGCCCAACTTCTAGCCCCAACCCTCGGACGCGACAAGGTCACCCGTCACCAACCGCTGTGACTGCGTATCGCCACAAGGTTTTCCTGATGGCTGATGGCTGACGGCTGTTTTGCTGAGAACCGCACTTCTGCAATCTGCTTGGTGCCCCAGGTTCGCGCCCGCTCTTGTTTTTGGGCGCTAACCTGGGACCCACTGACCTTTTGCGATGACGCAGCGATCAGATTCCTCTGTGTCCTCTGTGCCTCTGTGGTGAGAGACTTTTCTTCACGGCTGATGGCTAACGGCTGGTGTTGTCTACTAACTGAGCACTGCCCACCGGCCACTGCCCACTGGATTTTTACTTCTTCAATCTGACTTCGTACCTCGACAATCCTCTTTCTGACCTCTCACCTCTGCAATCGCAAGGGTGCCCCATTCAAGCCCGATTTTGGCTTGAGCGGGCAAGTTGCTTGTCCAGCCACTGACCACTGACTTCTCCGATTCCCCGCTAACCTCTGCGATCCCTGCGTCCTCTGCGGTGAGAAGGTTTTCCTGACGGCTGACGGCTGTTTTACTTCACCTGCCACGTACTCAGATGAAGGTGGACCAGCTTGGCCTTTCCTTCTTCGTCGCTCATGGACTCGACCTTCGTACGCGCTTTCATCAAACCCATCCGGACATGTTGCTGGACGTAGTAAGTCTTTCCCGCCTCCACCGTCAGCTTCATGACGCTGGGATTCTCCGCCGCCGAACAGAAGTAATGATCTCCCGGATCGAGCATGAAGAAGAAATAGTTGTCGCCCCGGTTCACTCCCTTCCAGTCGCCGTCAACCGCCAGCTTGGTTGGACCTTGTTGCCCATCATCGAAGGACGGAGCACATAGACCAGCGCCTTGTCCGCGGGCTGCGCCGGAGTTGGATGGCTGCTCTTGTCCGTATCGGCGGAGTAGTTGACCTCTTTATCCTTGTCGCCACAACAAACTACCGATTACGTGATGGCTGACAGCTAGCTGCATCCACTCGTGCTGCCGCAGCTCATGCACTTATAACAGCTTCCGTTTCTCACCATGATCGACCCGCACACGTGACAACTGGGCGCGTCACCCAGATCGATCAGGCCTGCGAGCGCGTCCGCCGCATGCACCGAACCGGTCCGCGCGTCGCGCGACTCCGCTCTCGGCTCCGCAACAGCGTTCAGGTCCGTCGCCTCCGCCGGCGGCGCCAGCGACTTCGGACGCAGGTTCTCGAACAGCAACTGCTGCTGTCCGCTCAGGAAGCGCAGCTGCAGCCAGCGGAAGATGTAATCCATGATTGACTTGGCGAAGCCGATATCCGGATTGTTCGACCAGCCGCTCGGCTCGAAGCGCGTGTGCGCGAACTTCTCGCACAGCACCCGCAGCGGCACGCCGTGCTGCAGCGCCAGTGACGCGGCCAGCGCGAAGCTGTCCATCAGGCCCGAGACGGTCGAGCCCTCCTTCGCCATTTTGATGAAGAGTTCGCCCGGTTCGCCGTTCGGATACAGGCCGACGGTGATGTAGCCCTCGTGGCCGGCGATATTGAATTTGTGCGTCACCGACATGCGCTCTTCTTTCAGCTTGTGACGCACGGCGCGCGGAGGCGCGTTGAGATCAACCTCTTCGACCGCGATCGGCACCGCTTGTGCGGAGCGGGCGCCCTCGCCCGCGTTGCCGGCCTGTGCGGTCTTCGTGCCCGCGGCCGAAAGCGGCTGCGACTGCTTGCATCCGTCGCGATAAATCGCGACCGCCTTCAGGCCGAGCTTCCACGCCTGGATGTAGGCCTCCATGATGTCTTCCACCGTGGCCGAGTTCGGAAGATTGACGGTCTTCGATATTGCGCCCGAGATGAACGGCTGCGCCGCAGCCATCATCTTCAGGTGTCCCATGTAATGGATGGAGCGCGTGCCCTTGGCCGGCTTGAACGAGCAATCGAAGACAGCGAGATGATCTTCTTTGATATGTGGAGCGCCTTCGATCGTTCCAGTCGCGTCGATGTAGTTGACGATCGCGTCGGCCTGCTCGTGCGTGTATCCGAGCTTGAAGAGCGCGCCCGGCACGGTGTTGTTCACGATCTTGATCATGCCGCCGCCGACCAGCTTCTTGTACTTGATCAGCGCCAGGTCCGGCTCGATCCCCGTCGTATCGCAATCCATCATAAACCCAATAGTTCCTGTGGGGGCGAGGACGGTGACTTGGGAGTTGCGGTAGCCGAAGCGCTCGCCATGGGCGAGCGCTTCGTCCCAGCAGGTCTTCGAGGCCTCGAAGAGGGTGGCTGGGACGTTCGACTTATTGATGTTATTCACGGATGCGCGGTGCATACGGATCACATCGAGAAACGGCTCGCGGTTGATATAGAAGCCGGGGCAGGCGGCGCCGGGCATATCTTCGGACTTAGTAACTCCGAGGCGAGTCTGGACCGTTTCGGTTACCGGAGCGAGAGGCTCGCAGAGTTCGGCGATGCGACTCGATTGCAAGTAAGCTTCGCCACACATGATGGCGGTAACGCAGGCGGCGTAATCGCGTCCTGCATCGGAGTCGTAGGGCAGACCGGCGGCCATGAGCAGAGCACCGAGGTTCGCGTAGCCGAGACCGAGCGGACGATACTCGTGCGAATTCTTGCCGATCGTCTCGGTCGGGTAGCCGGCGTTGTCGACGAGAATTTCCTGCGCCGTGATGATGATGTCGACCGCGTGACGATACGCTTCCACGTCAAACGTACCGTTGGGCGCGAACTTCAGCAGGTTGAGACTGGCGAGATTGCAGGCTGAATCGTCGAGGAACATGTACTCGGAGCAGGGATTCGAGGCATTGATCCGAGCCGTATTTTTCGAAGTGTGCCAGCGATTGACGGTCGAGTCGTACTGCATTCCGGGATCACCGCACTGCCAGGTGGCGTCGGAGATCTTGTAAAGAATGTCTTTCGCTTTGTAGGTAGAGATCACACGGCCGTCGACGATGGCACGGGTAGAGAAATCGGTGTCGCGAAGAACGGCGACCATGAAGTCATCGGTGACGCGAACAGAGTTGTTGGCGTTCTGAAAGAAGATAGAAGAGTAGGCATCGGAGTCGGGATGCGAGCCGTCGTATCCCATCGCGACAAGCGCGTGAGCCTTGGCTTCCTCTTTCGATTTGCACTCGATGAAATCGAGAATATCGGGATGATCCGCGTTGAGGATGACCATCTTGGCGGCGCGGCGGGTCTTGCCGCCGGACTTGATGACGCCGGCAAAAGCGTCGAAGCCCTTCATGAAGCTGAGTGGACCGCTGGCAGTGCCACCGCCGGAGAGCTGCTCGGTGGACGAGCGCAGAGGAGATAGATTGGTGCCGGTGCCCGAACCCCACTTGAAAAGCATGCCCTCGGTCTTGGCGAGAGTCAGAATCGAGTCGAGTGAGTCTTTCACCGAATTGATGAAGCAGGCGGAGCATTGCGGGCGCGTGTATCCAGTGACGCCAAATTCGACCTGTCCAGTGACAGCGTTCCAATGCCAATTGGTAGCGTCGGAGTTGGGTTCGATGCGATCGCATCCGACGTTGAACCAGACCGGCGAATTGAAAGCCGCATATTGGCGGACGAGAAGATGCACGAGTTCATCGTGAAAGGTAGCGGCATCTTCGGAAGTGCGGAAGTAGCCGTCGTTCATGCCCCAATCGCGGATGGTTTCGGCGACACGGGCGACGAGTTGACGGACCCCGGTCTCGCGGTCGCTGGTGCCGATGCGCCCGTGAAGATATTTTGAGGCGACGATATTGGTCGCAGTCATGGACCAGTCTTTGGGGACCTCAACGTCCTTCTGCTCGAAGATCACGCCGCCGTGGGCGTCAGTGATCTGAGCAGTGCGGAGTTCCCATTCGATCTCGTCGTACGGGGACACGCCGGGCTTGGTGAAGAGGCGCCGGAAACCGAGGCCAGCAGCCTTCTTCTTGTTGGGGGTGGTCGCGGATTGTGTTTTAACTTGTTCGCGCACTTCGGGCATCTCGCTCTCCTAATTAGATGATGGCGGTGATGAAACGGTCTTGCATCAAGTTGTTGCTAAAACCCCTCAAAATCTGTTCGTAATTGGCACGACTAAAGTCGTGCCCTAGCGTATTGATTCATTTCGTTCGGCATCGCTAAAGCGATGCCCTGATACAAATTCAGCGCAAAATACAGCTCGTTCGGCATTGCTAAAGCGATGACCTCATATTTTTTGTGCCGTCCCTACGGGACTTGCTTCCGTTTGCGCCTCCGACCCACGGCTTGCGCCGTGGGCTTGATTCTCTCGCCGCTTCGCAGCTGATCAGGATCCGAGTTGCGCCATTCGTGTTTGATAGATGTCAGGTCCGTCACGCCTAGTGCCTCCTCGCGCTGCTATCGGCAGACGCTGTTCGCTGCGGATGATTCACAGAGAAGCAAGAAGCGACAGAAATTCCTTTCAGTTTTCAAGGAGCCGACCGCATGGGCTCAAAGAGCCCGGTGATGCAGACAGCGAAGCTCACTGCGGAAGAAAGTCCCGCCGAAACAAGCGAGCCTTGATCGCGAATCCTGGTTGCAAACCAAGGCGCGGCAACCGATCACACCGGCGTCGCGGGATCGGTCTCGGACTTCTTTCGGTAGTTATGTTCGAGGAGCGCCTCGGAGGCGGGGGCTTGAGTCGGCCGAAGGGTTGCGTCAACGGGATGCGAGCTGGGCTGCCGATCGGCAGCGGGCTCGACGTCGAGGCCGTGGCGGACGAACGATTCGGCAACGAGTCGAATCAGACCTTCCATCGTGGGGGCTCCAAGTTTCTCGCCCGCGGCTGCCTGGTCGGAGGACAGCAAGCCGGCGTAGTTTGCAACGCTACCTTAATTATGTGAGTCCCCCCGAGGGGATGTCTGGCCGAGCCAGACCGGGGGAAGTCACCGCAAATCCATCCATTCCGGAGGGATGGAACTCCGCAAAAGGGGGAGGATTCGGAGTCACCTCAACTCAGATCGCCCCTAGTTTTGTGTCTTGGCTCCGTACGAACCGGAGTCTCGAAAAAGCCTATGGGATGCTTAACGTACTCCCGCCTGTTGTACGTGTCAAGAGAATACCTCAACATATAGTGGCTCGAAAGTGCCAAAGGTATTAAGGGAAAACTCCTAGCTCTTTAAGCTCCTCGTTTTAGCTTCCAGCTCTCAGTCTTTTTGGTTCAGCCGCAGGGAGGCCCGATCCGCGGCGACATTATCCGGTCCAGGCTCGCGCGGAGTGGCCGAGGGTGCGATGGCTATGGAGGTCAGGTGCAATGGCTCGCGTCAGCGCTCCTTCCGGACGGCGCGCCGGAGACGGCGGCTGGGTCTCCATCGGGACGTAGACGTCTTCGAAAATCATGCGAGGAGCGATGCGGCGAAACCCGTCAGAAGATTCGACCAAGTAATCGCCGGGCAGACCGCGATGCTCGCGGCCGAGCGGGTCGGTGAAAAAAAGAGGTTCCGTAAGTTGACGAGCTCGCACGAGGAAGCGAGTACGGTATGTGGTCCAAGGACTATCTGCGTTCATATTCTTTCACCCTTCGGGGGAGGGCTGCCTACTTCTGTTACTGGTTTTAGTTTCTTGTTTCAGAGTGCGAGTGGCTCATTAGTCGTTACTAGTTCTTCACGGTACGTGAAAAAGTGCGAACAAGAAATTGCGGCCGTGACGGGCCGCGCATCACTTCATTTTTGTGTGGCGAAGTGAAGTGAATGTACGCGCGGATTTGGGTGGGGTCAATACACAAGAGTTGTGCAACGACAAAATTCCTGTGCAGGAAACTGCACTGCGACGCGAGGGCGAAGGATGAGTTGAAGCGAGCGCGACTTGTAGCGAGAGGAGCGGGGTTTGGAAGAGAGAACGGATGATTGGGGAAAGTTCTGCTACACTCGTCAGCCGGAATTTGCACAGAGAGTGCACAGGAATTGCAGAGCGATCGCGAAGCGATTGCAGAGGTCAGAGCTATCACTATCGGTCGGAAACAACTTCACTGGAGAGAAGCAACTTCCCCACTCAAGCCAAAATCGGGCTTGAATGGGGCACCCTTGCGTTCACAACGAAGGTAGGAAGGTGCACGAAGGAAGCAGGAGGGGATCTGATGTTCAGGATTGCGAGGTATCATTTCGTTCTATTTCTCGTCTCGATCGGTGCAATCGCCCAAAATTCATCGACGCGTCTTGTCGTGATCCGTTGCGGATCATTTTTCGATGGCAAGAGCGAAGCGCTTCGAAAGAATGTTTCGATTATTTTCGCCAACGACAAGATCTTGGAAATCGCAGCGGGCGCCGTCACCGCTCCAGTTTGCCGCGAAGTCAAAGTCAACGACAAGATGACTCGAGTCTGCGCAGGTTCCGATCAGACGATCGATCTTTCGAAGGAGACTTGCCTCCCAGGACTGATCGATACGCACACGCATGTGCTGCTGCAGGGAGACATCACGGCAGCGGACTATGATGCGCAACTACTCAAACAGTCACCGGAGTACCGGACGATCCTGGCGACGGTGAATGCGCGGCAAGCTCTCGAGTATGGCTTTACGACGATCCGCGACCTCGAGACGGAGGGCGCGGGCTATGCCGATGTCGATGTGAAGAAGGCAATCGAGAATGGAGTCGTGCCTGGACCGCGCATGCAGGTTGCGACACGCGCGATGGATGTGACCGGGGCGTATCCACTGCAGGGATACGCACCGAATGTCGAAGTACCCCATGGCGTGCAGGTTGTCGACGGAGTAGAGAACGTTCGAAAGGCGGTGCGCGAGCAGATCAGCCACGGCGCGGACTGGATCAAGGTCTATTCTGACCGAGGATATCGATTGCGCGACGATGGAGTGCTCGACGACATTCCGACGTTCACGCTTGACGAATTACGGGCGATTGTCGATGAAGCGCACCGCGAACGGCACAAAGTTGCATCGCACGCGATGGCGCTCAATGGCGTGCACAATTCGGTGGAGGCGGGAGTGGATTCGATCGAACACGGGAATTACATTGCCGATGAAGACCTGAAGACGATGGCGGCGCGCGGCATCTGGTATGTCCCGACGATTTACGTTGGGGAGTACGTGGCAGAGGGCCGGGCGAAGGAAGGGAATCCGGTGTGGGTGAAGATGATCCAAGTACATGAAGAGACGTTCCGGCGCGCGATGAAGGCGGGAGTGAAGATTGCGTTTGGCACGGACGCGGGCGGATTTGACTGGAAAGTGAATCCGGCGAAGGAATTTGGCTCGATGGTGAAGTTCGGGATGACGCCAGCGCAGGCGATTCGGTCGGCGACTTCGGCGGCAGCGGAGTTGCTGGGGATGCAGGATAAGGTTGGGACAATCGAAACGGGAAAGCTGGCGGATATCGTCGCGGTGCCGGGCGATCCGCTGGCGGATGTGACGGTGATGGAGAAAGTGGATTTCGTGATGAAGGGGGGAGAGGTGGTTCGATTGCAGAAGTGAAAATGCAGTGGCTAGTGGGCAGTGGTCAGGACCAGTTGCCAGTTGCCAGTTGCCAGTAAAACCAGCCATCAGCCGTCAGCCGTCGGGAAAATCTTCTTACCGCAGAGGACGCAGAGATCGCAGAGGTTAGCGGGAGAAGTCAGTGGGCAGTGGCCGGTGGGCAGTGGTCAGTGCATTGACGATCAGCTGTCAGCCGTCGGGAAAATCTTCTCACCCAGAGGACGCAGGGATCGCAGAGGTTAGCGGGGAATCGGAGAAGTCAGTGGGCAGTGAGAAGCTATCGCGGACAGGAATGTCCACGCCACAAATCTCAGAGTTACAGACGAAAAACTCGCGGGCAAGAATGCCCGCCCCACACAAATCATTTCTTTCGCGGGTAGGAATGCCCGCCCCACACGAAACCAAAACGCGGGCGAGGGCGTCCGCCCCACACAAGACCGCGCCACAAACTACTGAATCAGGCCACCGCCATTGGTGTTCTCTTCTTCCGGCGCGATGACAACCGCGGCGGCGACACGATCACCCGGTTCGAGCGAGAGCAGGCGGACGCCTTGGGCGGCGCGCCCGGACTCACGAATCGTGCTCGAATCCATGCGAATGATCTTGCCGTACTGGCTGATCAGCATCACTTGAGAGTCTTCGTCGACCTGAGCGATGCCCACAACCTTGCCGTTGCGCTCGGTGGTCTTCACATTGATCACGCCTGATCCGCCGCGTCCCTGGAGACGGTACTCATCGGCAGGAGTGCGCTTGCCGTAGCCATTCTCGGTCACAGAGAGAATGAGCGTACCTTTGATCGGCAGAGTTTCATCGGTGGCGGTGGCTTCAACACCGGCCTCGGCTTTCACTTTTTCGGCGGTGGCTTCGGCCTGTCTTACATCCTTCGGCGTGACGGCCATGCCGACGATGTAATCCTTGTCGTCGAGATTCATGCCACGGACACCGTAGGCGGGACGGCCCATAGAACGTACGTCGGACTCGTCGAAACGGATGGCCTGTCCGTCATGGGAGGCGAGGAAGACGATCTGGTTGCCATCGGTCAGGGTGACAGCTACGAGTTCGTCGCCCTTGTCGATGCCGATGGCGATGATTCCGCGCGACATGACGTGCGAGAAATCCCTGAGCTCGGTCTTCTTGACAGTTCCGTTGCGGGTAGCGAAGAAGATGTAGCGGCCTTCCTCTTCGAGATTGCGCACGGCGACCAGGGTGCGAACGGTCTCGCCGGGCTGGAGCGAGACGAGGTTCGAGACGTGCTTGCCTTTTCCGGCGGCGCTCAAGTCGGGAATCTCGTAGACCTTGAGCCAATAAACACGTCCGGTGTTGGTGAAGATAAGAATATAGGCGTGGGTGGAAGCGATGAAGAGATGCTCGACGAAATCCTCGTCGCGCGTCTTCATGCCGGTCCGTCCAGTGCCACCGCGGCGCTGCATGCGGTAGGTGGAGATCGGCGTGCGCTTCATGTAGCCGGAGTGGCTGACGGTGACGGCGACCTGCTCGTCGGCGATGAGATCTTCGAGAACGATTTCGGCGGCTTCGTCTTCGATCTGCGTACGGCGCTCGTCACCGTACTGCTTCTTGATCTCTTCGAGTTCCTTGACGATAACGCCGCGGAGCTTCTTTTCAGAACCGAGAATCGACTGGTATTCGGCGATCGACTCGCGAACCTGCTTCAACTCGTTGGAAATCTCGTCGATCGAGAGTCTCGTGAGGCGATGCAACTGGAGTTCGAGAATGGCATCGGCCTGCTTGGAAGTGAATGGCTTTTCCGCATTCACTTTGGGGGCGCGGCCGGTGGTGTTGATGTCGATCTTTTTGCCGCCAAAGTAGGCGACTAAGTTGTCACGGGCCTCAGCGCGGTTCGCGCTGGCGCGAATGATGGTGATGACGTTGTCGAGATGATCGAGGGCGGTCAGATAGCCTTCGAGGATGTGCTCGCGGTCCTGCGCCTTGGCGAGGAGGTAAGCGGTACGGCGGCGCACGACCTCGACGCGGTGATCGATAAAGTGCTGGATAGCCTTGATGAGGCCCATCTCGCGCGGCTGTCCGTGCACGATGGCGAGCAGGATCATGCTGAAGCTCTCCTGCATCTGCGTGTGCTTGAAGAGCTGGTTGAGCACGATCTGGGGCTCGGCTCCGCGTTTGAGCTCGATGACGATGCGCATGCCTTCGCGGCTCGATTCGTCGCGGATGTCGGCGATGTCTTCGGTGGTCTTGTCGTTGACGAGGTCAGCGATGCGCTCGACGAGTTTCGACTTGTTCACCTGGTAAGGGATCTCGGTGACGATGATCGCCTGCTTGTCCTTGGTGAGGTTCTCGATCGCAGCCTTAGCCCGCATCATGAAGCGGCCGCGCCCGGTCTTGTAGGCGTCGAGAATGCCAGCCTTGCCGTGAATGATGCCGGCGGTCGGGAAGTCGGGGCCCTGGACGAACTTTAGAATCTCGGGCAACGACGAGCTCGGATTGTTGATGAGCGTGATGGTGGCATCGACGATCTCGGTGAGGTTGTGTGGCGGGATGTTGGTCGCCATCCCGACGGCGATGCCGTTCGCACCATTGATGAGCAAGTTTGGAACACGCGCAGGGAGAACGACCGGCTCGACGGTGACTTCGTCGAAGTTGGGAACGAAGTCGACGGCGTCTTTATCGATATCGACGAGCATCTCTTCCGCGATGCGGGTCATGCGGCATTCGGTGTAACGGTAAGCCGCGGGAGGATCGCCGTCGACGGAGCCGAAGTTGCCCTGGCCGTCGATCAGGGGATAACGCATGCTCCAGGGCTGAGCGAGGCGGACAAGCGCGTCGTAGACAGCACCGTCACCGTGCGGGTGATATTTCTTCAGCAACTCGCCAACGACGCCGGCGCACTTTGAGTGCTTGCGGTTATGCAGCAGTCCCATGTCGTGCATGGCGTAGAGAATGCGGCGATGCACGGGCTTGAGTCCGTCACGGACGTCGGGCAGGGCGCGGCCGATGATGACCGACATCGAGTAGTCGAGATACGACCGGCGCATCTCCTCTTCAATGTTGACGGGCTGAATGTTGAGGGCGCCGGGACCTTGTCCGTCGCCACCCGGAGGAGGAGTTAATGGAAGTTCGGGATTCTGATCGTCAGCCATGAAAGTCAGTTCTCAGTTGCGAGTTGCCGGTTGCACGTAAACAGTTTTCAGTTAGCCTGATGAAGCGATGGCACGGCGCGGGCCGGGGCCAGTTTTTCGCTCGAGAAACAGGCGTAAGGTACTGTATCTAAAGGCATTTATCTGTCTTGCTTTATGTGTGAATTATACCACAAGCGAGCCTGCTCTGGGCTTGGATACGCAGTCGCGCGGGTGACGATCTCGGCACGCTAACTCCAGCAGAAAATGGAAACGCGAGGCGCGTCAGGTTGTGGACGAGTGCCTTCACGCCTGAGCTTTTTAACACGGTGCGGGAGCTGTGTCAGTGAGTGGACGTCGCGTCGGGTGGTCCCGCAATTGGAGCTATACTTTTCGCAAGGGAAAGACTGCAGGAGTCGAGGGAATCATGAGCGCTGAAGCTGGCCCCATCCGCATTTCGCCGGCGGAACGTGGACCTGTGGGGGGTATGGCTTCAGGCTTAGCTCTCGCTGGCAGCAAGCCGCGCCACCTTCTTCTGCTCTGGAGGAAGGCGGCCACGCTCGCAACCGGCAGCGTTGCGTTGGTCTCTTGCTGCATTTTCCTAGGTGGTTGTTATTCGCAAAAGAATGCACAAGGACCATCGATTGAATTCACGAAGATTCCGCCAGCGGCGGAGGGCGGAAGAGAACGATTCGACACGATAGCTGGGCGGGTCAAGGGATCCCGCCCTGGAGATCGAATTGTCATTTATGCCCACAGTGGGGCGTGGTGGGTCCAGCCTCGTGTGGAAACGCCCTTTACTCCAATTCATCCTGATTCAACCTGGAGCGCGGAAATTCACCTGGGCCACGAGTACGCTGCCCTCCTCGTCGATGCCGACTACCAGCCACCCGCAACGATGGATATGCCGCCGGGCGCGGGAGGGCCAATCATCACGGTCAAAACCGCTACGGGGGAGGGATCTCTTCCCGCGCTTCCCACCAAAGCGCTTCGCTTTAGTGGATACGATTGGACTGCAAGGATGACCTCGGCAGCTCGCGGCGGGGTAGACAATTTGTATGACGCAGACAACTCTTGGGTCGATCCGCAGGGAGCGCTGCATTTGCGGATCAGCAAGAAGGGTGGAAAGTGGACCTGTGCGTTAGTTTCGCAGACCCGCAGTCTCGGATATGGAACTTATATTTTCACGGTGCACGATGTTTCTCAGCTCGAACCCGCAGCGCTTCTCAGCGCTCACACCTATGATGAGTCGGGAGGCGACCAACACTACCGCGAAATGGATGTTGAAATCAGTCGCTGGGGCAATGCAGGAAGCAGGGACAACGTTCGGTATGGCATCGTGCCTCTTTACCTTCCAGCAAACACGGCGAGCTTTTATGAGCCTGCAGGAGTCTTTACATACTCGATGCTCTGGGAGCCGGGACGAATCACCTTCAAGACCTTCCGAGGATCGTCATCTGGGCATCCCGACGGTCCCGCCTTGCACGAGCATGTTTTCACATCAGGAGTACCGTCCCCCGGAAAAGAGTTATTCGTTTTCATGTTTTATTTAGTTCCTAGCGATAAGAGCCCGCTCACAAGAGACAATGAACTGGTTATCGACAAGTTTGACTACCTGCCCTGAGCGTCGGGAAATCCGCTGGTGGTTCGTTCGCGTTGTCCTACTCATCACCGCATTATGTTCAGTTTCATCAGGGCAAGAGCTGAACCTCAACCGCACAATATCGCAGTACGCCCGGGAGAGATGGGGAGAGAAGCAGGGCTTTCCTGGCGACGAGGTAACCGCATTCGCGCAAACTGCAGATGGTTACCTCTGGATTGGCACAAAGAAGGGCTTGATTCGTTTTGACGGATTGGAGTTCAAAGTTTATGCACAAGCTGTCCCGGAAAACGTTCAGATCGGTGCAGTGCGGGCGTTAACGACCGACTCACGGGGAAATCTGTGGATCCTCCTGGAAGGCTCGCAGGTCCTACGGTTCCACAACGGTAGATTCGAGTCGGGCCGGGAGGGAGCGGAATTGGGCGTCTCGGCGATCGGGGCGCGAAAAGACGGCACCACACTATTTGCCTCGCTCACCGGACTCGGCACGATTGCTTTCGACGGACAAAAGTTCGAGGTTCTGGCTCCGCAAGCGAACAACTTGCCGACCCGGGACGCTATGGTCGCTGTGCAAGGCGATGACGACCTTTTTGCACGCTTCAACTGGGCAGTTGGGGTAGCCGAAGGCCGGGTGGCCGGCTCCGCTGTCGTCGCACTCGCAGAAACGAGCGACGGGAAGATCTGGAGAGCCACAGCAGATCACGGTTACTCGTATCTGTTTAATGGACATATTTTTCAGGTTGAAAGAGGAACGATCGGCGGCAGGACCACTTGTTTACTTCCCCTGAATGATGGAGAGATGTGGATAGGAACTGACAAAGGCGTTCTGCGGTGGGACGGCACCAAACTGACGCAGCTAGGAATACCGGCTGCCCTGCGACGAGCCGATGTTCACGCCCTTCTTCGCGGCCGCGACTCGAATATCTGGATCGGCACCACCAACGGACTTTTTCGCGTTAACAAAGGTGGGCTTTCGCATGATGCGGATAGCGGAACGATCGAGGCGCTCTTTGAAGACCGAGAAGGCAATATTTGGGCAGGAAAGTCGGGAAGCATCGAGCGATTGCGCGAGAGTCTTTTTGTCACTTATCCGGTAGCAGCCGACCGGTCAGACAGCAGCGGCCCTATTTACATTGACGAGGACGGACGCGCTTGGTTTGCACCATTGGAGGGCAGCCTGCACTGGCTCAAGGGGACGGAGACCGGCGCGATTACGTACGATTCGCTGGCCAACGATGTTGTGTACTCGATTGCCGGACAGAAGCATGAGCTCTGGATTGGGAGACAGCGTGGAGGTTTGACGCGATTGCTTGTTACACCCGACACAGTCAGCAGCCGGACCTACACAGAAAACGACGGACTCGCGCAGAACACCGTCTATGCCGTCTACGAGAGTCAGGACGGCACGGTGTGGTCCGGTACGCTGAGTCGAGGTGTGAGCAAACTGAAGGACGGTCACTTTACCAACTACACCACTAGCGATGGTCTCGCTTCCAACACGATTTCTGCGATTGCCGAGGGAACGGACGGAAGAATGTGGTTTGGTACGCCAAAAGGCCTCAGCGAACTCTCGAAAGATGGATGGCGAAACCATGCGGTCCCCGGCGGGCTATCCAACGAGATCGACTGCTTATTACGAGATTCGGGCGGCGTTCTATGGATTGGCACTGCCGGGGGCTTGGCTTTTTTTCGTGATGGGCAGGTTCAAGTACCGCAGGGCACGCAAGCGTGGCTTCGCGAGCCGATTCTCGGAATGGCGGACGACCAGAACGGATGGCTTTGGGTGGCAACGAGTACGCGTGTGCTAAGGGCCAAGCGAGACAGTTTAATGAGTGGGCAGTCACTTAAAGATTCGGATCTTCGTGTGTACGGGCGGGACGAGGGCCTGGGCGGTACCGAAGGTGTCAAGCGCTTTCGTTCCGTAGTCAAGGACTCTCAAGGAAACGTCTGGTTTTCGACAAGCCACGGGCTCTCGGTTGTAAATCCCAATCAAGGCACTGTTAATTCACTTTCGGCCTTGCTTCGCGTTAAAGGTGTAGTAGTGGACGGCAGCGAGGTGAATCTGGGACAAGCGATCCGGGTTCCACCGGGCAAGCAGAGAATCGTGTTTCATTATCTGGGGTTGAGCCTCGCCAAGCCTGAGCGGGTCCGTTACCGTTATTGGCTGGACGGCTTTGATCATGGTTGGATTGACGGAGGCACGAACCAGGAAGCCACATACTCCAATCTCGGCGCAGGTTCATATCGATTTCGTGTGATGGCAAGTAACAGCGATGGTTTATGGAACGGTTCCGAGGCTACAGTCGGATTCGAAGTCGAGCCCACGCTTTGGCAGACCTGGTGGTTTCGTTTGAGCTGTGTGGTTTGCGCCGGGCTGGCAACATTGGTCGTGTACCGCCTGCGAGTGCGCCAGGTGACTCAATTGCTCAAGGTTGGTTTTGAAGAAAGGCTGTCCGAGAGGACACGCATCGCGCGGGAATTGCACGACACCTTGCTGCAGAGTTTTCAGGGAGTGTTGATGAAATTGCACATCGGGGTGGACATGATTCGGAATCGCCCGGAGGAGGCTGAGAAGATACTGGCGAGAGCGATCGAGCAGGCGAGGCAGGCAGTCACGGAGGGCCGCGATGCAGTGCAGGGACTGCGTTCATCGACGACCGAAATGAACGATCTTTCACGGGCAATCCGCGTGCTCGCAGCGGAACTCGCAGATCAAAGCGACTCGAGCTCTCCCGAGTTCCAAATGAATGTCGAAGGCACACCGCGTGATCTGCCTCCGATTGTTCGGGATGACGTCTATCGTATTGCGGGAGAGGCCCTGCGCAATGCCTTCCGGCATGCGCAAGCTGCGCGAATCGAAGTGGAAATCGGTTATTACCAACGGCAGCTCCGGTTGCGCATCCGTGATGATGGCAAGGGCATTGACCCAAAGATTCTTGAGTCTGGTGCACGCGACGGGCACTACGGATTACCCGGCCTGCAGGAACGCGCCAAACGGGTAGGCGGAAAGCTGACTGTGTGGAGTGAACCCGGCTTCGGCACTGAGATCGAACTCACCATCCCGGGCTCCGTCGTCTATGCATCCACTGGCGGGAGCCATATACGGAGGAGAAGCGCTTCCTGAGTTGCGGAAGGATGCGCTGACCAGCGCGGGGTAGGAGATGCGACTGATTTGGCGGGAAGTGCCGTGAACTTGGCGCAATCTGTTCTGAAATCGGCGCTAGCCTACGCCCATGGAAACCGGATTCAAAGGCCTAGTCGCGGTGGTCACAGGCGCCGGGCGCGGTATCGGACGTGCGATTGCGCTGGCCTTGGCGCAGGCGGGGGCAAAAGTCGCAGTTCTGGCGCGTACTCAGCCGGAGATCGAGGAGACCGCCGCGCTGATCAACGAGTCCGGTGCTGGGCAGGCATTTGCAGTGGATGTGACCGATCTATCCGGCGTGCTGCGCACGATGGAGAAGATTGAAGCAGGAATTGGGCCGGTCGATGTGCTCGTGAACAATGCTGGGCAGCTCGGGCGCATAGGGCCGTTCGTGAATAGCGACCCGGGCGAGTGGTGGCGCGTGCTCGACGTCAATGTGCGCGGTCCGATGCTGTGCACACACGCGGTGCTACCAGGAATGATGTCAAGGGGACGCGGTCGCGTTGTCAACATCGCCTCGGGTGTGCTGCCGTACCCATATTTATCTGCGTACGTAACCAGCAAGACTGCGCTGGTGCGTTTCACTGAGATATTGGCTGCGGAGACGAGGGCACGAGGTGTATATGCTTTCGCGGTCGGCCCAGGCACAACCCGCACGGCGATGTCGGAAGGCTCGCTTACGTCGGAAGAAGGCCGGCGGTGGATCCCGTGGTTCGGGCGCATCTTCACAGAGAAACTGGATGTTCCCATGGAGCGACCTGTGCGACTTGTGCTCGATCTCGCATCCGGGCGCGCCGACGCGCTGTCGGGAAGATATGTGACGGTTTTCGATGACGTAGATGCAATGCTGTTGCGAGCCGCCGAGATCGAAGCCGAAGGGCTCTATTCTCTTCGTGTCCGGAAGCTCGACGACGGAATGCCAGCGGCGCTGGCCGCGTTGCTGAGTACGGGCGAGCGGGGTGGAAACTGAATCTCCCTTGCAACTAATTCAAAAGATTCCGGCTGTGCGGTGGTATCGTCGAGCGACTTATCCGACAACCATCGTTTTCTATTTTGTTTTTATGTATTCCCACAGGAGGAATGCAACAACAAGGATTGTCCCGTAGTAAGCGATCCGCAATAGCCATTTCTCTCTGAGGTTTCGGGGCTCGTAGCTCAATTCGTTCATCGCATACTCAGTAGAGGAATCGGAAGCTGCGGTCGTCCTCGATCTTTTCAAACTGCCCCACACAACGAACATCGCGTTGTGTGGGCCACCCCGCCCCCACTGTGGCCATCGCAGCGGCAGGTGGCAGAGCCTTTCCCCTATTGTTTCCGTGCCACTGGAGATAAGAAACCTTTCTAGCTTGACATGTACGCTGATGTGGCGTACCGTGTACGCTGTTATGGCGTACAAGGCGCTGACCGTCGAGGAACTCCTGGACTTGATGAAGAAAATCCAGGGAGAAAAAACCAACACCGAATTCGCCGCCCATCTCGGCATCTCGAAGCAGTACCTGGGGGACCTGTACAGCGGCCGCAAGATCCCGAGTGATACCGTGTCCGGCGTGCTTGGTTTTGAGCAGAAAGTGGTGACCCGCTACGTTCCGTCAACGACCGCCGCCAAACCGGAGGCACCCAGTGTCGCAGAACCACCGCGAAAGAAAACAGGACGTGCTCGTAAACGTGATTCTTGATAAGTCCGGGTCCATGGCAAGCAAGACCACCGACGTAATTGGGGGATTCAATGCCTACATCGCCGGACTTGGCCAAGAAGACCGAGTGAACTATCTTTTCTCGCTCACGCTTTTTGATACTCAGGTTGCGTATCGACACGTTGCGATTCCGTTATCTGAGGTAAAGAAACTCGACAGCAAGTCGTATCGACCGGAAGGGAACACGGCGTTGAATGACGCCATTGGTATCACAGTACGCAAGGTCGAGGCCGATCAGCCAAAGGTCGATAAGGTGGTTACGGTGATCATGACCGACGGCGAAGAAAACTCTTCGCGGGAATGGACTCACGATGCCGTGAGGGGTCTGATCGAGCAGAAGGAGAAGGAGGGCAACTGGACCTTCGTATTCCTAGGCGCAGGTCTTGATGCCTGGCACCAGGGCAAGTCGTATGGCGTTCAATTGGCCAACGTAGCGCAGTATAGTGCCGATCAATATCGGGACGCCTTTGCAGCTATGGCTGACGGCACCAATGCATTGTCGTCGAGTCCTAAGCCTCAGTCGTTGAGCTTCTTCACCTCCCTGTCGGAGGAAGCCATGCGTAAGGCAGGATTGCGGCAACAGAAGAGCTAGTCATGGTTTCGATTTAAATCTTAGGGTTGCATCTTAGCCTGTAAGGGACGAACCGTCCTTTGTGACGAAACGCCCGGGGCCCGTTCTCGACAGTTGGAGTTGGATGTCGTGATCGCTCCAGATTCTCAATCAAAGACAGAGGCGGGATTTGGAGTGGTCGTGTTGGCAGTGGGGAATATCGAAGGCTGTGATGAAGTGCAGGTGAAAAGGTCTTTGGGTAGTCGCCCGCGCAGGTATACTCGTTGGCGACTTTTCTCTCAACTGGAGGCAGAATGTCTGCGGACAACGGCATCAGCCGCCGGGGAGCGCTGGCTCGCCTGGGCACATCTGCGCTGGGATTGGCATTCATTAACTCTTCACTCCTCGCCCACGAAACGAAGAAGGATGCTCTGGGATCGTTGCTGCCGAAGTTCAGCGAGCAGTCTCGTACGCTGTTGACCCAGGTTCTCGACGATCCCAAATTCAATGGCCGGATTTCGCCCGGGGCCGTCGAATCTCTCGTGAAAAATGAAAACACTTCCATCGACGGCGTCATGCTGGGCTTGCTGCCGCTGGCACAGAGTTACGCACGCCCACCCATTTCGAATTTCTTCGTGGGAGTCGTTGTTCGTGGAGCAAGTGGAAGTCTCTATCTCGGATACAACATCGAGATCCCAGGGCAGTGTCTGGGATTTGCCGTCCACGCTGAACAATCTGCCCTCTCCAATGCGTACATGCACTCCGAAGAGTCCGTGACTTCCCTGGCCGTGGTGGGTGGTGCGCCGTGCGGGCATTGTCGCCAGTTCATGGAGGAAATTTCGCCTGCAGGAGAAATTCAGCTTTTGATTCCGAACCAGCCGCCAACCAGGCTAGCCTCAATTCTGCCCTCGGCGTTCGGACCTGCCGCGCTAGGCGCATCACACGGAGCCCTACCGGTCGAGAAGAAAAATCTGGTCCTCGCCAGCGGAGCTTCTGATCCTTGTATTGGTGCGGCTCTCGACGCGGCATGCAGGTCCTACGCGCCCTACAGCAAATCGCCGGCAGGCGTTGCCATTCGTACGAGTAGCGGACGAATTTTCGAAGGTTGCTACATCGAAAACGTGGCCTTCAATCCCAGCCTGTCGCCGCTGCAAACAGCGCTAGTACCATTCATTGCTGCGGGCGAACCCTATTCTGCCATTTCGGCCGTTACTTTGGTCGAGGTCGAAGGATCAAAGATCAGTCAGCGCTCGGTCACTGAAGCCGTGCTCGCCGCCATCGCTCCGCAGCTCAAGCTGGCTGTCGTTCCGGCCCACGTTAGTTCATAGCAGGCGAACGTTATTTCAAGTTGTGAAGTGTCCTTGAACCGAGCGCGTTGATCGCCGACATGCCTGGAGCCATGCTAAAATCCCGCCCGCTCCTGATCATGAAACTGACTACTTTCCTCATCGCCTTTCTGGTCGCCTCGCCAGTCTTCGAGCAAAAACAAACCGAAACCGACGAGTACACACGCTACGAACTTCTCGCGCCGGAAAGCTCAAGCTTCGCCATCCGCTACGAAGTAACTGCCACGACGCCCGGGGCCACGGAGTACTTCAATCCCATTCGTAAGGGCAGCGTGGCCAGCAACGAATCTGTGATCGACGTCATGACCGGACAACCGCTTCATTTCGAAGTCGTCAGCGGCAAGGAAGCGAGCAGAGATGCGCTGATGAAAGGCGAGGACACGTCGGTCGACTACATCAAAATCCATTTCGCGCGCCCGGTGCCGCCCGAAGGGCAAGTCCGCTTGCTGATCCTGAAAACCTATAAAGACCCGAAGAGTTACTACCGGGAAGGCGACACGATCATCTTCAATCGCCCGCTCAGCATTCCGCGCAACAGCGTTGTGTTGCCTGCCGGATATGAACTCGTCTCCTGCAACGTTCCCTCGCAGGTCCTCTCCGAGTCCGACGGACGCATCGCCATCAGTTTCCTGAACAGCAGCGGCGCCGAAGCACCCCTCATCGTGAAAGCCAAACTGGGCGCGCAAACGGGAGCCACGGCTGCTCCTTCAAAAACTGGAGACGGGAAGAGTTGGGAAGCTCCTTTCGCAGGAGAGACCGAGCAGGAGCGTCTTTCTGAACGCGCTCACCAGGATCGTGAAATCGTCTACTTCCTGCAGCAACCGGAGACGCATGCTTTTCGCCTCTATCACGATTACACCGAGACCAGTCCTGGCGTGGACAAGTATTTCAATATCGTGCGAAATGGCAGCACAGTCTCGGATCCATCAGCCTACGTGCTCGACACTGGCGAGAGACTCTCGACAAGAATCATGAGCGGAGCAGAAATCGTCTCCGCCAAACTCGACGTTGGGGAACCGGTCGATGCCGCGGCACGAGTCGTCGTCGTTTCCTTTACGCCGGTAAAGCAAGGGCAGTCGGTTCGCTTGCGGATCTCGGAAACCTACACCGCACCACAGAGCTATGGCATGAAAGATAAGGATGAGGGGCTAGTTTTCGATCGTAGCCTCGGCCGGGCGCGTAACGCCGTTGTCTTACCAGTAGGCTGGTACCTGACGGCCAGTTCCATTCCGGCTACGGTCACACAAACGTCCGAGGGCCGTATCCGTCTCGATTTCTGGGATGGCCAGCCCGCACCCATCGATGTGCTAATCAACGCCAAACGCCGCCTATCGAAATAGCCCGACCCGGCGTTCTCAACACCCAAAGTTAGGAGATGGCGGACGATTCTAGTCGGGCAGAGCCGCGACCGAGGCTCGAAGCAGCGCAAGATCCGATTCCACATTTCTTTTATGAGCGTCAAAGAGGCGTTCGATATCCCCACTCGTCAATTGACGGGTATGGATCAGGGCCGCTTCTAAAGCGCCCAGGCTAGCTCCCATGTCTGACAGGCGATTCACAATTTCCATCAGGATCGGTTTCATGGATAAGCACGATACCAGAACGACGCTAACCTATGGTCAATGAGCATCGAGAATACATGGGGTGAGCCTTCACTACATCGGGTTTTGTTTGATTCGTAGCGTTGTAGCGACACGGCTGAGTTGTGCTCTGTTTGCCTCTGGGCCGGTCGCGAGGATCGAAACATATCTGCGGCCAATCATGAGTGCGTGGTAGAAGCCGAGTTCTTTGCTCGAGTTGCGGTGCCGAGTGAGTTCCTGGACCAGCACGTCGGTTGCGCCTTTCGTCAGGCTTTGCCAGCTGCCACGCTTCTTGAAGCCGCCGCCATCCATGACACCTTGAAGAGAGACTTGGGCATCCCTTCTTAAATCGGCCTCTTCGTCGCCATGAAGCGGAAACGAGTTGAGGAGAACTACGACGTCTCCACAACGAATCGCAAGATCGAGTCGCTCGGGAAATTGAGTCGACCATGCAATCGCCCGAGACTCATCTGCGAAGGTACAGTTCGGATCGAGTTGGATTTCAAAGCCGATCACATGATTGAAATACTTGCCTTGCTCCAGAGTACCGAGAATCTCCGGACGCGTGAGGGTGTCGAGCCCGGACCGAGATTGTGCTCTCAGTGCGCATGTTGAAAAACACATCGACAACAAGAGAAATCGAAGCAGCAAGGCAGCATTCTTGACGCAATTCAACATGCCAGCTGTTAGAAATACACGCAAGGGAGAAATCCCTAATAGGCAATTGGAGCTAAACCGCAATATCGCTCATTGAACATAGGTCAGAAAACCGTAGGTGGAGATAATGCCTGGCTACGGCAATGATGGAGAAGTGTCACTTTTCGGGAACCATTCTGTATTATCAACCGGGATGCCGCTTCCTAAACTGCTGATCCTCATTGCGGTTTTCCTCCTCACCAGCATCGTCAGCGTCGTTACAGGCAGCACTTCTCTGATTACGGTCCCGGTGATGATTCAGTTGGGAATTGAGGCTCACGTCGCGGTCGCCACGAACATGTTCGCCCTGATCTTCTTGAGCGTGGAGGAGTGGCTTCATTTTGGAAAAGCGGGGCTGTCTTGAGCCGTGAATTGCCCCAGATTAGCCTGCTGACGATTGGCGGCTCTGTCGTAGGCGCGTTGTTGCTCACGAAGGTGCCTATCCATTCGCTACAACTGGTGATTGCGGCCGCAATGATCGCTATCGCTGTGTTCTCGGTAGTGAAGAGGGACATGGGAATGACGAAGTACGAGTTTCCCGTCTCTCCGATCCAGACGATCATCGGCTATGTGCTGACGCTCGCGTTGGCCGTGTGTGGCGGATTCTTCAGTGGCGGATACGTCACAATGCTGACGGCTGTGTTCGATGTGTTCTTTCACATGACGTTCGTGGAATCCATCGCGGCGACAAAGCTGATGAATGTCTTCTCGTCCGTAGTGGCAACCGCAATATTTGCGTGGCGCGGAATTGTGGATTGGAAACTCGGGCTGATTCTCGGCGTCGCGATGTTCGTCGGCGGTCTGCTGGGCGGGGCGATCGCCCTCAAGATGAACCCGACTTGGTTGCGCCGCATATTCATCATCGCTGTTCTGGCTCTAGCAGCGAGAATGCTGTTCGTGGCACTTAGCGCGTAGCAACTTCTAAGCTATTCCCCGTCTGATGCTCACTAATCTGGAACCGTAAGAAATCATGAATCGCAGCGACAGCAACCGGGTCAACCGTCTTAAGATGCACTCTCCCGCCTAACAAAATCTCCTCAAAGGAGTAACGAATCGCTGACTTCATCAGCTTCATCGTCGTCACGCCGGGCGGAATACCGTCGTGAATGAACATTGGTGTAGAGAAGTCGCCGTTACCGAACATCATCGCGATGTGCGTCAGGTGGGAACGAATCGCCGTCGTGTTCGCTTTATCGTTGGGGTCGTTCACAGTCACTTCGATAGAGTCGCCATCAGACAGAATTCGAAAATGGTGAGTTGTCTTGTCATGAGGAAAACCCATTGCTTGATCGCCATGGCTCTGCACGGTGGCCTGGTGCGAGGCCTGCATAGGGCAGTCCTTCATGTCATCCTGCTTTGAATCTTGCGCGAATAGCGACAACGAGAACAAGAAGAGGACGAGCGCGAGACGATTCATATGCATGCTCTCTTTTTCAGATTCCTGGATTTCTTCCCCGAATGATCCGCGAGTGATTGAAGCAGCAGTGCCTTGCTACCAGGTGGCGTCTGCATCAGCTTCTTTCGCCAGCTACGAACGAGACGTCGCATGTAGGCTTGGGTTCGCTTGAGTTCTTCTATCTGTTGACCGAGTGACCGCAGCTTCTCTTCTGTGAGACGAAGCACACGATGGCAAGGGGCGCCGTCGTTATCACGAGTACGAAGAATCTCGGAAAGTTCGTTCAGCGAGAATCCGAGTTGCAATGCCCTCTGTGCAAGCCGAACACGCTCGACAGCAGTCGGTGGAAACATCCGGTAGCCACCGTTCGTCCTCTGTGATGCCGGAAGTATGCCGAGCTTCTCATAGTGACGGAGAATGTCAGCGCTGACGCTAGTCAGACGGGCAAGCTCTCCTGAGCGCAGGGGTCTGTCACTCACAGCACTAGTATCAACCCTGGAATCGATTCCAGAGTCAAGCCCTATTTCGGGCCAGTTGGCGTAATATCGGCATTCGCCAATTGACCCTGGGACCGGTGGCCCATTCAAGCCTGATTTTGGCTTGAGTAGGGCAGTTGAGAGCTGGGCTAAAACGCGACCGAAAGACTAAGCGTGGAATTTTTCAAACAGCACCACACAACGAACATCGCGTTGTGTGAGCCACCCCGCCGCCGATTGTGATTATGAACAAAATGCGTTGGATTCCCTTTCTAGCATTCGCAGTGTTCGTCTCGGCCACTTCATGGGCTCAGGCCAATGGAGAACGTGCAACAGGGCCTCAAGGAACACCAGTTATGCTCTTCATGGACTGGAGCCGAGGACATCGTCACTATGGCTCGGATTTCATTAGTCTTCACCGACTTTGTGAGGCGAGGACCGACTATGCCTGCGAATGTGTAGCCGATTTCAAGGTGATAAGTTCCAAGGAAAACTCGAAGGAATTTGCCGACTACATCGCATCATTCGAGCACGGCAAAGTGCCCGTCGTTTACAGCGTCTTTTTCAACAACCACGGTCAAGCAATGGCTGCGCAACTCGTCAGTGTGGGCGATTGGAGAAGCGATAGGTTCCACCACAACGACGGGCTGTTGGGTGGACGATTTTCGTTTTCCGGCGATGGCAAGATAGGTCAAAGCCAGCATGCATTGGTGCATGGTGTTGCGGATTGCTTCCCCGAACAGCCCTAACGAGATAGTTGGACCGGTGGCCCATTCATGCCTGATTTTGGCTTGAGTGGGGCAGTTGAGAGCTGGGCTAAGACGCGACCGAAAGACTAGGCGTGGAATTTTTCAAACAGCCCCACACAACGAACATCGCGTTGTGTGGGCCACCCCGCCATTAAATTCATTGACCGCAGATTAGAAAATGGTGGTTGTGACAACGCCGGGTTAGGTCAACACGGGATGCAGTGCTGCCTATCAGCGTTGTGGTGTCCTTTTAAGCGTTGCCTATCATTGCTCTCATTGCTCTGGAGCAACGACGAAATCCCTTTCCAATAGTATTCCTGCGCCCTAGGGTTTGGGTCTCAACCGACTGGATGACGGTAGAGCGAATCGTATCCTTATCATTGACGATCATCCGCTGCTGAATGAGGGACTTGCGACCGTCATTTGAAAAGGAACATGGTTCTCTTGGTAAAGCACCCAACGGTCCGCAAGGCGATCCACCGTTTCGAAAAGCACAGGCCTGGTGCCACGCTCATGGATTTAGTTGCGATTTTTGAGTCGAACCCCGCTATTGTAGGGTTGGCTCGGTCATCTGCAGTTTGAGGAAAGGAATCTGTCTATGCAAGGCAAGCTAGTAAAGCTTCTTCTCTTGATGTGGATTGCGCTCGTATACCAGCACCTGGCTGTTAGTCAAACCTACACGGTGATCTATCGATTTTCACAGCCGAGCCTGCACGGGAACCATCCCAACGCAGGGTTGATTCAGGACGCAGCGGGAAATCTTTACGGTACGACCAATACCGGGGGACCGGCAAAGCTCGGAACCGTGTTCAAACTTGATACATCCGGGAATGAGACGGTGTTGCACAGTTTCCTTGGTGGTTCGGATGGAGCGCATCCGATAGCACGGCTGGCCATGGATGGCGCAGGGAACCTCTACGGGACTACCCGCTACGGTGGCGTGGCAAATGTCGGAATCGTCTTCAAAATCGACCCCAGTGGAACGGAGACCATCCTTCACAGCTTTGAGGGAGGAGCCGACGGGGCGCAACCTTTCGCAGGAGTATTCCGAGACGCCGCCGGCAATCTTTATGGCACGACGTGTTTCGGAGGTGTGTCGGGAAAAGGAACAACTTTCAAACTGGATGCAAATGGAAATCAGATTTTTGTGCACAGTTTTTCGGGGGGTGTGAATGGAAGCAGCGGCGCATCTCCGATTGCCGATTTGAACCAGGATGCCTCGGGCATTCTGTATAGCACGACCCGGTTGGGAGGTTTCCGCGAAGGCACGATTTACAGCACCAGCCTGGACGGAATGAGCGGCAGCATTCTTTTCAGTTTTCCGTTTGGTTCAGTCGCTGATGGACAACAGCCCTGGGCGGGCGTGATCCCTGATAATGCGGGCAACCTGTATGGAACGACTCGCAAGGGTGGCTCTTCGATGATGGGCACAATTTTCAAGTTCAACCTCCATGGCGGCGGCTATTCGGTGCTGCACTCGTTCGGTGGTGCAGATGGTGCATTTCCACGTGGAAGCCTCGTGCGGGATGCCTCCGGAAATGTGTACGGCACTACAGCCAAGGGAGG
>Ga0126383_10000037_pt1 | contig 60156 bp, 93 predicted proteins | sample PanSoiMetPlot_35_FD_96882 | JGI IMG/M metagenome (GOLD analysis project Ga0126383, IMG submission 96882) | Tropical forest soil microbial communities from Panama - MetaG Plot_35 | ecosystem: Environmental > Terrestrial > Soil > Tropical forest > Bulk soil | place: Panama | collected 2016-02-17 | reverse complement strand
GAGTGCCCTTGAACGGGATGACCGGGCCGGCGTTGGTGGTGTCGCCGGTCGCGGTGTACGCGGCGGAGACGACCGGGACAGGGAAGCTCTCCAGCTCCTGGATACTCGCCATGATCTTTCCTCCTCGGGCTGCGGGGGCCGGCCGCGAGCCGGCCCCCAGCGATTCCTGGATCCGCTACACCGTCATCGAGGTGGTGGCGGAGGTGGTGCCCGAGGGCTCGATGGTGACCTTCAGGAGGCGCGACTCGTAGCCACGCTTCGCCATCAGGATGCCCTCTTCCGTGAACAGCTGGACGTACTGGTTGAGGGCCAGGTTCGCCGCGTCGTACACGGTGTCGAGCCGGATTACGTCGGAGACGCCGGCCACCCAGGTCCCCGGCGCGTACATCAGGCCGTAGACGGTGGTGGGCAGCGTGTAGATCTGCGCGGCCGGGTTGCCGACGTTGGTGTGCGTGTCGGTGGTGAACCGGCCGCTACCCCACTGGTTGGCGGTGGTCGGCGTGTTGAACGCGTCCTGCCAGTCGTAGACCAGCTGGAGACGCATGTTCCGCGCGTTGAACCAGGCGGTCAGCTGGGACACGGCGATCGTGAACGCGTCGTCCGGACTCATGAACGTCCGGCGCTGGATGTCGGCCCGCACGTACTCGACCACCCAGTACGGCAGGATGACCTCGATCTGGTCGGTCAGGCCCATCCGGTACCGGTACCGGTAGTCCATCGCCTGGATGCCGAAGGCGGCCAGCAGCCGGGACACCGTGGTCAGGTCCTTGGACTCGACGACGGTACCGGGCCAGTTCGCGCCGGTCAGGTCGATCACCGTGCTGCCGTCGGTGACCACGTTCAATTTGAACGCGTTCATCCGCCGGTTGTGCACCACCATGGCGCCACGGCTGAACCGGGCCACCAGTTCCGGGTATCCCCGGTCCTGGAGGAAGGCCCCGGTGATCTGGACGCCGTCGACCTCCAGCCGCGTGTTCGTGAAGGACGGACACGGCACGACCATGGTCGGCTTGGACGTGGCCGCCTGGACCTGGGCCTCCGTCTGGTGCCAGTAGCCCTGGGGCCATGCGGGGCTCGACGAGGAACCACCCCAGATGGCGGAGAAGTCCGGGCCGGCGGTGTACTGGATGCCGCCCCTGCTGATCTGGAGTTCCGGCACGTCGTACATGCCGTCCGTACCGTTCTCGATCTCGTACAGGTCGTACAGGATCTGCGACGGCGCGCACCAGCCAGCAGCGGCCGTCAGGGCCCCGCCCGGGAGCCGACCCATGCTGACCGCGTGCTCCAGCTTCTGGTACGCGGCCTCCTCGTTGTCGCCCGGCATCAACCGCAGCTCGGCCGGATACTCCCGGCGGACCTGGAGGACGTGCCGGCGCGCGCTGGCCTGCATGCCGCCCTCGGCCATCGAGCGCAGGATGTCCATCTGCTCGTCGAGCGCCTGGCCGACCTGCTTCCAGTCCTTGAACTTCTGGCCCGGGGTGACGCCCGCGTTCGCCGAGTCGGCAGACGAGACGAGCGTGCCGTAGTGCTGCCGGTCCTCTTCCACCTCGGGCGCCTTGTCGGCTGGCCCCTTGCCGGCGGAGGCGGCCACGGCGGCCACGCCGACCTTCTTGCGGGCCGCCGGCTTGTCGCCACCCTCGTCGCCATCGGGCTCGTCGTCACCGTCCGGCTTGGCGGCCGGCTTGGTGGCGAACTGGGCGGCGGCGTCCTTGGCCTTCGCGGACCGTACGGCGCTGGCGGTGTCGGCCTCGGTGCGCCGGGTGCGCTCCTCGCCGACCCCGGTGACGACGGCGGACAGGCGCGTCAGCGTGTCCAGTTCGGCGTCGGGGATGTCCTCGCCCGCGTTGACCTTGTCCGCGAGGGGCTTGGCGGCGGCGAAGGCGGTGTCGTACAGCTCGTCCAGGGTCTCGTCGGTGACCGCGTACGCGCCGTCGGCGTTGGTGGCACTCAGATTGGTGGGGAGTTGGATCTCTGCCACGTCCATGGGGAGCTGTCCTCACGTTCGCTCCACACGTCGCGGCCGGCCCTCCCGCCAGCACCGTCAACGTTGCTGGCCGCTACTGTACGCATTCCTCCAGGTGGGACGCAACGACCGAAGATCTCGAAGTGGCGCGGTATCGCACGGGTGCCGTACCGTGGTGGACACCTCCTCCTCTCCGGGGATGTGTCTCGGCCCGCCGGCCTGGTCACCGGCGGGCCACATCTCTGTGTGGACCCGATCTCCCTGTAGAGGTATACTCGACAGGTAAGCGGGCGGGGCAGGCTGCCGCCAGGGCGCACCCGGCAGGGTGCCGGACATCGGTCCGTGCCCACAACCAAGACCGGCCCCCCGCCCGCACCAGTCCTCTATCAGGAATGGGAGATCACCATGGTCAACTGGCGCAGGCAGCCACGCCTCACCGCCAAGTCCGACGCCGACCTGGCCCGCCGCGTCAAGGAGAACGAGGAGGCGCGCGAGCGGCAGGCGAAGGCCCAGCCCGTCAAGCCCGAGGACGTGAGCGGCCCTCTGGGCAACCCGGACCGCTACGTCAAGGATCTGCCGAACGAGATGCCCGACCGCTGATCCGCGCAATTCCCGATAGGAGAGAGGGGCGTAGCCGTGACCGGATACGCGGGGCTGGACGACTTCCAGCCTGCGGTACTGGCGCTTATCGCATTCATTGAGAACGAGGTCAAGACGGCATTCCTGCTGGCCCGGGATGCACTCCAGGATCCCATGATCAGTAGCCTGTCGCTCGCCGGCACGCAGACCAGGTATGCGGCGGAGATGGCGCAGATCACCTTGCCGAGCCACGTCGCGCATATCACCGGGGCCGGCATCGCCGCCGCCCTGGCCGAGGTGGGCCAAAAGCTGGACGAACAGGGCGCGGCGCTCTCGCTCATGGCCGAGCAGATCGACGACCAGCTCGGCGCCATCGAGCATGTGCTGACGCTTCTGCGCAGCTTCATCACGCGGGCGGTGTGACCGGGCGGGAAGGGGGGCGTCCGGACCGGCCGCCCCCCGGCTTCATCGACATGACCCGGCGCCGCACGGATGATGACCGGATCCGTGTGGCGAAGTGGTTCCTGGAGAAAGGCGTCCAGGTCGAGTGGACGATACCTAGCGCGGAGATCAGCGATCAGACCACGCACGGCACGGTGCTGTGGGTGGGGCGCGGTAGCGGCATGCCCGAGATCGTGATCGAGCCGTGGTACCAGGCCAGGGACAGGTGGTACCGGGGCGAACAGACCGTCGCGATACCACTCTGGGCGATCAAGTCGATCCGGCGTTGGACTCCCCCGGCGCCACCCCCACGGCGGCGGGTACCACCACCACGGAGGCCGATATGAGTGGAGAGAAGCGCGGACGGCGCCCCCGGGGTTCACCCGAGCGCATCATCTACATGAACGACTACGCCACCCCCGAGGCCCAACGCGCGACGACGCGCACCTACCTCCGTCACTTCGTGCGGATCCACTGGTCACCGTCCGGACGTGCCCGGGACGATACCTTCATCGAAGGCCAGATGATCGATCTCATCGAGTTCAACGGGCTGTGGGAGATCGTCCTGGCGCGGTACATCCCCGGCGGCAAGGACGAGCACGGCAACGACCGGGACTGGCGGTACTCGGGCCACTACTACAACATCCCCCTCCATTCGGTGGTGGCGATCAGGCTCTGGCATCCGCACTCCCCACCGCACGGTTTCCAGGGGCGTCGGCCGCCCGGCTTCTGACCTGCCACGCATAGGCCACCTTGACATCACCGTCAAGGTGGCCTATGCTGTAGAGCATGACACGACAGGCGTTCGAGGAGGCAAGGATTTTGATGGACCCCAAGCCCATGACCACCCACGAGTTGGCCCGCGCGCTGCTCGACGGCCCGGACATGCCGGTCGGCGTGACCGTTGTCGGCAAGTTCGGCGACGAGGCCAGCGGAGGCGCAGCGCTGAGCGACAAGCCCGGCGCCGGCATCACCATCGAACTGAACGAGCGCTGGCGGTTCGTCCAGGTTATCGGTTACGCGGCTCCGGCGTGGCCCTCAGTGGGCCGCCAGCGCGCAGGAGAGGAATGATCATGGCTATCGACATCGAGGCCCAACGCGCCGAGCAACTCGGCGAGCAGCTGGCGGAGTTGGCAACGCGGATGGGGCAGGCGGCCGGAGAGATCATGCGGGCAGCCCACCGCGTCCGTTCATTGCCGGAACGGGCCGCCCCGGACTACGAGACGTACCACATGCACGCGCAGCTCGCCGAAAACGAGCTGGTATCCCTGATCGCTAACGCCCACTTTGCCAACGTGGTCCGTAACGCCTGCGAGGCGGACGCGGCCCGGCCGATGCTCAAGCGCCGGACCGTCGGAAAGGACGTACCGTGATCCCGAATCCCGCCACCGGCCGGACCGTGCACGCGCAGCTGACCCGCGAGATCGCGGTGCTGTACCGGCGAGCCCGCGCCATCCTTGGCGAGCAGTGCGAGGCGACGGTGGCCGGAGTCTCCCGCTTCTACTGGCGCGAGCTGGCCATGGATACCCCGGACGCCGACGAGACCACGCTGGCCACCCGGGCGCGCCAGGCCGCCCACGACATCGCGACCGAACTGCACGTCCAACCGGACTTCCGCTGGTGGGGTACGCCGCTGGGCCGGGCATGCGCCTGGCACATTGGCTACTACCAGCAGGATGTTCCGCGCGAGGTGGTGGCCGAGGTGCTGGATATCAGCCGGCAGGCGGTCCACGATCGGGTACGCCGTGTCGGCGGGTTCACGGCAGAGATGTTGCGGGATGCGTACCGGGCCCAGTGGGACGCCTTGACGGGTGCGTCAAGGCGGGCTATGCTGTAGAGGTACGCACGACAGGGACCGACCAGGAGGTCACCATGGAGATCAAGACCCACAGCCAGCACGGGTTTTTCGCCTACGTCGACACCGAGGGCACAGTCGCCCGGTACCGCTTCACCATGGACGGGCGCGGCGGCCAGGGGCCTTACACCTTCGACGCCCTGGTGGACGAGGCCGGCGACGAGCACCAGATCGTGATCGTCCGGGAGGGCGAGAGCGGTGAAGGTGTCGTCACCAACGGCAACGCGGCGCTCGGCGCCTACGAGGTCTTCGCGGATGACTCCGCGACCGTGGAGGGCATCAAGATCCCCGAGGGCATCCAGCTGCACATCATCCCCGAGACCGTGGCTACCTACGTGGTCCCCCGCACCGGCCGCTGGATCACCGCGCTAAACCTGACCGCCCACTGACGCCCTTGTGCGGCGCCCGGTCCCGGAGGGGTGGACCGGGCGCCGCACTGGAGTCTCAGGAGAGGAGACCGAGATGATCGACCACAACACCAGGATGGGTGTCCTGTTCGGCACCGCCTACGGCGACGCGCTCGGCGCGGAGACCGAGTTCATGCGCTACGGCGAGATCCTGCACAGGTACGGCCAACTCGGGCCAGCCACACCCGCCGTTCACGACTGGAGGGTCACCGACGACACCCAGATGACGCTGGCCCTGGCCGAGGCCATCGCGTCCGCCACCCGTCAGACTGCGCCGCTCATGACCGATCTGGGACGTTCGTACCTTCTCCGCGAGGCGGTCCGGACCGAGTTTCTTGCCTACCTGGACGGCCGGTACGGTGGCCACGACGGGCGCCACCCGGGCATGACCGTAATGACCTCGCTGCGCCGGCTGGCCGGTGGTGCCCCTCTATTCCGGGCTGGCGACCAGTTGTCCAAGGGCTGCGGTGCCAACATGCGGGTGGCACCAGTCGCGCTCTTGCCGTGGGGCGAGATGGACATGATCTACGCCGCGCGTATGCAGGCGGTCATCACCCACCGGCATCCCACGGCCGTAGCCGCCGCGCAGCTGACCGCCCAGGCGGTCCGGGCCCTCGCCACCGGCTGCTCGCTGAGTGATCTGCTGCCCTACCTGGTCAGCGAGTGCCAGGACTGGGCGATGGCGACCCGCGAGGGCGCGTTCCCGCGTCCGCTCCAGGTGGCCCGCATGGGATGGTTCGAATGCCAGGACGCACTCTGGTCAGTCGAGACCGCGCTCCAGGTGGACGACCGGTACGCGGACCCGTGCGTGATAACGGGTGAAGGCTGGACGGCCGAGCAGTGCCTGGCCACCGCGCTGGCCTGCCTGCTCCTATTTCCCGGCGACCCGGTGTTGGCGATCCGGCGGGCCGCCGCGACGGGCGGCGACAGCGACTCGATCGCGGCGATCACGGGCGCGCTGGCCGGCGCCGCGTACGGCTTCACCGCCTGGCCGGCCGACTGGTACAGCAAGATCGAGTTTCGCCAGGAGCTGGAGGGGGCGACGGCGTGAAGGACCGCCCACCGAATGGCAGCCTAGTCCGAATCGCCGCCGGGCTCGCGACAGTGATCGACGGGGACGTGACGCGATCCCGCGCACGTGGGATCACCGTGCTGCGCCTTCACAGCGGGAACTACTACCTTGACCGGGACGGAAGCCCCCGTGAATCGCCGTCCCGGTACTCGGAGCACATCCCAGATGGGATGTACGAGCTGACAGAGCCAGCTAGCCTGACCGGCTTCTGCGCGCACTGCGGTACGCGACCGTGCCGCCGCGCGTCCGCCTGACAATACGACGAGGCCCCCACCGTAAGGTCGGTGGGGGCCTCGCTCTGTCCGGTCCCAGCTGGGTCGCGCCCAGCCTACATGCCGACGTCGGCCGCCCCCCGCTCGACGTCCTGCTCGTGCATCAGTCGGCGCTCGTCGGCCGAAAGGGGCCGCTCCCCGACCACCTCACCGGCTGGGCCCCGGGTCGGGGCGCTCTGCTCCCGCTGGGTGGTGTCCGGCGCCTGCCGTTCCGGGTCGGCGGCCTGAGCCTCGGTCGGGTCCTTCTGGGCGTCCTTCTTGACCATGACGGTGTCCTCTCGGAGGTTTCCCGCCATATACCCAGTGCATCACCAGCTCATGCGCGCTCACGTATGTCCATTGTGGACTACCGCGTCAGCACGGGCAGTGGTGGGTCCGGTGATGCTCGGGGTTCGGCCAGTGCCCGGTCGCTCGCCGCTCCAGGTTGGCGCAGAGCCCTTTCGGGTCCTTCGGGAAGTACTTAGCCAGGTGGTCCAGGCAGCGGCAGAACGCACACGGCTCCGGCCAGCGCACCTTCGCCGCGCCCTCACCGTGCGACCAGTACTCCATGAGCCGTTCGGTCGAGGCCGGGTGTAGCGCGGTGCCCGTCGAAGCGAACTCGGCCGGCCAGCCCTGGGCGGTCGGATCGGCGCCGAGCGCGCGCGTCTCCGGCCTCAGCGCCGGCTCCAGGGCGAGGACGGCAAGCTGAGCCACCAGCCAGTCGACGTCCTCGTTGGCACGCCGGGCCGCGTACAGTTCAGCCGCGTCCACCTGGATCAGTCCACCTCGCGGACGCGTCCGCCACCGTTACGGGCTGCGTACTGCCGTGCCTCGCTGTACGCGTCCACGCCTTCGAACCGCCGCACGGGCGCGTCCTTCGGGGCCGACTCGTACGCCTTCTGCGCCGGCTCCGCCACCGTGCCGTACTGCCCACCCTGGCATCCGCACGCCATCGCTACCCCCCCTGGTAGTCGCCGCCGGCCGACCGCGCGCCGACCGCCTTCGCGCCCGAGGATACGGCCATGGCCGCCTTCTTGGCCTTCCGGCGCCGCATGACCAGGTTCTGCTGGTCGTCGGTGTCGTCCATCACAGCGAACAGTCCCTGGGCCTTGGCGCGCCGGCCGGCCGCCGCCTGCTCGTCCAGGACAGCCTGGGCCGCCGCGCGGGCCACCGTCTGTACCTGCTCCAGGTCGAATGTCATCGCCGGCCGGGCGGGTGCCAGGACGCCGGCCGCGACGAGCGAGACCACCTGGCCTTCCGCCTCCGGATCGACCGCGCCGGAGGCGGCCAAGGCCACGCGCGGGATCGGGAAGCCCGGCGAGTTGACCCCCAGCGCGGCGATCATCTCCAGGTGGCCACCGATGGGACGCCAGTCACCGGACAGCGGCGAGCGACGCAGCTCGGCCTCCCGCTCGGTACCCTGCACACCGGGCAGGAGCCGGCCGGCCACCCAGATGCCGTGCTTGTCCTCGCCGGCCCGCACCTCGGCGACGGCAGTCGCCACGTCGTCGTAGTGGGCTGCCGCCGCACGGTACCCGAACTGGCCGTCTGCATGGCCACCACCGATGGTCAGCTTCCCGACTGCGAGGGGGCCTTTGTCGGTGAGCGTCTCGCCCACGTGGAAGTACGCATAGTTGCTCTTGGACTTCGGGGCGCGCACGCAGCCGGCGAAGGCCGTGTGGCAGGTCTTCCAGTCGGCGACATGCCCAAACACCCGGCCGTCCTCGGTGATCCGGAGCGGAGTGGGCCGGTCCAGCTTCGGGTTGTCGAACCAGGTGGAGTCCACGGCCGCCGGCACGTAGCCACTCGCGGTCAGGCTGGCCAGCTCGCGCACGTCGTCCTCCTCCACGCCGGCCCAGTCACCGGTCACGGCCGCTGCGATCAGCGCGGTCAGCCGGCCACTGGCCGCGAGCGGCTTCACCTTGCTCGGGCTGACGCCGGCCCGCAGCCGGGCCATGCCCTTCTTGCCATACTTCGCCCGGCCGATGGAGGCGGCGACGGCTGCCGGGTCCGCGATCCCCTTGCGTCCACGTAGCTTCGCTACGATCGCGTCGAACCGCGCGCCGAAGGTGGCCGCCTCGCCGTCCAGCTCCGGCCCCAGCTCATCCACCAGCGCGGTGAAGGTGGTCGCATCGAGCCCGTGCGCGCCCTCGCCGTTCTCGCTCAGGTCGTCCCGGTCGTCGTCGCCGTCCTGATCCGGGTCGAAGCGTGACTTCAGTGCGACGAGGACGCCGTGCATGCGTGCCTGGTCGGCCATGGGCAGGCTCGTGCCACCCATCGCACCGGCCAACACACCGGACGCGGCGGTGACGGCCTTCGGGACCAGCTTGAGCTGGCCACCGATCACGTCGGCGAGGGGGAACTTGTACGAGGTCAGGTTTTGCGCCGGCTCGCCGCTCCAGAGGAACGCCTGGGCATACTTGCCCATGTCGCCACCGGCCCACGACTTGATCCGCTGCTGGGCGGCCTCCGCGTCCCACGCGGTACCGGGCGCGGCCAAGGGCATATCGGTCCAGCCGGTCGCCCGCACGGCCGCCGTGAGGGCGGAGTACGCCGCCTCCTTGCGGGCCGCGTACTCGCCCGCATCCTCCTCGCGGATCGCGAACCGGTCCACCTCGGCGAAGGCCGGGATGACCACGGCGGTGACGGCGGAGATCCGACCCGAGGTGACCTCGATCTCCGGACGCTCCTCGCCGGCCGCTAGTTCGCCCGCATGCTCGTCGCCCTCGGGCGGCAGCGCGCGGAACTCCATCGCGTCCAGGTCCACCGACGGGCCCAGGACGCCCTGGGAGGCCAGGAGGTTGAACTCGGCCACGTCCTCGGCGAGGCGGGGCAGCTGGTCGGGGTCCGGATCGAAGATGATTCCGGAGCCGTATACACCGTCGTCACGGTGCTCGATCTCGTCGATCGCGGCCACGACGACACTGGTGGAGTGCCCCTTTTCGTCAGCGCGCTGCCACTTCACCGCGAGCGGGGTGTCCCGGTTGGTGAGGGACTGCGCGGCGAAGCGCCGCCGGTCGCCGGTCTTCTTCCCGTACGGGGCGATGAGCATCGGGCCGAACACGCGGACCTTGGTACCGCGCGGATCCACGTTCTCGTCCACCTGGTCCTCGTCGTCAGCGGTGACCGCCACGAAGTCGTCCGCCGGCTGGTCGCAGTCGGTACACGGTGCGGTCATGGCCCGGTCCCCTCATTCGCCTGGTGCTGCGACCAGGGCGCGTCCAGGAACTCCTGGACCTCCCGGTCGGTCATGCCCTGATCTTCCTCGGCGTCCGGCACGTCGTCCACCACCTGGAAGCGCGGTTCGTCGAGCGGCTCCGGGCTCTCCGGCGTCCCCATCGGCTGATCGGTCATATCTTCTTCCCCGTCGAGATCGCCGTCTTCGAGCCAGATACGACGCGCGCCCGGACGCGGATGCCATCGCCGTACTGCTCGACACCCAGGATCTTCAGCTGGGTCCCGGCGGCGAGCAGCATCTCCGCCTCTCCATGGAACTTGCTGAAATCATCCACGAACGCGCCCATCGTGCCGGCGGGCGCTTCGATGATCCACACCACGTGGCCAGAAAAGCCGTGATGCGATCCAGTTACCGACGTGGACAGGAACGCCGGGTCGGAGATGGTCTTACCGACCATTCCCTGCGCTTCGGGCCAGCCCCGGAACTCGGGCGGCACCGCGCTCCACCCGGTGCCGCGCCCGAGCAGATGGTCGTGCTGGAGCGGCTGCATCGCCGACTGGGCATCGATAATCTTCTGTTTGGTCGAGGTGTCTGCGCCGGCCTCGTTGCGCAGGTAGTTGTTCATCGAGCCGGATGCGTACGTGTAGGAATACAGGGCGTCGTGCTGAGCCTTGGTCCACTTCTGACCGGTCTGCGCCTGGTAGGCGTCGCGCTCGGCGATGGCCTGGTCCGAGGTGTAGCCATGGAACGGCCCGTCGGTCTTCTTGTACCCGCCGGGACCGCCAACGTTCTGAACCTTCTGGCCGGCCTTCAGCTTGACGCCCTTGGGCAGCTCGACGCCGCCGGTCAGCTTCTTGACCGTCGCAGCGTCCGGCTTCATGTTGGCAGCCGCCGCTTTGCCCTCGGCAGTGCCGAGCCAGGTGACCATCTTCTGTTCGAGCAGGCCCTGATTCGTGACGCCCAGGTTCTTGGCGTGCTGCTCGTCGATGATCTGCATGATCTGGCGCAGCGACAGGTCGGGCCAGCCCGGCTTCTTACTGGCCGCCGCCGCCACGTTCAGCAGCGCCTGGTACGCCTGCTCGGGCGGGTCCTTCAGCTGGGCACCCTGGGTGTGCATCTTGAATGCGCCCAGCACCTCGTCCTTGACAGCCTTGGGCACCCCGGCGCTCTTCGCCGCCTCCTCGACCTTCGCGGCAGTGCCGCCCCCGTGGCTGCTACCGCCGGCCCCAGTCTGCTTGTTCGCCGCCTGCTTCAGGAGGGACGCCTTCATGGCCGCCTTATTGGCGCCGTGCAGGTTCTTGTCGGCGATGTCGGCGTTCTCCAGGACGCCGTCGCTGGGCGGCTTCGTCGTGCCCGTCTGGAGCATGTGCAGGATCTCGTCCTCGGCCTTCTGGAGCACCTTGGCGTGATCGTCCGGGCTGAGCGCGGTACCGACGCCGCCATCGAGGACGTGATGGGCGTACCAGGCGTTGGCGAGGGCCATCGCCTCGTCAGGCAGACTGGCCCCGGGACTGCTGTAGTTCTGCTCCAGCTCATGCTGAGTGACCGGTGCGGCCATGTTGCCGAGGAGCGGCAGGATCGCCGCGTGCGCCTTGGCGATCATCTTCCCCTGCGGGGTGACGCCACCGGACGGGGTCTCCAGGATCGCCTCGGAGGTCTTCAGCTTCTCCAGCAGGTTCAGCACCTGGTTCTTCTTCTTCGGGTCCAGGAACTTGTCATGGGCCTGCTTCAGGTCGGAGACGATGGCCTTCTGGGCGTTCTCGGGCAGGGAGTGGAACTCCTCGGCGGACAGCTTGCCGTAGGCGGCCAGCTTCTTCGTTGCGGTGCCGTAGGTCAGTCCGGTGGCCAGAGCGTGGGCGGCTATCACATGCGCCGGCGAACCGGGGAGTAGCTCGTCGCCACCCACCTTGGCCGCGCCCTTGGTTGACGACGGTCGCTCGTGTACCGGCTCCTCGCCGGCCAACGAGATGCCGAGCTTCGCCGCGACAGTCTTCGCCTTCGCCTTGGTCGCCGGCCCCTTAGCCTGGGCTGCCTCGTGGAGGAAGTCCATGATCTGCTGACGGTCATCCTCCGGCAGCGCATCGAACTGCGCCGCCGTCACGCCTGGGTCGTCCAGGTGGCTGAGCGCCATCGACTTGGAACTGTTCGACTTCAGCGACAACAGGGCGTCGAGGAGCGCGGGGTGTGGCTCACCGGGGGCCGCCCGCTTCGTCGGCGTGTACCCGGTCACGGCCAGCGTGTGGTTCATGACCGCCTTCGGGCCCAGCCCGGCCGCAATCTCGGCGGCGACCTTCGGGTGCCCCGCGTCGTGTTCCTCCTTCAGCACGTCGTGGATCTTCTTCTGGTCGGCTCCCGAAAGGGCCTCGTACTCAGCTGGCGTGATCTTCTTGATCTTGGATAGCATCGGCTTACCAGCGTCGATCGCCGCCAGAGCGGCCTGGGCCGCGCCCACCTTGGGCTTCTCGCCCGTCGGCGTGATCAAGTCAAGCTTATCGATACCCAGCTTGTAGGCGAGGTGATCGACGCTGGCCGGCGCATCACCGATGTGCTCAGCCAGGAAATCCTTGATCAGCTGCTGATCCTCGGGGGCCAGCTTGGCATACTCGGCCTTCGTGATAGTGGTCTTATCTAGGGCATTGATCCCCTTGGTGAGGGACGGGTAATCCGCCAACATCTCCAGCGCATGCGCCATGTCCGGGTGTGGCTCACCACCAGAGACCGAGGACTGCACCCGCTGAGCAGGCAGCTTGGCCGGCGGCAGCTCCCCGAACAGCTTCGCGTGCATATATGCCAGGGTCGAGCCATCGGATGTACCTGCCGGCTCCTTCTGGTACGCCGCCTGGATGGCATCCATGATCTTGAACTTGGTGGGATTCGGTAGCTTATCCAGCTCCGTCTTCGACACCCCAGGCTTCTCCAACGCCTTCGCCAACTGGGCGGGGCTGACGTTAGGCATCTTGGCCAGGTCAGACACAGCCATCATGTCCGGATGCGCGAGCGGTCCCGACACCTTCCCGGCCGGCCCGGCGGTCGGCGGGAACAGCTTGCCGTGGATATCGGCCGCCTTAGCCCCGATAGACGCACCGCCCAGGTGGGACCCACCACCCGCCAGGTGCTCAAGATCCTTCCTGATCCCCTCGGCCACGTCCGGCGGTAGGGCCTGAACGTGCTTCGGCTCCAGGCTGCCATACGCGGCCAGGCGCGCGGCCGGCGTCTTCGAGTGATCGTGCAGCGCCTCCAGGGCGGCCTGGATGATCGGCTTGTCAGGCGGCCCGAGCTTGGCATTATGCATCATCACGCTGCCGGCCTGACCGGCTGCAAGCTTCGCGGCCTTGCTGGCCGACGACCCGACAGGCGGAGCAGCCTTCGGTGCGCCCATCTTCTCCAGGATCGCTTTGGCCTTCGCCACCTGCTCGGGCGTGGCCTTGGGGTCATCGACAATCTGGGCTAGCTTTTTGCTGTACACGGCCTTGCTCAGCGCCGGCATCGCCGCGAGGTTGGGGTCCGCTTCGAAGTCGTGCAGGTAGGTATCGACATCCTTCGGAGTGGCGAATCCCGCCGCGCCCTGGCCGGGGAGCGCCTTCTTCGCCTTGGCCTGGGCGGCTGCGATGTCAGCATGCTTCATCGCGATCTTCTGGGCGATCTCCTTCGCGGTAGTCGGGAGGGCCGCCTCGGCTTCCTTCGGAGTGGGTGGCTTGAACGGGATCCCGGCCGGCGCGGTGGGCACCTGCTGGTAGGTGATCGGCTTCAGCAGATGCTTCGGGACCGCCTTGCCGGCGGCCTTCAGCTCCGCTATCCGAGCCTGGCGCGCCTCGTTCAGCTTCGCGACCCTCTGCTGCTCGTAGGCGTGGTACGCGCCGGGCGCCACGCTGTGCAGCATGTGCTTCCAGCCCTTGCAGGGACCCGGATGCAGGGGGTTACGGCAGTACTCACCGGTCTCGCAGCCCTGGTGCTCGAAGTGGACGAGCCCGTACAGCCAGTTGTCGACGTCGAGCCCGTACAGGTCGGTCTCGTCCAGCTGGACGACGGGGACGGTGGCAGCGAGCAGCGCGCCGGCCTGCGCCCCGACCGCGTACAGGTCGAGTACCACCCGCGACCCCTCCGGCGTGTGCGCGGTGAGCGCGTAGAGGTCAAGCGACGCGGTCACGCGGCCTCCTTGAACTGGCGGTGCGACAGGTCGATCTTCTCGCCGGCCCGGACCGCGAGCGGCGCGCACCGGCAGTTGATCACTTCCCGGGCGGGTAGCGTCGGGTCGCCGGGGAACATGCCGGGGAATCCGCCGACGGTGAACGGGGCGTGCAGTGGCACCCGCTGGAGGTCGGCGCGCACGTGCGTGGGCCGCGTCCGCTCGTCTTCGGTGGCGAGCCAGACCTTGTCCCAGGCGCCGCCGTCCTGCTTCGCCATGGCCACGTAGGAGGCGAAGTTGCCGGCGTTGTGCGCGGAGATGGCCTCGGTGCGGGCCACGGTGAGCCCCCGGTTCGTCCAGGTAGGTACGTCGTGCTCGGCGAACAAGCCATCGATCTTGGCGGCCAGAGTGTCCATGTCGTCTCCGTTGCGGCTGGCGGTTGCCACCTCGCGCGTGATCAGGCTGTAGACGCGGTCAGGGGTGGCGCGCAGCCGGTTCCAGGCACCGTCCAGGTACCGCTTCAGGTAGGCGTCAGCGTCCGGCGTCCAGTCGGCCTCGCTGGCCTCGCGAAAGGCAGTCTCGAACACCTCGCGCAGCTCGATCTCTACGATCGGCCGGGCGGCGGTCTCGAATCCCCGGGCGGCGAACCGGACGGCATGCGGATCGATGGCACCATGCTGGACGACACGCCGGGCCACGGCCGGCGTCCAGTCGGCGATCGCGGCGCGGTACTGGCCGAGCACACGCCGTTCCGCCCGCACGACGCTAGCGAGCCGGGCCCATCGCAGTGGCAGGAACGGGTCGGGCAGGCCGCGCCGGATCGCGTCGAGCGCCACGGCGGTGGTGACGGTGGCCGCGACCGGATGCTCCTGAGGCTGGGCCGGGAGTTGCTGCGTCTGGGGCTGCGTCACGCGGGCACCCGCTCCCGTAGGCGCGGGGCGGCCTTGGCAAGGAGGGTGTCGAGCAGCGGCGCGCTGTGCGGGTAGCCCTGGGCGAGCAGCTCGACGCAATATCCGGAGAGCAACTCTTCCAGCTGCCTTGAGTCCAGCTGGAAGTGGTTGGCCAGCTCCGGGACGTGCGCGAACGCGCCCGAGACCAGCTGGCGCGCGTGCTCCTTGTCCTTCACCTTGATCCGCGTGTGCAGGTCGTGATGCGGCACGTCCGCGTACTGGCCCCGGTTCGACCGGTCCAGCAGCCGCGCGCCGGCCCGGGACAGCGCGCCGAGGACGGCCTGTTCCGCGCCGGGCAGCACGGTGATGAACGCGGTACCGACCCGGCGCACTGGGATGCCGGCCGCCGTCACCGAGTTCTGGGCCGGGCTCTCCTGGTCGGTCGGCTGGGTCGGGAGCTGCCGCTGGTCCTGGCCGGCGTCGGGTAGCGCGTTCTGGTCGCCCTGGGCGGCCAGCTCCTCCGGGGATGGGTTCGCACCGGGTGGCCCTTGGCCCATCCCGCCGGGGACCTGGATGCCCTGGGGGAAGCCGAGGATCTCGGCGATCTGTGGGTCGGCGATGAGCGCCGGGTTCAGCTGGACGAGAGCCCAGGTGCGCCGCTCCAGCACCTCCTTGGCGCTCGGCTTGTCGGCCGGGTCCCACGCGCCGGCCGCCCGCAGAGCATCGCCGGACAGCGCCTCGTTCTCGTACAGGGTGACCGCGTCGGCCTGACGGTTGGGCCGCACCACCAGCTCGGCCGCGTCGTACCAGAACGCGTACCGGGCCGGGTCCTTGCCCAACGACTTGACGGCCGCGTTCAGGTAGCCTTCGTTCAGGGCCCCACAGAGCCGGACCAGCGCCGGCTCAATGAACATCTTGATCGAGGACTCTTCGATCTGCCAGCCGGCCCAGTGGTTCGCGTCACCCTGTCCGAGCAGATCCTCCGGGGCCACATCGAGCCCGAGGGCCAGCCGACGGATCGCCTGGTCCAGCTTCTTCTCAATCTCGGCGGTCAGCGGCGTGTCGAACTTGATGTGGGCGAAGGAGTTCGCGATAGAGCCGCGTCCTTCGACGCCGGCCAGCGGCACCGTGGCCATGATCGGAACGAGGCCGGCGGCGGTACCGGCGCCCTGGAGCTGCGCGCGGGCCGCCTCCAGGATCATGTCCATAAGGCCCTGGATGCCGGACTTCTGATCGTCGGTCTTCGGGAAGTCGATGCCCTCGGGCAGCAGGAGCAGGCCGGCGGAGATGAGCCGAGAGTCGATCTGGCTAAACGCCAGCATCGTCAGCCGCTCAATCTCGCGCAGGGTGGGGAGTACCGCGCGGGTAGGCGAGTCGGCCACGTCGGTGAGGCGCGGGTGCGGCATCCAGATCCGCATGAATAGGTCGCGGCCCTGCGTCAGGGTGGCCCATTCACCGCCCAGGTTCAGCGGCTGCTTCACCTGTATGAACCCGCCCTGCTTGCGGATCTCCTTCCGGGAGACCACGAACCACTTGTCGTTGTCCGGGTCCGGCTGGCCGTCATTGGCGGTCCCACCGAGGGCCACCAGGTAGCACTCCCCGGCGATGTACTCCTGGATGGCGATGTTGCGGATGCCTTCGGCGCGGGCCGCCTGGTTACCGAACGGAGCCGCCGCGAGCGCCTGCACGTCCTTGTCCTTGCAGGGCCCGAGGATGTTGCCGTTCTCGTCCACGTCGGCCACGTACAGCTTGGCCCTGGACATGGCGGCGGCGTGCCGGTTGGCGACGAATCGCAGCTCACCGCAGATGTCGTAATGACGCCACGCCTCGGACTGCCACTCCTGGTCGTAGACCCGCATCCGCTGGATGCTGGGCCCGTCCAGCTTAATGGCGGCGGCAGCGGCGACCAGGGAGCGCGGTGGAGTGTCCGAGGACAGGATGATCTCCTGCTTCGGCTCGGGCGCTACGGCGGCGGGGCGGCGGTGGGCCACGCGTCACTTCCCCTCGTGGCCGGCCAGCCAGCCCGTGACGTAGCTGAACGCGAGGGCCAACGCCGGCACCAGCAGCCACGGCGACCGGCCAACGAACCAGGCGAGCGGCGCGGCGGCGGCACCGATCCAGATGGACGCGCACCACGGGCAGGTCAGCAGCGTGACCAGCTTTGGCTCATCGCCGCCGTTGCGGGCCAGCACCAGACTCTCGCGCACCTCGTTGCCATAGGCGCGGACCCATGCCTGGGCCCGGAGTGCGGCCGTCGCGTCCAGCTTGTCGCGTGTGGCGTCGGCCTTCCGCCGGGCTCCCTCGCGGATCCATGGGTGCCGCCAGAGATAGATCCGGTTGATCACCTTCAGGCGTAGGCCGGCCGAGAGGTCATCGGCGACAACGAAACGGACGACGCGGGCCGCCGCGAGCGCGTACACGGCGACGACCCACGGCTGCATGGCTCGCATGGTACGCGGTGGATCACCAGCTGAGCAGTGGCGCGCCGGCCACCTGGATGGGAGCAGGCGGCCGGCGACTTCGGTCCGGACCGAACGGGGGGGACGGCCGGGGCCTTGCCCGGAGCCTACCGCCCGTAGGGCGCCGGGAGCGCGGTGGCGAGCGGCGACAGCTCGGTGCGCGGGAGGGTGGCCTTGCCGGGGTCGGCGGCCTCGGCGTGCCGGCGATCCAGCTTGCCCAGGTGGAGCATGGCGTACACGAGGGCATCCACCCGGTCCGGGGACTCGGGGGCTTCCTGCGGTACCCACGAGACCATCTGTGTCTCCAGGTCGCCCAGCTTCGCGGCGTGCCGCACCAGCCCACTATTGTTGTTGAATCCCTGCTCGTACCGGGCGGCCACCGGCTCCGCGCGTAGCTTCTTGCCCACCTTCGCCGTCTCGGTACGGATCGGCGGCGAACCGCCAGACGGGAACAGACCCTCCTTGCGCATGTCGTCATAGGCCCTGGCCAGTACGTCCCACAGCCACTTCTTGGCCACGTTGTCCTCGACGATCAGCCAGCTGGCCCCGTAGGCGATGTACATCTCCCAGGCACGCCGGGCCGCCGCGTTGCCGGCGATCTGCTTCGACCAGTCACCGAGCACGTAGTCGATGCCATCGACGCCCCGCCCGGCGGCAATGAGGCCCGTCTCGTCGCCCACTCCGGTGGAGGCCGGGTCCATGCCGATGTCGACCTGCACCATGGCGGGGATGCTCTTGACCCGCCAGCGTTCGATCCAGTCCAGGCGCCACAGGGCGCCCTCGATCTCCTCGATCAGCTCGCCGTGTAGCTCCTGGCGCCCGAGTCGGGTGCCGTGGTACTTGCGGTGGAAGGCGGCCAACATCTTCGGGGACAGGTTGGCCGCATTGTCGTAGGTAGACCCGGTGGTGAGGGCCACCGAGCCGTCCGTGGTGCGCCGCCACTCGACCAGCTGGACGACCAGCTTCGGCGTGGTGGCCACGATGACGCGCGGGTAGTCGCCGGGGATGTCCTGGCGAAGCGACGGGAGGATGCCCTCCGCCCAGGAGCCGTCAGGGTGCTTCCACTTCGCGAACTCATCCAGCCAGGCGCCGGCCCAGTTGAACCCGCGCGCCACGTCCTCATCCTTGGCACCTTCGACGTGCACGATCTGGCCGTCGTCCAAGAAGATCTTCGGCTTGCCTTCGACCTGGCCGATCCGCCACTTCCCCGAGGCATCCCGGGCGTGGCGCTTCTCCGGGCCCAGCCGGCGCTCCAGCACCCTGGCGATACCGGCCGGACCGCGCACGCACATGGCCATCGCGTCGGGGAGGTCTTCGGCGACCAGCCCCCACTCGGTGCGGAAGCCAGTCGTATCCACCGGATACCGCAGCATCCGATCGACCAGCCACTCGGCGGCGGTGCGGGTCTTGCCGAAGCCCCGGCCGGACAGCAGCAGCCAGACGAACCAGTCACCGGGGGGTGGTTGCTGCTCCGGCCGGCCGGTCCACCACCATTCGCCACGCACCATGTCCTGGATCGCCCAGTCGGGCTGCGACGCCAGCCAGGCGGCCTGATGTTCCGGCGGGATGCCGGCCAGCTCGTCCTGGGGGCTGAGCGCCATGGCGGCAAGGGTAGATCACGGCGAAGCCCCGGCCCGGTAGAGACGGGTCGGGGCTTCGGGACTTCCACAGACGCCCGGTTAGCGTACCGCCGTCCGGCGGGCGATCTCCTTGCGGGATGGCAGGGTCAGCAGGAACGGTAGCGTGGTGTAGTACCGGTGTCCGGCGGCCGTGCTAGCGATCAGGACGAGCGCGAACAGGACGAGCGCGACGGCGAGTCGGATCCGCCAGTCGACGCGGTAGGCGTGCAGGAACGTGCTCATCGTGACCCCCAGTCATGGCCTGCTTCGCGGGCAGACATTCAGCTGGAGTCAACGGTAGCTCGATCTTGGCGCTCCTGTCAAGGCACCCTCTACAGGATGCTAGCCAGTACCACCGTGAGACCAGCCAGCCCGATCAGCACCACGCAGGCCAGCACCAGGATCACTCCTCGGTCAAGATTCACTTCGACGACCCAACGGCCGTGTACTTCTTCGGCTTGCAGCACGCACAGTTCCCGCAGTGCTGCCCGGCCGCGCAGTTCCAGCACATGTCCCTCACTGGTGCCCTCCCACCGGTACCCAGGCGACGAACGCCAGGATGCCCAACGCCACGATGACTCCGACGACTACCGAGATCCATTCCTTGGTCTGGTCACTCACTCCATCTCCACCTGGAACCTCCGGCCCTCCTGATCGTAGGCCAGGCGTAGGTATCCCTCTTCCGGGTCGACCCCGTCCGGCGTGCCGGCGAAGATCTGGGTGCCGGACACGGGGAACCAGCAGGTCTCCTGGCACAGCGAGGTGAGCCGGTCCAGGAAGTCACCCAGGCCATCCGCCTGGCTCGCGTTGACCTTCACCGGACCGCCAGCCAGACGATCAGCACCATGGCCGCCACGATGCCGAGCACCAGCACGACGCCGGGCCAGCCGATCGCGTCGTCAGACCTCTGGGCGATGGCCGCCTCTACGGCCTTGTCGAGACGCTCCTGGACGGGCGTCTCGCTCCCGAGCGCGGTCCAGGTGCTGCGGGCCGCGCCGTACTGGCGTGCCGTGGGCCTTCCCACCGGTACGCCACCTCCTTTCTCCATGCTTTGCGCCGCTTGATCGCCTGGTGGGCCCGGTTGGTCCACCGGATCAGGTCGAGGACGGCGGCGATGATGAGCAGGCCGCCGATGATGGGTGCTCCGATGATGGCCAGCGGGATGGCGCAACCCAGCGGTACGTGCCGCCGTACGGGCTGCATGCTCCCCACCTCTTCCTGTAGGATGTGCGTCTACACTGTAGGGTAGCGGATGCCCGCAAGGCAAACCCCAGGAGGAGAGCCCATGTCCCAGCCCACGCCCATCCAGTACGAGACCGTCCACGCCCGGGACTTGCGGGAGGGGGACGTCATCCTGCCCTTCCACGTGGACACGGACCCGACGCTGGTCAAGTCGGTCGGTCGGTACCGCGTCACCCTCAAGACCACCCAGCCGGACGCCACCTACTCCGGCCCGAGCGAGCCGCCACACATCCTGTACGCCGAGGTCATCCACGTGGACTCGGGCAAGCCGGCCGGCGTCTACCAGTACACCGATCACAACACCCTCGTGAAGATCGAGCCCCGGCCCAAGGTAGCCGCGTGAACCACTTGGAGGAGCTGATCCGCGAGGCGGTCGAGCGGATGGCCACCGCCTCGCGGGACTGCGACGAGGAGGGGTGCACGCACGGCGTGACCGCCGGAGCGCGCAACCTTAACGGCTCATTCACGCTGGGGATCGACGACCACCGGGTCTTCGCCGCCGAGCTGGCTGCCAAGCTGGAGCGGCTGATAGAGGTGGAGAACCAGATCCAGGCGCGTGCCGTCGAGGAATACGCACGCTCGCCGGAGCACGCGGCCCACCTGCGCCACGTCGCCGAGGGCCCCACACGGATGACCGTGGAGGTCTGTCCGACCTGTCTCCGGGTGAAGGACATACGGCATGACCAGGCGTACACGGCCGCCAACGAGGCGCACCAGGAGACCGCACGGGGCTGGATAGCCGATCGGGTTGACGAGCTGAGGCGCGACCGCTGGACCGGGCGCCCCATGGAGCCCCTGACCACCGACGAGGCGCTCAGTCCGCGCCGGCCGGAGGAGTTGCTGTAGGCCGGCACACGACAGTCGTACGACGGGCTCCTAACCACACCGAGGCCCGGTCCCCACGGCAGGAGGGGGACCGGGCCTCGGTTGTTGATCAACGGTTGCGCTACACCGTGTAGAGCTGCCAGTCCTCGGCGAACAGGTCGCCCGTTGACGGCACCCAGGCCACCATCTGCTCCTGGGCGTTCTTCAGGATCAAGAACGGCTCGGTCTCGAAGCGGCCCTCGCCATCCGGACCGGCCGCGCGGTAGCCGAAGGTAGCCGATATGCTCTGCGCCATACCCACCCACTGGCCTGACGCGTTCCAGCCGGCGCGGGTCAGCATCTTGTGCTCGCGGGTCATGAGCCGCAGCGCCTCGCTGAAGTCCATGCTCTCGTCCTCTTCCATCTGGATCTCCTCTCATCCCATCCGGTCGGGGTGACCGGGTGGCGGCTCGCCAGGCGCACCCATCTCCGGCAGCCGCTCAGCGCCGGGGAACTGGCCGAGGGGGAAGCCGGGCATGCCGGGGAGCTGGATGCCAGACTTCTGCCGGCGCAACTCGGCCGCCCCCTCCCTGATCTTGCCAGCGATGAAGTCGGCCACCCGGTCGGCCTGGTCCGGATCGGTACCGAGGCCCACCTGGAACAGGGCCATCCCGACACCGAGCATCAGGATCACGTTGCCCTGGATGACCGCTCCCTGGACGGAGAGCTGCTGTACGCCGGGCTGCGCCGGCTGTCCGTTCGGCTGGCCCATCAGTACTCCGGATCCGCGAGCTTGCCGAGGCGCGACTCCCGCTCGGCCCGCGCCTTAATCGCCTCGTACTCGTCGTTGGAGATGAGACCGGCCGCGCGCTCCTCGTCGGGGCCGGGCCGCACCGGGATATCCACGGACTGGTCCAGCTCGAACAGCGGCGGCATGCCAGGCTTCCATCCGGCAGGCCCCGTGAGCGTGTAGACCTGTCGCATCGGCACGCCCGTACCGTCCACGTTGTCGTCCTGGACGGCCAGCGACCGACCGGCCGCCGTGTTCGCGTAGAGGGTGACACGATCCGCCCGGGAGCGCCGGAGCAGCTCCGCCGCCAGCTGCTCGTCGGTGATCCCCCTCAACCAGTCGGGCGTCCCGGGACTGAACGTGCCGGCCACCATCTCCAGCACCGGACCAGTCAGGATCTCGCGGGCCACTGCGATCATCAAATGCCGGTTCTGCTCCGGCACCTGGTCCCACGGCACCGCAGACTCGCGCCGGGTCTCGTACCCGTACTCCGGCGCCAGCCGCTCGTACGTCTCGTGGAACTGGCGAGCCAGGCCCTCCGAGTCGTGGGCCGCACGGTGGGCCGGCGAGTCGGCGACGGACAGGAGCCGGATGGCCTCCTTGATCGGGTCTTCCAGGCGCAGGATCGTGATCTGGTAGTGCGTGGCCAGGAACTCGCCCAGCTGGTTGAGCAACTGCTGGTAGGCGGAAATGGAGCGGTTGTCGGCCGCCAGCTGGTTGTTGATCGTGGCGAGATTGGTCTTGGCCGCGCCCAGCAGCCGTTCGGCCAGCTCGGTGGCGCCCACGCCGTCCTCGTTGGCCTGGACCGTCTCACGCGGGAACTCCCGCGCCAGCCAGGTGGCCAGCTCGTCCACGGCCGCCGCGTCCGGATGCTGGGTCTCACCCCAGGTGAAGCCGTCCTCGGCGAGCTGGACCCACAACTGGTCGTAGTTGCCGTGGACGGCCACCGTCGCATTGGCCGCCCACATCACCTCCCGAAGACCGTTCAGCACGTCGGTCTTCATCGGCGCTTCCGGGAGGACGTCGTTCATCAGGTGCATCAGGGTCCGGAAGCTGACTCGGACCTGTTCGTGGACCCGCGCGACGGCGGGCGTGGCCGGCGGGTGGTGCGCGGTCCACTGGTCGATGGCGTTGGGCTGCGTCCACCGCCGGTCACTGCTGCCCGGTACGGGCATGGGCTTCCTCCTGATCTCGTTGATCTTGTTAAGCAGTGCGCGCCGCACAGCTGTTCGCATGCGTGGCCATTCGACCTCGGGCAGGTCCGGGCCGGAGATCAACACTTCGCCGTACACAACCCCATCCACCTGGGCTTCCGCGTGCCAGGCCCAGGCGTCGAACCGCTCGCCGGTAGTCGGGTCCTCGATCGAGTGGGTAGACGGCCCCCGGACTACGATCTCGGTCACGTACCCGTGGCCCGAAGGTCGGCCAGGTTCTGCTTGTGCGCGAGCCGGCGCCGCTGGCGCGGCGTAGGCCAACGGCAGCCACCGCGCTGCACATAGTTGGCGCGGCGCTCCTCGGCGGTCAACGGCGCCGCATGGATACCTCGGTCGCCGGCCGCCATCGCGGCCCGCATCTTCGCCGGGGTACCGGACAGCGGAGCCGGCGGGAACGCCCGACGGATGTCGTGGGCCCGCGCGACGTGGTTCGGCGGGTACTTCTGATCCAGGTGTAGCTGATGGCCGAGGCCGCTCACGATGGTGTGCACGGCTACCATGTCGGTACCCCACCGAACCTCTACGTTCTCCACGTAGGGCAGTCCGTGGCGGTCCAGTCCAAAGTCCTTGAACATCGGCAGCATGCGCACCTCGCGCCGCGCCAGCCGTCCCCCAGCGATCTGCCGGGGACTGCGCGTCCGGTGCCGCGCCGGCCAGACGTCCGACCAACGGATCCGGCGCAGGTGGTTGATCCCGGCCTGGATCTTCCCGCCGTCATCCCGGTGCAAACGATTGATCAGGACGCGTTCCCGGCGCGGGTAGCGCTCGTGGGTCGCCAGCAGCATCTCCGAGACCGCCGCCCGGTACCGAGCCTCCACGTCGAGCAGCTCGGCGAATGGCCTGTGTCTCATGTCCTCTCCTCTCCTGTCGAGCTATGATCTACAGCATAGCAAGCGCGAGCGCGGCCAGCAGGATGCCCCCGACGATGACCAGGAACCAGCGGCCCAGCATCTTGGCCTCCCGGGTCAGCAGCAGGCCGGGCAGGCCGACAGCGAACATCACCACGCCGGCCACCAGCATCACGATCCAGGCGATCATTTCGTCACTACCCCTCCAGTGCTTAGCCAATCCGCGCGGCGCCGCAGCTCACCTACGACCGGTACCGCGTACGGCCGGCCGGTGTAGTCGTAGCCCACCACCTGGCCGGGCTTCAGGTGCGGATTGCCTGCCGAGTGGCCGCCGGGACAGTTGAAACAGGAATCCAGAGCGTGCCGGCCGTGAACGCACCGGTCTAGGTCGGAGAGCAGCTTGTAGGCCTCCGTCTTCAGGCGCTCGTATTCGTCATCCATCGACGTCCTTCAGCACGAGCCCGACCAGCCGGGGATCGCGCGGGCTGATCGCCATGTCCAGCATCTCGTTGGCTCGCTTCTCGTCGACCGGAGTGAAGTCGAACGGGACCATCTGGCAGCGGAACCAGACGGCCACCGGTTCGCCGTTGAACACCTCCACGTTGACCTCGCCGGACTGGTGAATGGTGCCCTCGGACCCGTAGTACCGCAGCCCGAGCCCCCGCGCGGCGGCCTGGAGCGCTGAGAACTCCGGCGCCGGCCGGTCAAAGGGATGGGCGCGCATCAGTTCTGCCTCCTGCCCGGAGAGGCCCGACCAAGGGCGCCGAGTGGCCTGCCGGAGCGCAGCCAGCGTGCGCCGCCGGCCCTCGGGGGTCACGGGGCTTTCGCCGTGGGACATCCGGTACACGCAGTCCTTGCAGGCGGTGAACCGGAGCACCCGCGCCCACCAGGACAGCGGATCTTCGCAATAGCGGCAGACCTGCGTCATTCGTCCTCCCGAAAACTACTCTGGGTATGTTCAGTAACCGTTAAGTTGGTCTCCTGGCACCGTCTCCGCCGTCTCGGCCCGGGAATCCCGGCACCCGTACCGGTCGGTAACAAGCATTTCCCCAGGCCAGAAGAAGTATCACGTTCGGTGACGCTATGCCGGAGACGGCAGGACGTAGACCTGGCCAAGGTAGAGCACCACCCAGAGGCCAGGGAGTACCAGAGCCTCGACCGCCGACGCCTTGCGCGAGTCCACCGCCACGCACATGATCCGGATCTGCATCCACGGCGAGTGGTCCTCGTCTGAGCGCAAGTCCAGGGTCCGCGACACCGACCACGCGCCAACCAGGGAGTCCGACAGCCAGCCACGGATCTCGTTGGCGGATTCTTCCGTACCGTCCCAGCACATGGCCTGGGCCATCGGCGTGAACTGGTACGGCGCATGGTGTACCGGAGCCTGGGGCATCCAGGTGATCCCCGTCTCGGCTTCCTCGTGCTCGCCAGGGTGACCCCGCTGGAGGTGGCATTCCACGATCCTGGCGCCACGGTCCGAGCTGGCGGGATGCTGGGCGTTGCAGCGCCGGCCCCGGTCCATGGCGGCGTCCCGCAGCGCGGCGATCTCGCTGACGGGGATGCACGGGGCGGTGTGCCCCCGGCCCAGACCGCACGGCTCGTCCGCGACCGGCTTTCCGCAGGGGGTCACGTCGCCTCCCTGGCCAGCGCCGCGTAAGGCTCCTCGTCGGGTCGGTCGAATAGGGCGTCCCTGACCAGGTCCGAGGCGGACCGCCTGGTGCGGCGGGCACGCCGCTGGAGCCGGGCCCATTCGTCCTTGGTGAGCCGGACGGCCAGGACGTGCTTGCGTACCCCGCCGGGTCCCGGGGTCCTCACGACTCGTCCGTAACGGTGGCGCCAGACGAATTGCGGTACACCTGGACGGATTCGACACCAGCGACCAGGAAGATCTCCACGCCGGGCAGAGCGCGGGACAGCTCGGCCCGCAAGGTGTCCAGGAGGTCAAGCGGAGCCGCGTGGCGCAGGCAGTACACCACCCGGTCGCCGGGCCGCAGTTCGGTGTCCTTGACCACGACGGCCGGCGGGAACGATACCGGGAGGGGCGGGGTGGCCGGCTCGGTGATCGGGTGCTCAACCGGCTTGATCGGGAAGTCGTCGACCTGGCTCACCGGGACATCGCCTCGTCTACCAGAGGAGTGATCTCGCTGCCCAGACGCTCGATGGCGTCGGAGATGCGGCCCTTCAGTTCGTACATCTCGCCCGTTGTGACCACGTCGTCGGTGCGGACAGCCTCGCTGACACTGACCGCGATGGATGCACCGTTGCGGTTGATGATGCCGTCGATCATGACGCTGACGTTCATGCTTTCTGGTCCTCTCCTTGGGTGGGTGGGGGTGGTGGCCGGTCGTCGGCTTGTTCGGTACCGGTGAGCTGGCCGACGGTGGTGCCGACGTTGGCGAGTTCTCCCTCTATTGCGTCGCGCTTGTCGGCTATTTGCGCAAGGGTCGTCATGATCTTGCTGACCGCCGCGTCCTTCTCCAGGACATTCCCGACGAATACCCCGACATTGGTCACGTTGGTCTCCGGCTGGGGCAGGCCACCGGACGCCATCCGGTCGAGGATCTTCAGCACGACTTCGGCCGCCTTCGGGTCCGGCGGCAACGTGTCTGCCTCACCGGTCCGCTCGTTCTCGATCTCGTACGTGCCGGTGGCGAGGGGCCACCAGGCGGCCAGCAGCTGGCCGAGGCGCAGGGCGTGGATTTCGCGCGCCCTGACCAGGTCCGGGTTGGTCTCTTCCCGACGCCGCTCCAGTACCGCCTCCACGTCGCGGGAGATGGTGCTGGAGGCGACGCCGAGGGCGCCCGCCATCTGCATGTTGGTGTAGCCGGCGACCAGCATCTCCAGCACCTTGTTCTGGCGCTCCTGGGCGGCCTTGCGTCGGGTGGCCAGCCGCTGGCCGTAGGTGCCGTCCGCGCCGGGTTGCTGGGAGATCACTGGCCTACGGTCTCACGGCGCAGCTGGTCCACCTGGAGGGCGTCGAAGCGGCGATGACCACCAGGCGTGCGGATGATCTCGACGGGCGTGCCGTCCTGGAGGATCATCGTGCCCTTGGCTGCCCACCGGGTGACGGTCTTCGGGTCGACGCGGAAGATCGCGGCGACCTCGGCGGGGGTGTAGAGCCGGCGGATCTTCGGCGTCGGCTGGACGATCTGCTGGAGGTAGCCCATCACGTCACCTCTCCATCTGGGGTTGAACCGGGCTTACGCATATCGCCCCTGGCTACCATCTTGTTCATGCGCTGTTGGATGAGCCGGGCGTAGCCGCGCAGCGCGGTGGCCACGCCGGCCGCCATCTCGGCGCGCTGCATCGACCCGTCAGCGTCCGGGAACCAGTCGACGAACGCTTGGGCGAGCAGGCGCGGTTCGGCCGCCGCCGCCTTCTCCAGGGCGCGCATGGCCAGTTCGGCCGACACCCAGGCGATCTCCTCGCTGGCGGGCCGGGCCATCAGGTGCGCTCGAACTCGACGAGTCCGGCGACGCCCCGCAGCACCTGGGCGGTCTGCGGACGGCCGCTTTCCTGGTGCTGGCGCGCGCCCTCGCGCAGCCAGGCCATGAAGGCGGCCATGGTGGTGTCCACGGCATCGTGGCGGGACTCGGCCGGCACGAAGTCCAGGGCCTTCCAGAGATACATCTTCAGCTCCACCTGGACTTCCCTTCAGGGTCGGCCACAGAGTCCCAGTGCGAGCCGGGGTGGGCGTGGCCGGGCGTGATCCGGACCCGGCAGACCAGGCCGCTCTCCAGGTGGACGACGTTGCACACGTCGGGGCGCACCTGGATACCGCCGCGCCACTCCGGGTTGCCGTACTGCCACCAGCCGAACCAGCCAATCAGGCCGGCGCCGACCAGCTGGACACCGCCCGCGTAGGCGACCGGCGGCGACAACCACAGCGCGGCCAGTACTAGCGTCATAAGGGCGCTAATCGCGCACCCGACGCTGACGCCCCGGGCCAGTACGATGGCCCACTCCAGGGCCTGGTCGTTAGCTTGGCGCGGGTTCACAACTGTCGCCCGTCGCAGTACTCGGCGACGTAGTAGAACCGATCCCGCAGGTTGTGGGCGTCGGAAAGCGGGTGGTGCGCGGCGCCGGGCGGGAGGGTCGGGAGGTCCTGCTCACGGATGCCTACCTGGCGGACCGTCTGCCGTAGATCGTTCGTATACATCGGCAGGTTGGCCGGGAGATCGGCCATCGGCCGCCAGAGCTGGGCGAGCGCCACGTGGTCGTAGGCCGCGTACCACGCCCACAGCTCCGGCTCCTCGTCGGCCAGGAAGAACCCCCGCAGCTCGGCGCGGATCAGCCGGCGCGGCTTGACGACCGTGCTGTCCATGTCCAGCGCCCATCGGGTCTTCTCGTAGTAGTAGGGCACCGTGGCGCCGAGGACCTTCCGCTGTGCGCCTTCCAGGTGGACCAGCTCACCGTCCGGCTGCGGTACGAGCGGCAGGTGCGGCACCACGTTCTTCACCAGCCAGCGATGCTCGCAGATGCGTGAGTACAGCGGCTCGTCGTTGATGTTGTCCCACACCGCGTAATACTCGCGGCCGTCCTCCGCGACCACGCCGACGGAGATCGGGTCGATGGTCCGGCCGTCCTCCAGGAACTCGAAGTCGTACCAGTACCTCACCGGAACCTCCTCCTCGAACGCATCGCGTGGTAGTCGAACTCGGTCATCGAACGCGGCGCGGTGATGGCCAGCGGCGCGTCCATGAGGGACCAGAAGCCGGCCTGTTCCAGCTGGGTGTCCTGCCCGTCCTGACCAACGACCATCCACCACCGGCCATCCAGGCCAGGGCCGACGATGGTGCCCACGTCGGGCGGGCTCGGGTAGTGAAGGATCCTCACCAGGTGCTCCCGGTGGCCGCGATGTACTCGGACAGGGCCTCGTGGCGTACCCGATCGAGCGTCTCGGCCCGCTGCTTCCGGTTCATGCAGGCCCACTGGGCGTTGGTCAACCCAGCCCGTTCGGCGGCCTCCTGGTTGAGCGCGATCACGATCCGCTTCCGGTCACCCACGGTGAACATCTCACCGACGCCGAGGCGGTGGCCGGCGCGCGCCAACTCCTGATGTCGCTCCTGCTCCCACCGTTCCCGCCGCTGGCGGCCGGTCTCGCCCGCGTACTGCGGACGGAGCTTGCGCCGAGCACGGATCCGCTCGTAGGCGCGCCGGTCGGCACGGGTGAGCCGCTTCGGGCCCTGGGGTCCGTGCGGAGTCTGTTGACCGGGGCCCGACAGTTCGTCCGGCAGGGTGGCCTGCGTCCTGACGGCGTTCTCGCGGGTGACGGGCTTCCCCATCTCCACTCCTCTCCAGGTGGATGTCCGAGGCCGATACCCATGCCCGCGCTGGGGTACCGGCCGGCCGGCAGCCTGTAGATCACGGGCCGCTGTCCGCCGGCCACCGGTTGCATCTGGTCCAGCCGGCAAGTCCCCCCGGGCAAGCCCGGGAACTCCGGGTGGAGAGGTCGAGCAGCAGGACGCTCCGCTCGACCTCTCCGCGTCCGGCCTCATCCCTAGCCGGACGTGCGCGGCCTCGCCCGTATCGCGCCGCGTTCTTACCGAGGATGGGTGAGCAGATTCCCCAGCCCCAGACCTCGCGCGCCGAAGCGCGGCCTGCCGGTCCTACGAGGGGCGGCCAGGATTCGAACCTGGACTCCGGAGTACCGGTCCCAGCCGGCTACCGCCCCATGGCGCGGGGGCCTCTGCTAGGGCTGTCCCGCTCCGCATGTCCGTGGCATCGAAGCCAGTCCCCCCATGCGCATCCGCTACGCGGTACCCGCCTCGCGGTGGTGGACCGGACACACCCCACGGACGTCGACGTGGGCTCCGAGCTGGTGTCACCGGTACCGGCCTCGACCAGGCTGCCCGGCGTCCCGGACCTGGGGGCTTTCCCGTGCGTTGCCGCTCGTGCACGGTAGGGACTCGAACCCCGGCCTCCGAGAGTTACCCACCCTCGGCGCTCTCCCTGGAGCTTCCGTGCGTCCCGGACCGCCGCTTTGCGCTGCGAACTCTCCGGGTTCCTGCTCTTTCAGCCGTCAGTGTCGTCGCCACGATCACCACAGCCTGGGCGTCAAGCGTTCCCGTGCGTCAGCGGGGAGTCGAACCCTGCGTCTCCGCCTGCTTCAGCGGTGGTCGGTTCCGCCCGACCTTCGACGCTCCTCGTGCCGGATCCCTCGCAGATCCTGTGGGCAGGACGGTTGCGAAGCCGTCCATCTGTCCCGGCAAGCCGGGCGCCGCAGCCCCCCCGGGTAGGTCTCTCACCGAGACCCTCTTGGATCGGCTTGCCCTCCGCCACCTTACGGGCAACCCCGGTGGTGGCCCCGGGGTACGCGTCCCTCGCCTTGTCGGCTCAGTGCGCCCTCGGTTCGAACCTGCCGGAAGCCTAGCGTGGTTTACGGCGAGATCGCAACCCTCGCGTGCTATCGGAAGGTCCGGGTCTTGGACCGCTCGGCGACCCGCCTGACGCGGTCGGCTCGTGCCCTTGCGGCCTCGGCGTCCATCCGCTGCCATTCGGCCGCGTGCGGTCCACAGCACAGCGTTTCGCCGTTGGGTCCTTTGCGCTTCTGGGTGGCCGGCGCGGGAGGCGGGGCGGCCTGGATGCCGCGCTCGTGGACGACGAGGACGCAAGGGTGACAGAGCTGGTGCTTGCCCCGGTACGTGGTCCAGGTGGAGATCCCAGCCCACAGCTTGTTCTTGACCGGCCACGGCGGGGCGGCGGCCGGCGGCACGTCGATAGGCAACACGTCCTCGTGGACCTTCGGGCCGGCCGCCCGGCCGCGCCGGATCTCGGATCCGCTCATCGGTTGATCGCCACTTCGTCCGCGTACCACCACATCCGGACATGCCACCCATACGGGAACGTGGCCTCGTTTCGGTAGAATGGCGCACCGGCTCGCGCGTAGCCCCAGTGCGGGCGGGCATACTCCGCCCCGCCGGCCACCTGGCAGCATCGGGCCTCGTAGCGCATCCAGGCAAACAGGCGTCGCCTGGCCCGTGACCTGTTCATCGGTCCTCCCTCACTCGTACGGTGTGTTCCCAGGTGGCGCAGCACGCAGGCCATGGCAGCATCCAGGGCGGGAACTGGAGGAGTATCGGCGCAACGAGGAGGCCGAGCTTGGCCCGGCGGTATCGGTCCTTGGCGCGCTCCTCGAATCCGTAGGTTGCCTGGCCGATGATGCAGGAGTCGCAGCCCCCGCACGGCCCGTAGCCGGTGCACCGCGACCAGGTCTCCGGCGGTCCCACGTATTCAGCGATTAACTCGTCCAGCGCCTGCCGTTCACCCGCCGTAAGACCGATAGTCAGCGCGTTGGCCAGCATTTCGTCCCGGGTCATGCGCTGGCCGCCTTCGGTTCGGTAGTAAGATTCTGCGCCCGGATCGCATCGAGCATGGCGCGCTTCTCGGCCTCCAACTTCGCCAGGTCGACACCGGACCAGTCGGCAAGCCACCCCGTGAGGGAACCGGCGGCGGGTACCCAACCGGACTTCTTCTCGGAAGTCGCGGCGCTACCGTTCTCGTCGCAGACCTCGCAGTGGGCGATGCCCCCAGCCGTGAAGTGCGTATTCGGACAGGTGATCTTGAATTCCTCGATCCATTCGGCGAAGACCATGAGCCGGGCGGACTGCTGGCTGGCGATCCATTCCAGGAAGTCCCCGACAGCCTGGGTGGCCGACTCATATCCGGCGTTGAACTGCTTCAGCTTCTCGTGCTCGGGGTAGGCGCTCAATGATCCGTCTTCCTCCATTGGTCTCCCTCTCCGAATGGAGGTGCCCGGTCCGCCTTGCGAACGGACCGGGCACCGGTCGGTTAGACGCCCGCGTACTCGCGCACGGCGCGGAGCATGGCGTCCTTGGGCTGCTGGGTGGACTTCTCGCCGCTGACGGAGCGCCAGAAGCGGTACGCGTCGGGGCTGTCCCAGCCCTTCTGGATGGCCTTCGTCATCCAGTCCTGATACTCGCCGACGGCCTGGGCGGCGCCCCACGCGGTGCCCCGGATGTTGGCCTGGGTGTCGGCGACGGCGAACAGCTCCATCAGCTTGGTGTGCTTCTCGTCCCAGGCGTTCTCGGCGCGCTTGCCGGCGTCCTCACCGGGGCCGAACTCCTGGGTGATGATCGCCTCGAAGCGGGCATTGGTCATGGGGGTGTTGAGCAGCTCGGTAGCGATCTTGTCCAGCTCGTTGGTGTACTCCCAGGACAGCTTCAGGGCGTCCCGGACCTGCTGGAGCTGGACCTTGGCGTTGCGGGTCTTCTTCATGGTCCAGCGGGAGACGACGTTGCGCAGGTTGTATCGCTCGGTGTTCTGGCACACGGTGCGCAGCGGGGTGATCGCGGCGATCAGCGGCTGCGACAGGTCGTGCGAGTGGCAGACCAGCAGCCACAGTTCGTGGGCGTCCACGCCGCCGACCATGAGGCCCTGCGGGAGCCGCCAGCACATGAACGCGCGCTTACCGCCATACAGCACACCGCAGGTGGCGGCGGTGGGCTCGGCCACGTCCACAACGGCGTCTCCGAGCTGGACGAACGCCTCGCGGTTGCTGATCGGCTGGTAGTTCTTGGAGCCGACGCCGAGCACCTGCACGCCCCCGTCGGCGGCGGGCCGGCAGATCGAGGCCATGTTCGGCACGGTCGCGGTGCCCACCTGGGAGTCCTCCTCGATGCCGGCGTACAGGGGGCGCAGGAACACCGGGTAGTCGGCGTTCGCGGTGACCAGCAGCTCCTCGGCGGTGGCCGGGCGGTCGAAGACGGTGCCGAGCTGGTGCCAGCCGCCGGCCCGGACGGCCGCGAAGGAGGCGCCCTGGGCGGTCTTCTCCAGGCCGTCCGTGATGCCCTTCTCGATGCGGTCGTAGTCGCTGCCGCCCCAGTTGGCCACGGTGGGGTCCTGGGTGGGCTGGTAGTCGGCCCACGCGGTGCCGGCGAAGTTGCCGGGGGCGGTGATGTTGTCGGTCATGGCTACTCCCTCTCCGGAGTTTTCCTGTCGACACTCACTCTACACGGGACCGCCCCCGATGACAACTCCAGGTGGAGATCAGGCCAGCGCGTCTTCGGCGGCCAGGAGCGCGCGCAGACCGGCGAAGTCGTGCTCCGAGGTGGCGGTGGTCGCCGGCCGGTACGCGGACGCCGGCTCCAGCACGCCGTGGCGCAGGTGCAGCAACGCGATCTCGATACTGGACAGGGCCCTGACCGCCGGAACCTCGATCTGGCCCTTCACCGCGAACAGCGTGAGGGCGGCGCCGATCCGGCTGGCGCACTGCCGGTACGCGGCGCCGACCACGGTCTCGTACTCGTCGAGCGCGGCGGCCACGTCCAGGTCGGCCAGCGCCGGGCCGGATGGACGCGCGACGGTCTCCGGGACAGCGACGGCCCGCACGGCGGCGGCCTTGCGGCGCTCCAGGTGCCGGCCGAGCAGTGGCAGCGGCAGGGCGAGGGCGGCGACGACGCCGACGGCGATCGACAGGGCGAACAGCACGTGCACGATGGTTCTCCTCTCGGTGCCCCCGTCCGGCCACCGTACGACGGCCGGACGGGGATAGGTCAAGTTCAGACCTTCGGGTGGTACGGGAGGGAGAGCGGCTCGGTGCCGCCGACGACCATCTGACGGATGCTCTTGCCGGTCACCCAGGCGTTCCACGCTTTGATCAGCGCGAGCAGCTGCCTTTCCCGCTTATCCACCTGCCGGATGCCCTGCTGGGCCAGGATCCAGTTACGGACGGCCAGGCGCGGGTCACCCTTGGCGAGCATCTCGCCATCCCGGATGCCGGTCACGAACTCGGCGAGGGCCTTCTCTCCTCCGGGGTGGGCACGGGCGGCCAGGTAGTGGGCGGCGACGCCGGCCGCCGGGACACCCCTGATGCGGGCCACCATGAGTCGTCCGCCTGCGCCCAACTCCTCCAGCTGGGGATGCCTGGTCCGGGTGGCGATCATCTCCGGGGCAGACATGACCAGCTGGTGCCAGCCGCGCCAGTCGACCGCGTCTGGCTTGCCGGCCAGCCAGCGGTCCCAGCACCAGAGCACCTTCAGCGCGCTGGCCAGGTGGTGGGCGTCCCGTTCGACGCCGAGGGTCTGGAGGACGTTCGCGGAGGTGCGCCGCTTGCCCTGGTCGATGGTGGCGAAGCTGGCCGGGTCGGCGTCGTAGGTGATCTGCACGATCGGCTCGTGGCCGGATTCGACGATCGCCCAGCAGCGGTGCATGCCCTCGATCAGGCCGCCGTCGGGGGCGAAGACGAAGCCCTGCGGGTGGTTGTCGAGCCATTCGCCGGCCCGCATCCAGGCGGCGTACCGGGCCACCAGGTTGCCGTCCAGATTGCGCTGGAGGATCCGTTCCCCGGTGGCCAGCTGGGCCGGCGGGCGGGACAGGTACTCCTCGGCCATCCGGCGCGTGACCCGCACGCTCTCGGTCCGCATCTGGACCGGTACCGCCTGGACGGTGGGCTTCACCGCGATCGCCTCCGGGGTGCCGTTGGGGTGGGCTGGCCGGGCGTTGGCCTCCTGGTACCGGGCCCACGCATCGTGGTACCCGATACGTTTGATGTCGGCCAGGGAGTTGGCGCGGCTACGGTTGTTCGATGTCGGCCGGACATTGATCATCATGGTCATACCGTTGGGGGCGGTGATCAGCTTGTCGTCGGCGGAGCCCCGGGCATTGCGCACACCCCAGCCCATCTTCTCCATGTTCTTGACGATCTGGACCAGATCGTCAGCTTTGGTCCCCATCCTCGTGGTCCTCTCTCCAGGTGATCCGGTGGTCGGCCGGAAGGTCTTGCCAGCGGTAGCCGCCCTCTGCGGTCAGCAGCCACCAGCCCACGCCGTTGACGGTGTGCAGGTACGCCGGGATCTCGTACGGGTCCCGGATGCCGTGCTCGACGCGCCAACCCAATTCCTCGCACTGTCTCCAGGTGGAGGCGTCCTCGGTCTTGGCGTGACAGGGCGGGCAGAGCGCGAGCAGGTTGCGCGGATCGTTGGCCCGCTCGGCCTCCGCACGGTGCACACCACCGACGCCTCTTGCGCGACGGTGATGCACTTGCACCGGGCCGAAGGCGCCGCAGCCCTCGCACCGGCCCCAGCAGCGGGCCCGCACGATATCCTGGGCTACCTCCAGCCGCACGACTCGCCTCCCTCGGCGCTTCTCTGTCCGGCTCCATGATTGTATAGTGTACCTCTACACGTCAAGTCCGAGGAGGTACACCAATGGCCGCTGACCCGTTCTGGGCCGCCCTGAAGTGGATCCATAAGCAGTGGCCGGAGCTGTCCCGGGACGCGGATCCGCTGCTCTACCAGTTCCAGGTGGCCGCCCTGGCCGGCCGGCCGGCCAACACGGTCCAGCAGTGGCGCTGGCGCAGCCACGCCCAACCGGTGGATGAGCGGAAGATGCGCAACGGCAAGGAGGTGCGCCCGTTCCCCACCCCCGACGAGAAGCACGCGGTGGTGGTCAGCGCGAACAAGACCCTCCAGCGGTTCCCGCTGTCCGAGATCGTCGACTGGCTGGTGGCCACCGACCGCTGGCAGCATTCGCCGGCCTGTTCGGAGCGGCGCGCGGCGGCGTAGCCTGCCCGAGAAATGGAACAGGCCGGCGACCCCTCGCCGACCCGTTCCCGTCACCCCTACCCGAGCGAGAGGATAGCGCACCCCATGGCGATCCGCCGAGGCAAGGTGCCCGCCGACGAGTTCACGATCATATCCAACGCCATGCTCCGCGACCCACGCCTGACCTGGAAGGCCAAGGGTCTGCTCGCCTACGTCATGAGCCACGCGGCCGACTACAGCCTGTCCACCGAGCAGATCATCGCCGAGGGCAAGGACTCCCGGGACGCGGTGCGCGCCGGGCTACGCGAGCTGGAAGAGGTCGGAGTGCTGCGCCGCCTCCCGTTACGGGACGAGCACGGGCGCACCGCCGGTTTCGACTACGAGGTGACCGCGCCCACCGACGGATGGTCCGGCGACGGAAAACCCGTCCCTGGAGCTGACCAGCAAGAAGAGGACGTTTCCGCAGGTGAAACCAGCGACGGAAAATCCGGCGCCGGAGAATCCGCTACTAAGAAGAACACCTCTAAGAAGACCAACCAGAAGACGACTAAGCCGCCAGCTTCCGCTGGCGCGGAGGCTACCGAGGGCCGGGGGACATCCGAGGAGCAGGAGCCCAAGCCGGCGAGTGGGGGGTCCGTAGTGGCCGACTGGATCGACTACTGCGCGTCACAACATGTGACGTTGACCAAGCAGGCCATCGGCCGCTACGGCGCGAAGATCAAGGACCTACTGGGACAGGGTTTCGACGAGCGGACGGTCAAGAAGGCACTCGCGCTCATGCTGGAGCGCCATCAGGAGAGCCGCCCCGGGCTCCTGGACAACGTGATCATCGAGATCCAGCGCGCCGGGCGCCCCGTGTCCGCCCCGCCGGCCGGCCGCCAGGAGTTCAAGACGGCGGCCGAGAAGAGGCGTGAACGGGATGCGCACTACGCCCAGCGCTACGCCATCGCGGACAAGCTGTGCGAGCAGGAGGGTACCGAGATCCCCCGGCTGGGTACCCCCGAGGCGAAGACGTTTTGGGCAAGGGTGGACGGAATCCACGAAACACTCCTGCGCGATCGTAGAGGGTCTGGGTACAATGACCCGGACGTGATCGTGGCCGAGGTGATCGAAGGACCCGTCCCGGAGGTGACGGCATGAACATCGGCGAAGTCCAGGCCATGCTGGCCCACATCGAAGCGCAGGACCGCCGGCCCTTCCCCGAGGGCGCGGCCGAGGTCTGGTTGGAACAGTTCCGCAACATCGACGTTGCGGACGCCCAGGCAGCCGTCGCCGAGTACTTCCGGCTGAACGAGAAGGGCCAGCTCCTGCCGGCCTCCATCCGGCGCCGGGCTCTGGAGTTCCGGGCGGCCCGCGCCGACCGGGAGCGCCGGGCCATCGAGCGTCGGACGCGGGAGTTCACCGAACCCAACGCCGAGTACCGTCAGGCGATCGCCGGGCTGGCGCGCCGGGTGGGTGACCCGCAGCGGCTGCACCGCCGGCCCGACACCGCGTCACCACGCCTGGTGGGTGACGAGGCGGCCGAGTTCGAGGCAGCCCGTCAGCGTGCCCTGGAGGCCCTGGAACGGCAGGTCGCGTGAGCAGGGTTCCGGCCTACCTGGACAAGGTGAACCGCGCGCTGGAGAAGGCCACCCCCGTCCGGGAGGAGTTCCGGTTGGTGGTGGCCGGCTCGCGCCGGGAGCGAGGCGACGTGGAGATGTCGATCATCTGGCGTCCGGTGGTCATCGCCGTGGTACGCCTGGTCGTGGCCCGCCGACGCCCTCAGGTGGTGCGGCTGGCCCAGGGTGGTGCGTCCGGGGTGGACACCTGGGCGGAGGAGGCCGGAGCCCGGTGTGGCGCCTCGATACCGCCGTCGTACCTGCCGGACTGGAGTCTGGGCCGGTACGCAGGACGCGCCCGCAACGGCTTCATGCTGCGCACCGAGATGCCGGATCTTGTGGTGGGCATCCAGTGCCGCTCGCACAGCCCGGGAACGATCAACTGCCTGAAGCAGGCCCAGAGGCTACGCCTGAACTGGGTGAAGATCACTGAGGAGGATCTGCGGGTCTGGGTCGACCTGGACGCCGTCGCTCCTGTATAGTGTCGCTCGACAGATATACGCTCGACACCCGGACCAGCGGGCAAGGAGAGACACATGTCCCGAGCGCAACCTGACCGGCGCCAGATCCCGGTCACCGAAGAGGAGCTGGACGCGACGTTCGGCCCCGCCACCCCCGTCGTCCTCGATCCCGCCAGCCTGCCGGAAGACGAGCAGTTGGCTGACCTGCTGAAGCGCGCGATAGCCGGCCCTCCCCGCGTCCTGCTGTCGGAGTCCCCCGCCTCCCTCGCCGCCGCCCTGGCGCTGTTCCAGTCACAGCTTCCCGACGTGATCGCGGCGGACGAGGCGGACATCGAGGCGAAGGAGGGCAAACGCAGCTACCGGTACCGGTACGCCAACCTGGCCGACGTGAGCCGGGTCGGCATGCGCATGTTGGGCCGGTACGGTCTAAGCTTCTCGGCCAAGCCGACCATGACGCCGGAGGGTTTCGGTCTCGCCTACATCCTCCGACACACCTCCGGCGAGGAGGATGGGGGCTTCTGGCCGCTGCCGAAACCCGGTACGGCGGATCCGAAGACGATCGGCTCGCACATCACCTATGCCCGGCGGTACTGCTTCCAGGCCGTGACGGGGCTCGCCCCGGCGGAGGACGACGACGACGCGGACGCGGCCAGCGCGGGCCACCAGCGGGCCGAGAGCCGGCGCGAGGAACGCGACCGGGGTGACTTCCAGGCCCGGATCGCCAGGGCCGAGCCGAAGGATCTGGCGGCGTTCTGGGAGCGGATGGAGCCAGAGGGGCGCACCGAGGAGATGTCGGCCCGGTTCGGCGCCCGGCTCGCCGAGATCATCGAGACGCCGCGCAACCGGGACGAGTGGGTAGCGCTGAACAAGACCTTGGGCGCGGTCGGCGAGGCACGGTTGCCGTGGTCGCACGAAGGCGTCGGCCCCGTTGAGCGGCACAGCCGACACGGCCAGGTACTCGCCGAGGCCACCCGGAAGCCGGCCGACGGCACCCTGGCGGAGGAGCTGGAGCTGGCCATCGTGGAGTGCCGGACGTTCGACGACCTGCGCCACGTGGACAAGCGGATCAGCCACGCCATTCAGGGTGGCGGAGTAAGCGCGGCGGCCGGCGAGCGGCTGCGCACCGTCCAGGCCGAGCGCCAGGGTGCCCTCCAGCGCGAGGAGGACCGGGCCAGGATGGGCCCGCTTCCCGGTACCGGGCACGCGGACAACGCCGAGGCCCTGGACGAGCTACCCGAGCAGGACGAGCCCATGGAGAACTACGACGACGAGCCGGTCCCAGAGTTCTGGCCTCCGACGATCGGCACGCCGAGTGTGGCCTATCTGGACACGCGGACGCGGATCCGCTCGCCCGAGCTGACCGATGGCAAGTCGATCGCCGCCCTGATGGACGACCTGCTGGGTCTGTTCGAGCGCGGCGAGGTGTCCGCTGACGAGCACGCCGCGCTGGATGCGATGCTGCGTAGTCTGCCGGCTGTCCACCTGAACCTGTTCAACTTCGCGGCGTGGCTGGCCGAGACCGCCATCTCCATGGAGGAGCTGGACGCCGTCACGCTGCTGGTCAACAAGGACCGCCAGCAGGCCGAGCCCCAGCTGGATGCGAAGCTGGCCGAACGCGCCTACGCCGGGGTGGCCGCCCGTCGGTTCTACCTGAAGGAGGGGAAGTGATCAGCGTCGAGGTGCCGGCCGAGTTGATCGACATGCTGGACGAGGCGGTCGGCTTCATCTTCGGCAGGCGCCGAAGCAGCCTCGTCGTCGACACCCTGGTCAAGATTCTGACGCGGTACGAGGAGATCCGAAAGGAGCCGGTGCACGCGGACGGCGGATGGTGCGCGCCCGCCGATGCCTTCCTGCCTCCGGTCAGCGTCACGCGCGGCGGCCTCCAGTACGGGGCGGACGCGCCGAGGCGCCGGCCCACGCGCAAGGAGCTGAGGCAGAAGATCCGCCAACTGAAGGCCCAGCTCGCGGCCCCGGTCATCGTCTCGGTGACGCTCGTCCATCCGGAGAGCGACCAGAGGACGACCCAGGCAATGGCAGTCGTACCAGGCCACGCGTACCGCGCGTCCACCCGGGGCATCCGGGTGGACGGGTGGGGCCGGGTGGAGACCATCCTCGCCGAGCTGGATGTGGAGGTGCGGCGGTGAACCGGCGCGACCTGATGAGGATCAAGGCGTACGCGGAGGCCATGGCGAAGGCGGCGGCCCTGCTCCTGAAGGACGAGGCGCGGCACGAGTTCGACGCGAACCAGACGGCGATCACCGCGACCGTGAAGGGGGAGATGACCGGCTCCACGTCGGTCAGCAATCCGAGTCTCCAGGTGGAGGATCTCCAGGCGTTCCTGGCGTGGCTGCGCAAGAACCACGCGGCCGGCCAGACCGAGGTGATCGAAGTACTCACGGTCCGCAACCAGGAGTGGCTGACCCGATGGCTCCAGTCCCGCGCGCACGGGATCATGCTCGGGCAGGAAGACGCGCCACCCGGGACCAAACTGGACGAGGGCGGCCGGTTCGTCACCTTCTCGGTGACGGTTGATCCCGGCGTCAAGCGCCATCTGGAGCAGATCGCCCTACGCTCCCTCGGCGAGGGCTTCACCTACGACACCGAAGGGCTCTGGTACGCGGCCCTCGCCCAGCGGGAAGGATCTACCGATGACGGCCGCCGCTGACGAGATCGTGGCCGCACTGAAGAAGGCGGCCGAGGAGTGGAACCGCGCCCTCCTAGACGCCGGCCTGGGCTTCCGGGTCAGTGGCTCCTTCGCCCGGTTCCGCGCGACCGAGGGTGCCGCGAGCGACGGGCTGAAGATCCAGCTGGATGACCTGACGGAGAGGCAGCTTCGGGACCTGGCCGAGTTCGGCGATCGGCTGGCCGAGCTGGCCGGCGCGGAGCTGACCATGCGGATCGCCGGCCCTCCCCCGCATTGACAGCCCAGTCAAGGCGTGTGCTATCCTGTAGAGGTACGCACGACAGGGAGAGGATCAGGACCATGGCGAAGTTGACGAAGGCCCAGCAGGTGACCAAGGAGCTGCTGGAGACCGGCACCAGCCCCACCGCCGACCAGTACGTCAAGACCGAGCTGGCCAAGCAGAAGCTCGCGACCCAGCTCCACACCATCGTCCAGATGGACGCCTACGCCGCGCTGAAGGAGCACTTCGGCCTGAAGTGGCAGCAGCGGGACCGGCTGGACGCCTGCGAGCGTTGGGAAAGGGACAACGGGAACCCCGTCTACAGCGGCGCTCTCCAGGCCGCGCTCCGGGAGGACTGGGCCACCGCCCAGCGATGGCTGGAGGAGGGCGGCGTACTCCAGCCCGGCCTGGTCCGGGGCAGCGACGGCCAGATGCACGCGGCCGGCGCCCACTACGACGGCGGCGGCACGTACGCCTGGGACTGCTACTGCGGGGCGGCCGAGGCCGACCTGACCTCGCTGGACGGTGCCACGGCGGCGAGCGTCCTGCACCTGACTGAGGTGGAAGCGCTGGTGACGGCATGATCAAGCTGTCACAGTGGCCGGCCAGGGTGATCCGCGCCCTGGCCGGCGTGAACCCCACGGTCCTCTACGTGGCCGGCGGCGCGTTCGCGGCGCTCGCCACGGGCGCCACCGCCGCCCTCTACCTACGGACGCCGTTCCTGGCCTGCGCTGACTGGCTGGTGCACACCCTGGACCGGTTCTTCGCCTGGGCTGTGGACGCGGTCTGGACTGGCAGTGTGGCCGGCGCGCTCGTCATCATCGGCGTTGTCGTCGTGTCCACCGCCGTGCACGCGGCCTACATCACCTGGAGGTACCACCGATGAAGAGGATCATCCGCCGGGATCAGCTGGTGGAGCTGGCCAAGGAGCTGCGGGTGCGCCCGGACTGGCACGAGCCCGACGAGCAGCTCGTGACGGCCCGGGTTCAGGGGACCGAGTTCGACACCGCCATGGGGCCGGCGCACTGGTACGGCACCGAGCACGACGGCGTCCCGCGCGCCGAGATGTACGTGGTCCTGTACCAGGCCGAGGACGAGGGGCGCGAACCGGAGGCGAAGGCGGCCGTCGGTCTCGCTACCCTATTCGCCTGGGCCACCGGGTACGAGCTGTGCACCTGCTCCACCGTCTCGTCCTTCGGGGACCCGGAGAGCGGCGACCGCGAGGACGACCCGAGGTGTCCGGAGCACGGCCAGCTCGCCCAGACGGTGGACGCCAACAAGTGGTGGGAGCGGAACGACCGTCAGCTCCGCCGGCTGCTGGGCATGCCGGAGACGGCGGAGCCGTTCGGTGAGGGTATGGCCGTGCTGGACGCGGTGCGGAAGCTGCTGAGCAAGGCGAGCGACGGCGAGATGTACCTCCGCAAGGTGGCGGAGTTCGCGGCGGACAAGGCGAAGGAGTTGGAATGATCTACAGACTGGGCGCCGCGTGGACCCTGGTTCCGTTGTGGATGAAGGCGGCGGCGTTCGTCGCCATCCTGATCATGCTGGAGTCCGACTGGGGCCCGGTCGAGTGTGGCCCCACGAAGTGATCAGCGCGGCCACGCGGCCACCAAGTCCGTCAGGATCCAGAAGGCCAGGCCGAGAGTGACGAGGTTGACCCGTGTGACGGCCACTCCGAACGCGGCGGCCGCGAAGCACAGGAGCCCGAGGATCAGGCAGAGCAGAACGAACAGCGCCACCGGGGACGGATACCCGGTGGCGCTGTCGCGTAACCGTCAGAAGCGGGTGCCAGCGCCCGGCCTGGGTGGCTCGTCTCCACCGATCCGGCCGCCGTACTGTCGCCCGCCCTCGGGCGCCGGACCAGCCGGCGTGGCGCGCGTGCGGGTGAACGTCGCGGTACCGGGCTGGCCCACGCCGGACGCGACGATAGAGCCCAGCAACGACAGCACCATGGCGCCAGCGGTCACGCCAAGGGCGCCCGACCAGTCCACGTGCAGAACGTTGAACCCCTGCCCGACCGTCCACATGGCGATCAGCGCGCCAGCACCCTGCCGGATGGCCAGCTCGGTGGCCTGCTTCCAGAACTGCACCGTCCACATGGTCATGTCCTCCCGATCTCCTGGAGCCACGGGCCGGCGGCCCGTGCCACGCGGCCATTGCCGCCGATGTGATGCTGCCGGTACCACCCGTCGTGGACAAGGGTGTCGGCGAGCGCCTGCGCGGCGCTGTCCACCGGTACCGGCGTGGGCTGCGGGGCCGGCGCGGTAGGCAGCGTGAAGAACGTGGTGTCGCCCTGCTGGCCGAGCAGCCAGCCGTAGTCCTCCGCCTGCATGGCGAAGTACCCGTTACCGATCAGCGGCTCCTGGCCGTCTGGTACCGGCACGAGGGAGCCGTCCACGCCGTACGCGTCGCCCCAGTCCTGGCGGTACCAGACCCAGCCGCGCACCGGGTCGTACCCGACGCCGGTGTACTCGTGGCCGCCAGCCAGCCCGGACTTCCGGTCGACCGTCACCAGGCCCGTCCTCGGATCCACCTGGAACTGTGAATTGAGCCAGTCGGTCCCGGTGATCCATGGCTGCTGGGTGCCGGCGGTCAGCGCGTCCTCCAGCGTGAACGTCTGCGTCCACCCGGAGATGACCCCGGCATCGCGCAGCACGTGACCGGCCGTCAGGCCCGTCGAACCGCTGTCGTTGGGCGGATACGGTCCGTCCCCGTCGTACGTCTCCTCCGCCGAGTACATGGCGTACATGGCCGGGGTGGTACCGAGCGACCCCCACCGTGCCCCGTACGGGTCGCTGACCGCCGGGACCCGGAACGGCCCAGTCAGGAGGCACGTGGCGCTGGCGCCCGACGTGCAGGCCCCAACCTGACCCTGGTCGAGCGCGTTGACCGGCCCCTGCCAGGCGAACGCCTTCAGCGCAAGCCCGGTCAGATCTGGCGTGTACGCCCGGGAGTGTGGGTCGTGCCAGACGTGCCGGTTCAGGCGCGGATCCGTGCTCGGAATGTACCGTCTCGTTGCGATATCACACCTCCGTGGGATGTAGTCCACCCCTCGACGGGGAGGCTACCACCGCAAGGTCACCGCGCCGGCCGTCCGCCGCGCCGCGTCGCGCGCCGGCTCCGCAGCTGGAGTCCGACGAGCAGAACGGTCCGGCGCACCACCGCGAAAGGGATGACCGCGAACACGGCCAGGCGCAGCCAGGCAAACCAGGCGGCGTCCCCGCCGGCCAGCTGCCGGACGATGGCCAGCGCCGCGATCAGTCCTAGCGCCCCCACCAGCTCCACCTGGTTACGTCCCACGGCCGAGCGCCACCAGGGCGCCAGCACCGAGTAGACGGCGACGAACAGGAGGCAGACGCCCGCCAGCACGTACACGAGGATGTTGCCGGCGTCGTAGATGACCTGCATCTGGGTCACCGAAGGCTCCTCAGCGCCCGCTCCACCTCCGCAGCGAAGGCGTCCGTCTGCCGGCGTACGCGGGGAATGGTATCGCGGCGCGTGGCCTCCAGCTTCGTCTCCAGGTGGAGGCGCTGCTCCTCGGCGGCCTGGCGCTGGGCGGCCATGTCCCCATCCAGATGCCACAATCGCACCCAGACCCGGCGTATCGTCGCGCGGATCACGGACCACCTGCGGAGGCCGGCATCCAGCCCGGCGGAGGCACCGGAGGCGTCCCCAGCCGATCGTTGATTGTCCGCATGACGCCCTGCATCTCCCGCATAGCCGCCGTCTGCTCCACCATCGCGTTCACGGCGGTGTCGGCCCGCGCGTCCGCCGCCGCTGCCGCCGCCTGATGGATCTCCGCGTTGGTCTTGGCCAGGTCCACCCATGCCTTCGCCACGCTCCTCGGTACCAGGCGGCCGGTACAGACCAGTACCACCACCAGCAGCAGAATGCCGAGTGCCCCACCCTGGGCCCACGCCGATTGGAACAGCTCCACCCGCCGGCACGCTCCCCTCCCAACCCGAAGTTGACCTACGGTAGCCGCCACCGGTCAGGCGGAGAAGCGGCCTCGCCGGTTACACCCCCGCGTCGGGAATGATCTGTACCGCGACCTTGATTCCGCAATACGGGCTCTCGCCGAACTTCGACGGCCGGAGGATCGGCTTGCCGCCGTCGTCCTTCTCGCCGAAGTCCCGCGTCCATTCGTGGCTGATGTTGCTGATCTCCGCCGACACCCGGTGGTACACGGTGCCGTCGGTGTCCACCTTGTACTCGATGTTGCCAGCCGCCGAGCGAACCGGCAGGGTGACGACCTCCCAGACGGGGGCCGGCGTGCCCGGCTTCTGACGCAGGAACGCCAGTCGGATGTCACAGTCACCGAAGTCGGCGCCGATGGACACCCAGACGATGCCGCCGCCGATGGTCGTCGGATAGGCCAGGACGCCCATCGGGTCGTCGTGAGTCAAGATCATGAGTTCTCCCAGAGCCACCAGTTGGATGATCGGGTGCCGGACGAGGCCGCCACCCCGGTCAGCGCGTCCCAGGCCGGCTGGGACCGCCACGCCGTCTTCGACAGCTCGCCGCCGCCCGCACCCCAGACCGGCGAGACCGCGTACTGGAGCGCCGTGTACTGGTCCCACCCTCCGTAGCCGGCGTTCCAGTCCGGCGAACTGTCGCCAGGGTACGCAATGTCGTAGCCATGGTTCGGCGCCGCCCAGAGGTACGGGGTGATCGACGCGCCATTCCAGTTGCGGCCGGCCGCCGTCCACCACCAGTGACCCGTGTAGTTGATCGCGTATCGGCCCAGACCCTGCTGGACTTCGGTCATGTAGTCGCGCCAAATCGTCCAGGTGGCCGGCGACTTCGTGTCCTCGCAGTCGCACTGATGGACGGCCCCGTACCGGACGCCGTAGCGATCCATCAGGCCGAGCGCGAACTGGGCCTGGGCCTTGCCGCTCGCCGAGTTGTCCAGCCAGTGGAAGGTGGACACGCCCATGCCGAGCTGTTGGGCCCGCGTGATCCACATCTGGGCGTTCGGGTTGGTGTACCAGTCGCCCTGACTGATCTTGACATTGACCCGCGTGAACCCGGCCGCCAACACCTCGGCCAGGTCGATCCCGTCCTGGTACGGCGACGCCACGTCGATCAGATAGCTGGTCATCCAGTCCCCCCTCCTGGGCCGAGGGTACCGCCTACGGGTTCGTACACAGCATCGTGGCGCTCAGGAACGCGTTGGCGAAGTTCAGCGTCGGCGTGTTGGCCGCGTTCCAGAAGAAGTTCGCGGTGATCAGGTCGTTAACCGCGAGCACCATAAAGGACCAGGCCGACACCGAGATGTCGAGGAAGCCGGCCGTCATGTCGGGCGTAAAGTACTTATGCGGCTGGAAGTCCGGTAGCGACGATGTGTTGCCGTTGCGCGAGATCGCGATCTGGAGAGTGCACGGGGTGGTCATGCTGCCGCTGAAGTCGGCGGTGCCCCCGGCCGTAATGTAGTAGACGCCGGCCGTCCGGCACACGAGCCGGTTGTTGCCCAGGTCGGCGAAGTTCTGCGCGGCCGTGTTGTCGTAGTTCAGCTGGTTGAACGTCAGCCCGGTGATCGACGCCTTGGTGATCGCCTGCCCGGACCCGATGCCCAAGGTAGACAGGATCGACGCGCGAGGCTTGTGTAGGGCACCCGCTCGGAGGCCGTCGGTCGTGGTGGCCGCCGTATCGATGTCGATCGCGGTCGCCTCCATGGCGATCGGCGGTAGCGCGGCCTCGCCGTAAAGCGGATACCGGATCGACCGGTTCGGCGTCACCCCCGGCATCACGCACCACCCAATCGCGTACCCCAGAACATGGACCCGGCCTTGACAACGTAGTTCACGGTATTGCCGTTATTGAATGTCGGAATGCCCGACGCCGTCCCGTAGCACTTGACGATCCCCTGGAATGCGACGAACTCACCTGACGTATTCGATGCCGGGGAGTCGCCATAGATATTGGTCGTAATCGACGCATTGGTGTCAGTGTTGGTGTCATTGATGGCCAGGTTCACGCCGACTGGCTTTCCGATGGTCGGCGCACTCGCCTCCAGCACCAGAAACAGACCGCCGAAATACCACCAACTCGGACCGTCCCCGGCCACTCTTTGCTGACTCCACAATGTCCCCGAGGTGCTGAGCATCCCCCCGGTATTGTCGAAGTCGATCGTGACAGGGGTCTTCAGAAAGCCGACGTTCAGCGGCGTGATGGCCGCACTGTCCACGGTCGAGCGGACCCGGAAGGTCTTCTGTTTGGTGGACGCGGCGAAGATGGCGTCCCAACCAGGGAACTTGGCATCCACTCCCGAGGCGAGGGCGAACAGGTCGCTGGGTGCGTCGGCAAAGTCGAAGGTATCCGGCGCCGGGTAGTTCTCCGTGGTGGTGTACCGCATCTACAGATCCCCGATCTGGAACGCCCACATCTGCACATAAAGGTAGGAGTCGATGGTGCTTCCCCCCGGGGCGAACCGTATGTGGGTATTGGGCGTGGTGGCCTGCACTACTGCGCTAGCCCCCACTGCGGTATTCGGCCAAGGTGCCGGCCCATTCGTGTTGCTAAACGTCCCCTCGACCGTCAGGCTGTAGCCGGAAGCGGCGATATCCGACGCGACGAACCCGACCGCACCCTGTATACCACCGCTAAAGTACTTGCTGGTGTTATTGCCGGCCGATGTGGTAATCACCTGGGCCTCACCGCCGATCAGGTAATAGCCCGGATTCAACAACACCCCGTTGTACACGGATAGATCGGTAGGCGTTCCCCGATTGAATTCCACCGTGTCGTAGGAGAGAAAACCGATCGCGCTAGCGTTCGACTTGCTGATCTTGACCATGTTGTTCGCGGCCACCCGGGCGGAGTCAGTATCGAACCCGACCGACTTCGTCTCCACCTGGGAAGCCAAGAGCTGCTCAGTGACCGCCCACGAGCATGGTGCGTCACCGGCGAGGGCAAAGCTGAAGCCCTGGTTTGCGGTGCTGCCCGGCATGCCTCACCAGTCCACGGAGTAGAAGCCGCTGATCTCGACGACGTTCGCGCTACCCAGTCCGAAGCAGACCAGCGTCCCGTCTGTGTTGACCGCCAGGTGTGGGCTCTGGCCGCCGGCCACCGTCACGTCGCAGTCGACGCCGGAAAAGCCCTGAGCGCGCCCAGGGAAGCAGCCGATGCCCGCCGGCAGCTGGCCGATCGTAGTGCCGTTGGTCTTCGTGCCGGGCGTGGGAATCCCGACGAGCTGCCAGCCGCCGGGAATGCCAGCCACGCGCGCGACCTCGATGAAGCCGCCCCAGCCGCTCTGGAGGGCAACAGCGTGGAAGGCATCCTGGTTGGTCCGGCCGAGACACAGGTAGGTCGCGTCCTGGCGCAGCACGGTAACGGTGTCGCCGACCAGGTACCAGTCGGAGACGACAGACCGCATGGGGATATCCGTCTTGTCCACGGTGACGACGACACTCGCCGACCGGGCGGACGCGGTCTTCACTACGCCCGTGCGCATCTCGAAGTCGGTCGAGAGCGCCTGTGCGGCCTGAGCAAGCTGGTTGCTGGGCATCCCACCTCCTCTACGACAGCGGCGTGTACGCACGGACCTGGAGCGGCATAGCGCCATTCTCCCGTAGCGGCATCGTAAAGCCGGTGATCACCTGCTGACCGGTCACCCCGCCGGCCGTGATCGTGACCAGGTCGCCTAACTCCAGCGAACCGTCCGGGACGATCTGCACGGGGTTCCAGGTCACGCCGAGCGCGAGGGCCTTGTGCAGCTCATTCTGCGCACCCACGTCCACCTGGCCTTGCGAGAGGGCGGCCTGCACCTGGACCTGGAGCACCTTCTTGCCGAACTTGCCGTGTACGTACGTCGGGGACGTGGTGGTCAAGTCCCGGGCCACCGACCGTAGCGCCGGAAAGCCGTCCTGCCTGTCGGCCACGTAGGCGACCGTGTTCGCCACGCCGGTCCGGGACAGCATCGCCTTGTACTGGCCGATCACCCCGAGCGAATCCGTGTCACCGGAGGCGAGGGTGAGCACCGGCTGATGCCCCGGGTACGTCCAGGGCGTGCGCCGCTGCACGAATCGACCGTCGGCGAGCGGGTACCAGAGGCCGGAGACAGACTTGCCCAGGTCGTCCAGGGCTTGCCCCCGGTCCGTCCAGGTCAACTGGCCGATGCCCCAGGTGAAGGGGTCGCTGGTGCCGAAGGTCGCGCTGGGTAGCGCGTCCAGGATGAGCCGGACGAACTCCTGGGCCACCGAGTTGGTGGGGATCGAGTTCATTGGGTTTTCCAGCCCGGCCGTCACGATCTCGTTGGCGAGGTCCATCGCGGTGACCTGGACGGCGCCCGTGTGGTCCACCGCCACGGTCTCGATACAGCCGTAGAAGACCGGGAAGCCGTACGGCGGCGGCCACACCGTGCCGTCGCCGTAGGCGATCCCCCGATACGCCTTGATCCGGTTGCCGAACGGGGCCAGCGGCGCCGTGTAGTCGATGAGGCCGCCGGCCGTGAACGGCTTCAGCGAGCTGTCCACGGTCAGGTTCAGCTGGCGGGTGACCCGGTTCTGGAGGGTCGCCTGGACCTGGCCGGCCGAGTACGGCACGTCGCCCAGCAGGACGCTGCCGTTCTGGTCGGTGATGTCCACCCGCGCGGTGAAGCCGGCGCCCGTGGCGAGGGCCTGGCGGTACCGGGCGTCGAGCCCCCCAGTGAGCACGGCGCCCCCCTACGCGAACGCCCGTGCCATGACCTGCGCCCAGGTGGGCGCCACGGGCACGAGCAGATTGTCGAAGGTGAAGGCCGGCGAGACGTTGGTGTTACCGGTGGCGGCGAGAGCGAATGCACCGCAGCTGCCGGGGCCGGCTAGCGCTGAGTCGGTCACGGATAGCTGGAACGCCGCCGGCTCGCCAGTGTTACTCCAGATGGACGCCTTGATGGCGGTGCCAGAGATCTGGAGGTGCCCCCGGTACCGCTGACCGGCCACATACGCCACCGCCGTACCGGTGGCGAGGGTGGTCTCCACGCCGGCTACCCGCTTGATGAGGGTGGGGGCCGCCGTGCTCGTCCCGTACACCATAACCAGCCGGTAGTAGTTCAACGCGTCGGTGTAGCGAGTGACGAGGCCGGCGGACAGCGCCGCGCCTACCGCGATAGCCGGTACCGTCCACTCCCCGTACAGGTCCGAGTTGGTGAAGCTCCCCGAGGTGGCGGACCGGATCAGGTTCGTCGCCGACAGGGTGATGACGCCGGACGCGCCGTTGGTGCTGAAGTCGGCGGCGGAGCCGTTGAGCGTGTACGCGGCGCCCGTATCCGGCGTACCCCACGCGGAGGACAGCGTGCGGGTGAACGTGTCCCACAGGCCAGCCGAGCCGGCCATGAGGGCGCCCGCCGTAGCGTACCGGTTGCACAGATCGGACCAGCGCGCGCCGGCCACGCCCTGGCTCGGCCCGGGCGGCAGGTCCACCACCTGGTAGGGCAGCCCGACGACCCGCCGGGGGTACCGGTGGTCTTGGCCGATCCGAGAGATCGTCTCATCGCCGACCAGCAGGTAGGAGTCCGGCACTCCGTAGACGGGTGGGACTTGGAGGAGCACCTGACCGCCGGGGCGCAGCAACGCGGTCAGCGCGTCCCGGTCGGCGAGGGTGCGAGTGATCAGGAACAGCTGTCCGGACGGGTCAGACCGGGACCGCGTCACGGCTACCGGCCGGTTACGGTTGTTCACGTCGAAGGCGGAGGACCGGCCGGCCAGCTTCTCGGCGTCGAGTCCCTGGAACGTCACGGCCGGGCTGGACACAGCGGTCACGCCCGACACCGCCTCGCGCAGCGGGACGCCGGGCGCGTTGAACCCGACGCGGATCGAGTTGGCCGGCCGCGTCGGGTCCTTCAGCCACATGGTGCCTTGGCTGAGGAGCGTCGTCTGTGCGGTCAGGGTCGAGCCGATGACAGGGCCCTGGTCGTAGGTCTGGCTTCCGCTGGTCAGCGGACCCTGGTCGGCGTAGGCGATGGCAGTGTAGGTGACGTTCTGATCCAGGGACGCCTCGGTGTCGTACAACGTGATCTTCCCGCCAACGAGCACCTGGGCAACGACCGTCGGCAGCGGCACCGGCGACGGGTACGGGCCGATTCGCGCATCGTCGGCCCACACCACGACGGCGCCCGACGGCGTCCCCAGATAGTTGATCGAAAGACTCGCCTGGAAGGCGCCGGCCGGCGCCTGGGGATAGATGCCGGTCTGCGCCGAGCCATACGCGGTGAACGTCGCGGCCGGCAGCGCGGCCCCGGTACTGCCGGGGTACAGGAACGAGGTGGACAGGAAGTTACTGGCCGCGTCGTACCAGTTAATGCCCAGTCGCATCCCGGTGGAGTAGCCGGCGACGTTGTAGAGCCACGCGGCACCCTGGACCTGCTGGCTCGGCGTGACCGCGATTTTGTCGGACTCTACGAACGGCGTCGCGGCCACCCCGTTCGGTGTGAGCATCATCGCCCATAGTCCACTGTGGACGTGCGTCTGGTCGGCGGCACGGGCGACCGTGCCGCCCGTGTTGAACCAGCCCTGGACCGACCCGGTGCCCAGACCCTCAAACGTCTGATTGGTGTTGGCGGGCGTCGTGGTCAACGTACGCGCGAACGCGTTCGGCCGCACGTCCACCTGGGTACCGTCAGCGTTGGTCCGGGTGATCCGGGCATGCGTGGCCAGCACGTCCGAATAGTCCAGGTCAAGACGGATGAAGGAGTTTGCCGGGTCCGCCGTCGCGGTGAGGGTCGACACGCCTACCTCCGGGTGCCCTGGTTGAGCGCGGTAGCCTGGCCGTCCAGTCCGGCCTCTACCCGCTGGTCGATCACGTCCAGCATCTCCCCGTTCGGCCCGAAGTAGGCCAGGACGGTGATGTTCGGCGTCCCCTGCGGTACCGCCAGCAGGTTGGCCAGCCCCGACTGGACCATAAGCTGGCGCGCCCGCTCCGCGTCGTCCGTGGGGAGCACAACCTCGCGGCCCTTCTCGCCGAGCACCGCGAGGGTGGGCGAGTCGATGACGGCGCCGTGCGCCAGGTACGGGATGTGCGGGATGAGGATGTGCAGCGGGCCGGCCGCCTTGTCGATACCCGAGTTGAACGACCGGATCACGCCGTTGATCGCGTCCTTCAGGCCGTTCAGGATGTCGGAGCCGACGTTGCGCATGAACCCGACGAGCCTGCCCGGCAGCGACATGGTGAACGAGATGATCCGCTCGCCGGCCGACACCACGGCGTTGTACGCGGAGTCCCACGCGTTGCGAAACACATTACCGAGCATTCCGGGCAAACCAGACAGAAAACTCCAGATCCGACCGGGCAACGCGCGGAAGAAGTCCACCAGCTGTTCGCCGAGTGCGACCGTCGTGTTGATCGTGAGGTTCAGCGCATCGGTGAACAGGTGCCAGAGCAGCTGGCCCAGGCCCGACAGGACATTCCAGATCTGGCTGGGGAGCATGAAGAACTCGCGTACCACGAGGCCGATGCCAGCGCCGACGACGAACGCGACGCCATCGATGGCCTGTTCGAACTGCTGCACGAGCATCCCAGGTAGAGACGACAGGAAGCCCAGGATCTGGCCAGGTAGGTCGTAGAAGAACTTGCCGATCTTGGCCAGGAAGCTGCCGATCTGGCCGGCGACGCCCTCCATCCAGTTGGCTGCCGCCTTCGCGCCGCCGACGATCGCGCCCCACGCATCGGACGCGATCTTGGTGACCTCCTTCCAATGCGTGACCAGCAAGGTAATACCCGCGATGATCGCCGCGATGGCCAGGATGATCAGACCCCAGGGAGTGGCCGCCTCTTCCGCTATGAAGATCGCTTGGTAGGCGTCGATCGCCATCATCGCCAGCTTCCACGCGGTCAGCCCGACGACCACCGCCTGGATCAAGCCCGGGTACCGGCCGAGGAACTGCACGATCGCGGCCAGACCGGTAGCCAGGGCGGTGATGACCGGAAGGAGCGGAATCACCACTGGCAGTAGCTTGGCCACCGCGTCCACCAGCGTCACCATCGCCGGAGTGAGCACGTATAGCGAGTTGATCAGCTCGGTGCCGAGCGCCGAAACCAGCTCGCCGAGCACCGGAAGCAGCGGCGCCAGGATCTGGCCCAGCGACGACAGCACGTTGTTGAGCAGGTCGAACAGGATGACCAGCGCGTCCTTGCCCTGGGCCGAGGAGAAGAACGCGTTCAGTTCGTTGACGATCGCGCCGAGCACGCCGAGCGCGGGCGTGCCGGCCGTCTGGAGTGCGCTCAGCAACGTACCGACCAGCCGGAGCACGGAGCCCAGCAGGTCACCGAACTGACGCAGCACGATCAGGCCGTCCGCGAAGAGACGCTGGAGCCCGCCATTAGCCGCAGCCGTATTGATCGCGATCACCAGATGCTCCAGCGTGCCCGCGAACCCCTGGGACAACACGGCGACGAACGGGGCCGCCTGGGCGGCGAGCTTGATGAACGCAGCCACCATCTGGCCCAGCAGCGGGATCATCGGCGCCAGCGCCGCACGCGCCCCGGCGAACACCTGCGCCAGGTCGCCCTTGGACCCCCCGAGCGCCGACGCCAGGCCGGCACCCATCCTGCCCAAGTCGGAGGCCAGCCCGGTCAGCCCGGACCGCAGGGTCGGCAGCAGCGTCGTCACGAGCCGCCTGACCGAGCCTTCCAGCTGGACAAAGAACGCCTGCTGAACGGCCTGCTGGAGTCCGGATAGCTGGCCCTTCAGCGCGACGACCTCGCCGACCACCTCGCGCGCGGCCGGCGCCAGCTTCTGCATGGCGGCGGCCAGCTTGGCCGGGTCCCCAGCGAAGGCGGCGGAGATGGCCGCGCCGACGCCGTGGAAGGCGAGCATGAGCGCACCGGCCGACACCACGGCGGTACCGATCGCGGCCGGAAGGGCAGCACCCAGGGCGTACACGGCGGGGAGTAGCGCGGCGCCTACCTCCACCGCGAGTGCGATCAGGGTCGGCAGTAGCAGGGGCCCGATCGACTTGAACGCGCCAAGGAATCCCGACATGAAGGACTTCCCAGACTTGTCACCGCTGTCCTTCATACGCTGATTGGTCTTCTTCTCGACTTCGTCCGCGATGGCGTCGCCGGCCTCGTCGCCGGCCTCCCGCGCCTTGTCCTCGAACTCGGTCCAGTCGACGCCAGCCGTGGCCTCCTTCAGCGCCGCGATCAGCTTCGCCTTCAGCTCGGCCGGAAAGTCCTTCAGGTCAGCGGTCACCGTAATGAACGCCTTCCCGAGAGGAGCTACCGCCATGCGCCAGAGCGTACCGGCTGGCCACGCCGGTATCGATCAACCCGCCGTGCCGCCCAGCGACCCCGTGTACTCGGCCAGGTCGGCGGCGAACGCCTCCGCTTCGGCCTCCTCGTCGAGTAGCTCGTCCAGGTCGACGCCAGCCGGCGGGATCGACATCTCCGCCTCCAGGCGCGCCCGCTCCTGCTCGTCGGCGTTCCGCATGGCGAGGGCCCACACCGCGTTGCAGAACGCCCCGATGCCGATCTTGTCCAGGTCGGTACCGCGCGCGAACGTCCCGGAGATGATCGGCCACGCACGTTCGTCGCACGCCGAGTAGATCAGCTTCGCTGCCTGCCACCACGGCCGCCCGGCCGCCGCGCCGAGCGCGGCCCGCGCCGTCTCCGCGATCTCCTCCGGCGAGAAGGCGCCCGTCACCCACTGCCCGAGAACGTCTCGCCGATCCTCGATGCCCAGCAGGCCGGGCACAATCGCCAGACCGTCCGGGTCCAGCACCGCCTCAATCCACCGCGCCGCCGACAGTGCCGGGATCGTGTACTCCCACCCCCCCAGCTGGATATCAACGGCGCAGGGGTGCAGTGCGGCGATCGGATCGAACGTCACGCCGCCAGCTCCTCGAACCGGATGTCCGCACCCCAGGGCGGTTGCCAGTGGCTCGTCATATGCCAGCCGCGCTCCTTCGGGCACGGGTACGCATAGAGCGTCCTCCCGGGGTCCCGGTAGGTGACCGCCGCGCCGGCCCAGAGGCAGGCACTCAGCGACGGGTACGTGCCCTTGCCGCAGTCCGGGCAGCGGATGTCCCTACGCGGCCGGCGCGCCGGCTTACCCACATCGCCACCGTCCCTTTAGCCCTCGTCGGGCAGGAAGGCGAGGACGTACGACATCGTCTGTGGCCAGTCCTGGAACCGCAGCCCCCGGTCGTCCACGTAGAGCACCGCCGGCAGCTTCCGGTTCGTCACGAGGACGATCTTCGGGCTCTCCCAGAACTGGTACACACAGTCCGGCGGGATGTCGACGGTGGACGGGACGCCGCGCTCCTCCAGCCAGCGGCACACCTCCAGCGCATCCCTTGAGGTATGTACGTAGACCGCGAAGTACTTCTGGAGGGTGCGGATGCCGTCCAGGGCGCCGGGCAACGGCTCGTCGTAGATCGAGCCGTCCTGCCAGCCCCGGGAGTAGGCGTGGATCACGCCGTCGAAGTCCAGGGCGATCGTCTTCACCGCCGGCTCCGCGCCGCGCGCTTGGTGGCCGGCGGCCCGGTGCGGGGTGCCTCATCCGGTTCGCCCTTGAAATGCTTGACGGCGGCCAGTACCACGTCGGCGTACTCGGTGGGTGAGACCTCCCGGGCGATCAGCATGTCCAGGGCGTACCGGCGGTCCTCCGGCTCGACGAACATGGAGTCGATCAGGTCCCCGAAGTGGCCCATCGCGGTCATGGTGAGCTGCCCGTCCTGGGTGCGCTCGGCTTGCTCGATGAGCTTCTGCACGCGGGTGATCACGAACATATCGGTCTCGTCCGGGTCATAGATCTCGACCATGCGCGGCTCGATCTCGTCGGTCTCCGGGTTGCGCCAGGTGCCGAGCGGAAACGGCGCGTGATCGCGCCCGTTCACGGGGGCGATGGCCTGCTTCAGCGGCCGGCGCGTAGGGGCTGCCATGTCGAGGATGCTACTACGGGATCACCCGTCGAAGACCTGCCGGATCAGCGTTCCCCGCGCTCCACCCGTCACCAGGAACCCGCGCCGGGGCGCCTCCTCGAACAGCGCGGTCCGCATGAACGGCCGGCCTTTGGTGCCCGGGTGCCGCACGACGCGCCGGAAGAAGACCAGACCGTCCTCGGTCCACCGCAGGGCCTTCTTCTTCCGGGCCACGATTAGGTGTGCCTTCGTCCCCTCGTGGACGTAAATCGCGTACTTGGTCCGGTTCTCCACCGTACCGGTGACCGAGGTCCTACGCGCCCGCATCACCTTGCGGTGCCGGGAGCGCAGGTTTCCGGTGCGGACCGGCGTGAGCACCATGGATCGGGTCATGACCGCCTGGGTGGTTTCATTGACCCTGGGCGCCGCCATGGACACCCCGACGGCGTACACCCAGGTCGAATCAAGCTCGACGCGGACCTTCGTGACGCGCAGTCCGGCCATCAGTCCACCTGGACGAGGAAGCCACCGGCTACGAGCCCGGCCACCCGGGGAGCACTGGGCAGCAGCTCGCGCACCTCGTCCTCCCGCCAGTCATCGAAGGCGTGGGTGGCGCGATACAAGCACGGATCCTCCGGCGCAACGATCTCCGGGTCCGGAGTCTCGATCGAGCCAAAGTCCTTTAGCGGCAACGTCCCCGGCGCGGCTGCACTGTCCACATTGGACTGCCCGGGAGACTCTTGATCGTCGTCCACAGTGGACGGTTGTGCCTTCTTTGCTCGGGTCCGAGGTGGCATGGCATCTCCTATCCGCACTCGGCGCAGTCGACCTGGACGGCGAGCGTCAGGGTCCCGCCGAGGCACCCGCCGTCGGCCTGGCCCGGCTCCCACGGCCCGGTCCGGTAGTCGTAGATCCGACCCATCTGCTTCAGCCGGCGCCCCACGCAACGCATGGCCGCTGCGTCATCCAGGTTCCAGGCCGCGTCCGCCGTCAGCTGTTCGTCGGTGGGTGCCAGGTTCTGGCCCGGCTGGCTGCCGCACCGGATCACGGTCAACTCCATCTCGACGGCCCAGGTGATCGGGCCGCCTTCGCTGGCCGCGCGCTGGTCCTCGTTGGGGAAGACATCGGTGGGGAAGACCCGGGACACCCGGACGGCCGCGACGCCCTCGCAGCACTCGTCCGCTGTGATGATGCCGGACTCCGAACCCACCAGCGCGATGACCACCTCCACCCCAGGAACGACCCGCAGGTGCTTCGGCTGACCGCGCGCGGTCAGCTCCAGCTGGTCGCCGAGCACCGCCAGGGTGTCCTGGACGACGGGCATGACGAGCGGATCGACGTAGACCATAGAGGCACACCCTACACGGGACGCCACTGGGGAAGATCCGGCGACACGACACGGGGCCGCTGCCGGAGACCGCCCGGGTTGGCCGAGAGGATCGCCTGGTCCACCTCTAGGATGCCCGTCAGGCCCTTGTCCAGCAGATCCTGAAGGTTGATCATCTGGACGGTGGTGCCGTTACGGGTCACCGACTGCACCCGGCGCGGCAGCCGGCAGTCCGCGCCAACGCGGGCCTTCGCCAGCTCGCACGCCAGGATGCCGGCCGCGTCGTTCAGATACTGCGGGACCGGCGTGCCCTTCAGGTACGTCACCGACCAGGTATCTACGTCGCCGAGGACGTGGGCCAGGTTCTGGACGACCGGCCACGCCTTGCCGTCCTGGCGGACCAGGAGGTTACCGTCGGCCCGGTACGCCGACGGGTCCAGGGTGGCCCCGTTGATGGTGACCGACTGCACCCGGTACACCGGCATGGGCAGCTCGATCTGCGGGGGCATGCAGCCGCAGGAGGAGCCCGTGGCGCAGCCGCACCCGCCGCCCCAGAGAATGTCTACCCCGTTGACGAACGCCACGAGCCCCCAGGCGTACTGGCCGCCGTACTGGCCGGCATTCCAGAGGCTCGGGTACGTCAGGTAGGTAGGCAGCGTCTGGTTGAAACAGGGCCGGATGGTGGTCTGGCACAGCCCGAACTGCCGCCCGGTCGCGTTGAACATGATCGTCGCGGCGAAGTTCGACGCGTACGCCTGGATGGGCGCGGTGATCGCTGTGTTGGTGGTCCAGTCCGAACACAGGTCATTGACGTTCGGACTCCAGCCCGGCGCCATGCCGTCGCTGTAGGAGCAGGGGACATCCACGTGGCTACCTCCTGCTCCCAGCGTAGAAGGTCAGGCGCTCGACCCGATCAGGATCACGTCGTAGTTCACCGACGTGCCGGCGCCCGAGTTGGCGATCTGGAGGATATCGCCGGTACCGGCGGTCACCGCGTACGCCGTAGCGTCGGGCGCGAAGAGGGTGAAGATGCCGCCCGGCCGCACGATGATATTGGTGGTGGCGGCGGACAGCCAGGTGGCGAACTGGTTGGAGCCTGCGCCGCCAACCAGCACGTTGTTGGTGTTGCCCGGCGCGGCCCGCACGATCATGCCCTTGATCCGAGCGAACAGGAGCGTGGTGCCGATCGCGTCGACCAGCACGCCGGACACGTCCAGCGGGTCGGTACCGGACGCCGCGATGGTCCGCGTGTCGGCGAACAGGCGGTCGGCCTGGTTGGCGCCGGTACCCGAGACGAGCTGGTAGCTGTACGGGTAGGTCATGGGCGCGCTGGCCAGCTGCCAGTCCAGCAGGTTGTTGACAGTGCCCTGCACGTTCAGCTGGAACAGCTGATTGTCGAGGGTCTGGGCCATCTCTCATCCCTCCGTTAGGGCAGGTTCTGGGCACCGCAGACAGGAGCCGGCGGTGCGACGAGTACCCGCTCCCAGTGGAAGTGCTGGAGCGGCTGGATCGAGGTCAGCAGCGGGGACGCCACGCTGGAGTTATTGAGCCGGATGTTGTACGGGCCCTGGCCCCACGGCGAGTTGTTGTGCGTGTGGGCCTTGATCGAAAACGACGCCACGCCGTTCTCCAGTACCACGTCCCCGGACACCTGCGAGTTGATCAAGAACGGCAGCAGCCGATACCCGTACGGACGCGTGGTGCCCACGCACGCCTCGCCGGCCAGATTCTGCCAGCCCTCCAGGGCGAACGCCGCGCTGTCGCCCTCCTCGGACCGCCACCCGACGACGTTCGGCGTGGCCGCGTCGTCCAGGACGAGGGGCCAGCCCAGCGCGATGTTGATCCAGTAGGGGTCCACTGCGATGAAGTCGATAGTGGCCTCCCACCATCGCAACGGCGGCTGGCCCTGCTCGTTGACGGCGAGTGCGTCGTTGGCGTCGCGCACGTTGTAGTCGGTGGCCGAGTCGTATACCGGCGACAGGGTCACCTTCGTCAGGGCCTGCGAGACCACGGTGGAGGTGAGCCCATGCACGACGTTGCCGCACAGGTCAAGTTTGGTGCCCCGGATCGCGACGCACTTGAACGGCCGCTGGCAGTAGGTGGCCACCTGCTACTCCTCGCCGGGCGCCCCGGCGCCCTCGTCACTGGCCGCGTTGCGGGCGCGCCGGCCGCGACCCTTGGGCTTCTGCTCGGGCTCGCCGGAGTCCTCGCCCGCGTCGTCCGCGTCGTCCGGCTCGACCTCGTCCGACACCTGCGGGTCGTGCCCGGCATGGAAGCTGTCGGCCACCTCGTCGGGCGCGTCGTAGCTCGCGGTGGCCGGGTCCCACGCGACGTGGTGTGGCCCGTAGCCGTTGGCGAAGGCGAGCCGCAGCAGCCGCTGTGCCTGCACGTCGTGCGGCTGGTCGGGGTCGAAGTGCACCTGTGCCATGATCGTCTCTCCTACACGTTCGCCCGGACGACCTTGACGGACGCCGAGAAGCACTCCACGCCGATGATGTACTGCCGGAAGGCATACAGGCCGCGCTGGTTGTTGGTGCGGTTGAGCAGCTGTTCCGGCGGCGACACCCAGATGTCCGGATTCTGCCAGACCATCATCCGGCCGGTCGTCCACATGTACTCGGAGGTGGCGTCTACCGCCTCGTTCGCCGGCCCGACGCCCGTGTACCCGTTGCCGAGCACCAGCGCGTCCTCGTTCCACGTCTGCTCGATGGGCGGCACGGGCACGAACTTGAACTGGTTGCGGTACGCCAGGTAGGCCGCCATGCGTGGCCGGGCGTGGATGAGCGCCTGCCCGTAGTAGTGATCAGCAGCGCTCTGCTCCAGCAGGCTGACGGCCTCCACCACGCCGACGCCGGTACCGCCGGACAGCTCGCCCTGGTACCCGCTGGTGCCGACCAGCTGCTGGAAGACACCGCCGGCCACGCCTGCCTGTCCAGCGGCTGGGGCCACGGTGCCGGCGTAGTTCTGCTGGTTCGTGAACAGGGTCGCGGTGCCGCCCCAGGTGGCCTTCTCGACCACGTTCTGCTCGTAGTTGTAGAGCCGCTGGACGACGCGCCGCCGCGCTTCATCGTTGGAGATGCCGAGCCCGGCCGTGATCAGCGAGGAGTAGACGGCGATCGGCCACGCCTGGGCGATGCCGTCGATCCCGTCCAGCGTGAAGCTGGAGTACGGCGGGGTCAGGCAGGCCGCCGCATACACCTCGGCGCCCACGCAGGTGTCCGGCACCCACAGTGCGCCCGCGTTGGCGTAGTGCGGGTCCCATTCCGTGCTCAGGCCCCCGTATTCCCGGAGCACGCGGAATAGACCGTCCGGCGTGGGCAGCGGCGGAAGAGGGTCACGGACGAGCGGCGGCTGGGCCATCGTCTCCTACCGGTGGGCCCGGATGTTGAACACGAACGCGCCGGCCGGGATCGCCAGGCCGGTACCGCCGTGCGTCTGCACGATCTGGAGTACGTCGCCGGGCAGCACCTCCAGGTTGGCCGCCGTAACCGACAGGGTGAACAGCTCCGCGACCGACTGGACCGAGTTGGTGGCCGACCAGGCGCGGCTGGCCATCGCGGTGGTACCGGACAGACCGTTGGTGCCCTTGTTCTGCACGGTCAGGGTGGAGAAGTTCGAAGCGTTCGCGGTAATCGCGGCGGACGGGACGAACTGGACCGAGACCAGAGTGCCCTTGAACGGGATGACCGGGCCGGCGTTGGTGGTGTCGCCGGTCGCGGTGTACGCGGCGGAGACGACCGGGACAGGGAAGCTCTCCAGCTCCTGGATACTCGCCATGATCTTTCCTC